>Ga0209634_1001225_pt1 | contig 19030 bp, 16 predicted proteins | sample LinPmetageLP40_FD_184043 | JGI IMG/M metagenome (GOLD analysis project Ga0209634, IMG submission 184043) | Marine viral communities from the Pacific Ocean - LP-40 (SPAdes) (version 2) | ecosystem: Environmental > Aquatic > Marine > Oceanic | place: Pacific Ocean | collected 2010-08-26 | reverse complement strand
CGCGCGCCGCGTTCCGCGCGATCACGGCGTAGGCGAGGAAGCTGACGCCGGTCAGGACGAAGCTGGCGACCAGCACCAGTGCAGCCTGCGTGTTGGCCGGATCGACCAGCCCGAAGCCGAGCGGCACCGACACGTAGAAGGCGAAATCGGCGACGATATCGAAATAACCGCCCAGCACGGTCGGGCCGTTCGCCCGTGCGACCGCGCCGTCGAGCCCGTCGAGCAGGCGGTTAGCGAGGATGAGACCCAATCCGGCGCCGAAGTAGCCGCCGGAAATCGCCGCCGCGCCGGCCAGCCCCAGTGCAAGGCCGAGAAAGGTGATCGCGTTGGCAGTCACTCCCCGCCGCGCCAGCGCGCTGCCCAACCGGTTGAGCGGCGGGTCGATCAGCGGGCGCAGTTTCGCATCGAACATGGCCGTATCCTATCCGCTCAAACCCAGGTGATCAGCCCGATCCATGCGCCGGTCATCGCCGTCGCCATATTGCCGGCAATCCAGCTGCGCACGCCCAGTCCCGCGACTTCGGCACGCCGTTCGGGGCACAGCGTGCCGATGGTCGACACCAGCAGCCCGATGCTGGCCAGGTTCGCGACCCCGCACAGCGCATAGGTGACGATCAGCAGGCTGCGCGGCGCGAATGTGCTGGGCGGCAGTGCGGCAAGCTCGAGATAGGCGACATATTCGTTGAGGATCGCCTTGGTGCCCATCAGGCTTCCGGCAGCCTGCGCTTCGGCCCAGGGTACGCCGATCAGCCACATTAGCGGCGAAAACAGCCAGCCGAAGGCCCGCTTCAGGCTCAGCGGCTCGCCATGGACCATGGGCAGCAGCGCCAGCACCTGGTCGGCAAGCGACACCAGCGCAAACACCACGATGATCACTGCGATCACGGCAAGGAACAGCTGCATGCCGTCCATCGTCCCCTTGATGATCGCATCGATGCTCGATTCGAACTTGAGCCCCTGGCTGCCGGCATCGGGCTCCTCGCCTTCCGCGCTCGCTTCGCCTGGCACCATCAGCTTGGCGATCAGCAGGGCTGCGGGAAGCGATATCAGCGAAGCGGAAATCATGTGCCCCACCGCATCGGGCACGGTGCGCGACAGGGTGGTGGCGTAGAGGATCAGGATCGCACCGCTGATCGTCGCCATGGCCAGCACCATCACCTGGAACAGGTCAGCCCGGCTCATCCGCGCAAAATAGGCGCGCACCACCAGCGGGCTTTCCACCACGCCGAGAAACATGTTCGCCCCGCCCGACAGACCGACCACGCCGCTGACCCTGAGCGTGCGCCGCAGCAGGAAGGACAGGCCATCGACCAGCCAGCGCAGGACCCCCCAGTGCCACAGCAGCGCGGCCAGCGCCGAAAAGACGATGACCAGCGGGAGAATCTGGAAGGCGATGATCACCGGAGCTTCCGTGCCCTGCGCCAATTCGAAGGGCAGCGGCGCGCCCCCGAGATAGCCGAACATGTAGGACGACCCGTCGAGCGTTGCGCGTTCGATCGCGGCGACCGCCTCGTTGGCCAGCGTCACGGCATCCCAGACGAACGGCACGCGGACGATCAGCAGTGCGAGGCCTGCCTGCAGCGCCAGCGCGCCCGCGATCCAGCGCCATGTCGGCCTTGCGCTGCGGTCTTCCGAAATGACCCAGGCGAGCAGCACCATCAGCGCAATGCCCAGCAGCCCGCGAAACTGGTCGAAAAACTCCATGCGCTTCCCCGTAGGGCCTCAGCCCGTGCGGCCCGGCAGCGAGCCCAGCATCCGCCTGTCATGTTCGCGAAAGGTCGGCAGCGCAAGTGCGCCGCAGCGCGCAGCGGGAACCCGCCCCGGCGCTAGCCACGACGCCAGGTGTGATACCTTTCCACCAGCGATAGCAGCGTTTCGGGCTTGTGTTTCTTCTTCCATTCGCCCGCGGCGAATTTGTTCGCTTCCGCCAGCGTCGGATAGGAGTGGATCGTGCCGAGGATCTTGTTGAGCCCGAGCTTGTGCTTCATCGCTAGGACGTATTCGGCAAGCAGTTCGCCGGCATGCGCACCGACGATCGTCGCGCCGAGAATGGTGTCCTTGCCCGGCGGGGTCAGCACCTTGACGAAGCCCTGCGTCTCGCTCTCGGCGATAGCGCGGTCCAGCCCGCCAAGCTCGTAGCGCGTGACCTCGTAGGCCACGCCCTGCGCTTCCGCCTCGGCTTCGTTCAAACCCACCCGGGCGATTTCAGGATCGAGGAACGTCACGGCGGGGATCACGCGGTAATCCGCCTTGAACCGCTTGAGCTGGCCGAACAGGGCATTCACGCTGGCAAACCAGGCCTGATGACTGGCCGTATGCGTGAATTGGAACGGGCCGGCGACATCCCCCGCGGCGTAAATGTTCGGGAATTTGGTCGCGAGGAATTCATCGGTCACCACGGTCTTGGCCGTGTCGATCCCGATATCCTCCAGTCCGTAGCCCGAGAGGCGCGCCGCACGGCCCACGGCGACGATCAGCGTATCGAAGGCGATCTCGACTTCCGCGCCACCATGCTCGGCGATCAGCTTGCCAGTCTCGACCCGCAGCGCGCGGTGAGCGGTCAGCACGTTCACTCCCGAGCTTTCGAGCGCCGCCTGCGCCTCGAGCGACACGTCGGGATCCTCGCGCCCGAGAATGCGATCGGCCATTTCGACCTGCGTCACCTGCGAACCGAGCCGGGCAAGCGCCTGCGACAGTTCGCACCCGATCGGCCCGCCGCCCAGCACCGCGACGCGCGCCGGGGCACGGTCCATTGTCGCAAGCGCGTCCCACATCGTGTCGCTGGTCAGATAGCCGCTGGCTTCCAGCCCCGGGATCGACGGGATCAGCGGACCGGCACCCGCGGCGATCACGATCGCGCGCGTGGTCAGCCGCTGCACGCCGCCATCCTTGCGCGCGATTTCGACGGTCCATGGATCGACCACCCGGCCGTAGCCTTCGACCACATCGACACCGAGCCCGGTGTAGCGTTCGACGCTGTCATGCGGCTCGATTGTCCGGATTGCGCCCATCACGCGTTCGATCGTCTCGCGAAACGGCACTTCGGGTTCGACCGGTTTCAAACCATATCTATCGGCATGGCGCATCTGCTCGGCAACCTTGGCGCTCTTGATCAGCGCCTTGGACGGCACGCAGCCGGTGTTGAGGCAATCGCCCCCCATCTTGTTCGCTTCGACCAGCGTGACCTTGGCCTTCACCGTCGCCGCGATCAGCGCGGACACCAGCCCGGCCGATCCCGCCCCGATCACCACCAGATTGCGGTCGAAGGATTTGGGCCGGATGAACCCGGAATAGACCTTGCGCCGCTTGATCCAGCCGATGATCGCCTTGGCGATCCACGGTGCGATTCCGAGCAGTGCGAAGGACACCAGCACGGCCGGCGACGCGATCCCCGCCAGGCTGTCGATCTGCGCCAGCTGGGTGCCCGCATTCACATAGACGATCGTCCCCAGCAACATGCCCACCTGGCTGACCCAGGCGTAGGTCCACAGCCTGATCCGCGTCAGTCCCATCACCAGATTGACCACGAAGAAAGGGAACAGCGGGATCATGCGGATGGTGAAAAGGTAGAACGCCCCGTCGCGTTCGAGCCCGGCATTGACCGTGCGCAGCCGTTCGCCGAAGCGCGTTTCGATCGCGTCGCGCAGGACGTAGCGCGAGGCAAGAAACGCCAGCGTGGCGCCCAGCGTCGAGGCGAAGGACACCACGACCGTACCGAGCAGCACGCCGAACAGCGCGCCCGCCGCAAGCGTCATCACCGCCGCACCGGGCAGCGAGGCCGCAGTCACCGCAACATAGGTCAGGAAGAACAGCCCGACGACCTGGACGGGATGACGCTGGTAATAGCCATCGACCTCGCCCGCGACGCGCTTGATCCCGTCGACGGTCAGATAGTCTCCGACCCCGAAGAACACATAGGCTGCGATCAGGGCCGCCAGCGCCAGTATGATGAGAAGCTTTTTCATGATGTCCCTGTATCGTGCGCCGGATCGCCGCCTGTCCGCAGCTGGTTACACCGACTGCGCCAGCTTTGCGAAGCTTTCGACCCAGCGCCGGTCGATCCAGCGCTTGAGTGCACCCGGCCATCGCCCGCGCAAGACGATCGGACCATAGATAGCGATGGCCGTGCGGGGGCCGGTCGACAACAGGTAAAGGCTCGCGGGCCGCGGACGATAGGAGCGCAATCGCCCCCGCCCCGTCACCAGATGGCGCAGATTGGCCGCCAGAACCTTCCCGCTGTGCACGGCATGGACCCCCGAACGCGCGACCGGCATGTCCTGCCGCACGGCTACATCGCCTGCCGCGAGCACATGCGGGTGCGACAAGGATCGCTGGTGGCGATCGACCGCAATAAAGCCGTCCGGATCGACCGCCAGCCCGCCTTGCGCAGGCCATTCGGGCGCAGCAGCGCCAAGCGAAGCAATGACGATGTCGAGCGGTTCGAGGGACTGGCCGCCGGCGTAGAACGTGCCCGCTTCAACCCGCGCATTGTCCGCCACTGCGCCGATAGCATGTCGTGCAAGCTCGCGTTCCAGCAACGCACGGGCGCGGTTGCCGAAACCGGGCAAGGCGCCATCTGCGCCGGTTACCAGCGTAATCCGCGGCGCGCTGCCGAAGCGCCGTCTCAGCGCGAAAGCGAGCTCGACCCCTCCCGCGCCGCCGCCGACGACCGCCAGATGGCGCGGGCGGTGCGCCACACCGGCGATCCGTTCGTCAATTCGCGCAAGGAACGTGCCGATCGGTCGCACATCGACAATCCGCGGGTCTTCGCCGATGGTTCCGGTCGCGTGCCCCACGCCGCCGGTGTCGATCGAGCAGTAATCGAATGCGATGCGCTGCCCCGACGCGGTGGCGAGAGTGCGCCCGGCGGGATCTATCGCGACGCATCGGTCCTCGACGAATTCGGCCCCGGCGCGCCCTGCCAACGCAGCGACATCGATCAATCCTTCTTCCCGGCCATATTCACCCGCGAGGGTGCCGGGGATCATGCCCGAATACCGCGTCTGGCGCTGCGGAGAGAGCATGATCGTCCGCGCTTCCGGCGACCCGCGCCGTATCCAGTCCGCCAGCACCCCGAGGTGCGCGTGCCCGCCCCCGACGAGCACTATGGTGGGCGAGGCTTTCGGCATGATGCAGGCGATGTCGCGCAGCGGGAGCGATGTCAATCAGGGGCCGCGCAAGCCGTCCGCAAGCCCCGCAACCGAGCCGCGCCGCATGCGCCAAGCTAACCGATGTCAGTCGGGAAACCATCGTATCGGCTCCGCGTTCTCTCCCCGACCGACGCCTGCAGCTCCGACTGCGTGCGTCGTTCATTGCACAGCCGACCATGACGGTCCGCATTGCGATCCGTTTCGGCCCTATCGCGAGGTTTCTCTGTGTTCACGCAACTCAATCCTCCGCTCCCGGTTCTGGTGACCGACAAGGGCACCGGCATGGCTTTCGCAGTCATCGACTATGGCGCGGAACACAATCTGCTCTGGGTCACCGCGCTCGACCAGTCGGGCGAGATATGGTGTGCGCCAAACCCGAAGGTCCGCATGCAGGCGAACTGGTCGATGGGCCGCGTACCCGACAGCGCTCTCGTCTGCAGCGCCGAGAGGGGGGCGACGCAATGAAACCGGGTCTTCTCGCCGTCGACGAAGCGAAGTCGGCAGACATCACCGAACAATTCCGGGCGCATGTCGCGCATGCGGATTTCCCCTGCGTGGGCGCCAAGTCAGCACAGGCCCGCAATATGCTCGACGTGGTCATCGCCCACGACATGCGCAGCGGATGGGACGATTTGCGGATTCACGACCGCCTGCTTGAATGGGCCGATCGCTATCGCAACGACCCTGAAGGGCTGCGCAGCTTGGCGGTGATTTTCCAGCAGCCAGACAAGATCGACGAGCCGACCTTCGAACGGCTGCTATGGCAACGCCTGCAATCCTTTGCCGAGAAGGACAACTGGCTGGGCCAGTCCTACGATACCAGCGTCAGCGCGGATCCGACCGACCCGCATTTCTCGTTGAGCTTCGGCGGCGAAGCCTATTTCGTGGTCGGGCTCAACCCGTCGGCTTCTCGGCCGGCCCGCCGTTTTGCCTATCCCACGATGGTCTTCAACCTGCACGACCAGTTCGAAACGTTGCGCGAGGATGGGCGCTACGAACGCATGCGCGATGCCATTCTCGAGCGCGACCGCGACCTTGCCGGCGACATCAACCCCATGCTCGCCCGCCACGGCGAAAGCAGCGAAGCGCGGCAGTACAGTGGCCGCGCGGTCGACAAGGGCTGGGAATGCCCCTTCCGCGATCCCCGAATGGAGGAAAAATGAACCGTATAGAACCGCGCAGCGGGGTGGCTTTCGAACTGCCCAGGGGCGCCGAACTGACCGTCTGCGATCCCGAGGGCCGTCAGGTTTCGGACCTGCTGGCGTATAATGCGCAGGACGTACGCGAAGTGATCTCGAACGGCCGCACCTTCGATTACGAGGAAACCTTGCGGCTGGGCAAGGGCAACCGGCTGTGGTCCAACCGGTCGAACCCGATGCTGACGATCATCGAGGATACGGTGAAGCAGCACGACTTCCTGCTGACCCCGTGTTCCGAAGACACATTCCGCCATTTCTACGCCGACAAGCCCGTGCACCGCGGGTGTTTCGGCAACCTGGCCGAAGCGCTGAAGCCTTTCGGCATCGAACCCGATGCCATTCCCACGGCGTTCAACATCTTCATGAACGTGCCCGTCGATGGCGACAGCGGGCTGATCGCGGTGAAGCCGCCGGAAAGCCGGCCGGGCGACCGGATCGTGCTGCGCGCCGAAATGGATCTGGTGATCGGGCTGACCGCCTGTTCTGCCTACGATTCGAACGGTGGAACCTTCAAGCCGATCGATTACGAGGTGAATTGAGTTGGCCGAGGTGCTGAATATCTGGTCCGGATGGCCGCGGATCGTCGAAATCGCCGGCAATGCCTTCCTGTTCTATGCGCTGATTATCGTCATGGTCCGGATGGTGGGCAAACGCACCACTAGCGAGCTCAACAATTTCGACTGGATCATCAACGTGATGATCGGCAGCCTGGCGGCCAGCGGCGTTCTGCTGCGCAATGTCGCCACCGCCGATGCGATCGCCGCGATCGTGGTCCTCGCAGCCTGCCAGTACATCACGACCAAGCTCGTCCAGCGCAGCCGGACCATCGCCAATATCGTCAAGGCCGAACCCACCTTGCTGACGCACAAGGGGGAGTATCTGCGCGATGCCATGTTGCGCACGCGCATTTCCGAAGAAGAGATCAAGACCGCGCTGCGGCAGAACGGGATCACGCACAACGCCGATGCCAACTGGGTCGTGCTGGAGACCAATGGCCAGCTGTCGGTCATCCCGCGGCAGGACGTCGCGTGGGCCGAAGCCGAGGCGCTGTCCGATGTCCACGCTCCGAAAGAACTGAACGGCTAGTCCCAGTCCTCTTCGACTTTCAGCGGACCGTCACCGTAGAGGTAGTCCGGATCAAATTGCGCATAGCGTTTCAGCGCCGCCCAGTCGGCGGTGTAGAGATCGCCGCGGCGGATTTCGGCAATTCCCAGCTCGCGCAGCTTGCCCACTGCCCGGTTGGCATGGATCGCACTGACACCGCACATGTCGGCCATGTCGAACTGCGTGAAGGGCGTGCGCAGGGCGCGCGTGACATTGCGGCCCACCAGTTCCAGCCGCGTGTGCAGTTCGGCATAGAGATGCGCGATCCGCCGCGGCGCGTCGAGCTGTTCGAGCATCTGGATCCACTTGCGGTGAATTGCCGCGTCGAGCAGCGTCGCAAACCACATGGCCCGCGCGACGCCGGGGCGGTCGCGCATGACCCTGCGCAGCGTGTCGTGGCTGACCGAACCCACCGTTACCCGGCCCGCGGCATCGATATTGTGATCGAGCCGCTTCAGCGCGAACCCGTGCAGGTCGACGAAATCCCCGGGGACGTGGATCCCGGTTATGAACCGCTTGCCCGCGCTTTCGATCGTGCGGAAGATATAGCCTTCGATCAGGATCGTGCTGCGGTCGGTTTTCGTACCCCGCGCGAGCAGGCGCGCCGTATCGCCATATTCGGCGACCGTATCGACCAGCCCTTCGATATATTTCAGATCATCGAGGCTGAGGTTCTGCCGCAGGCGGCCGGCAAGAAAATCGCCGGTCAGGGGGAACGCTGGAGCCTCCGAACTTGCAGTCAGAGTCATGGCCGACAGTTAAGCAAGCCGATCAGAACGCGTCTATTGACGGATGTTAGCTTTCTGTTCTTTCTGCTCGTTTTGCAATTCTTGCTCCAGCGCAGCCGATACCGCATCGCGCACGCTGCGCAGCGGGTGCGCAATGCGCGGCGCGAAATCGTGCACCTCCCCGCCCGGCGCATACCCCCAGCGCGCCATGCGGCGGACCGCGTCTTCCTCCGCCGGTTGGCCGACCCCGTAGTCGCGATTGCCATCGCGCAGTTCGATCTGCGGATCGTGGTCTTCCAGCGACAGGAAAGCGAACACCGCCCGGCGCACCGCGTCGGGGCGCGACACCAGATCCTCATAGCGCAGGACCAGCGACGCATGGAGCATGGACAGGTCCTGCGCCACTGCGTCGTAGGCGTCGATGCCGTACCGCAGGAGCGCTTCGGGTTCGGCCGTAACCCATTTGCCGAGTGCTGCGGCCATCAACTGCGGGTGGCGCAGGATGACGATGAACTGCGCGGTCGGGAAGAGTTGCTGGTACAGGCGCATGCGGGTGAGGTTAATCGGCGACTTTTCGAGCCACCAGGGCTTGTCCGGGTCGAACCATCCGCCCCAGTCCGACAGGAGGCGGCGCTGCGTCTCAAGCGTGTTCCACGGCGACTGTTCGGTGTGGTGCTGCAGGGGATCGGTGGCATAGTGTCCCGGCCGGCCGTCCAGCGCGGTGTGCGGGATCGCACCCTGGAGATAGCAGCCCTCGTTCTCCGGCACGGGAGCGTTCTCTATCGCGCTGATGGCGGAATGCGCGGCGATGATGCGGGCGAGCAGGCTGGTGCCGGTCCGATGCAGCCCGGCAACGAATACGAAACGGCTGCGCGGCGGGCTCATGCCGTTTTTCTCAACGCCAGCGCTCCATCGGAATAGAGGTAGGCAGGATCGAAATCGGCGTAGGCTTCGAGCTTCCTGCGATCCGCGATGCGGACCTTGCCGCGCTGGAAATCGGCGAGGCCGTTGCGCCGCAGGTCCGCCAGCGCGCGATTGGTGTGAATGGCGGTGGCGCCGCACATTTCCGCGATGTCCGTCTGCCGCAGCGGCGTTTCGAAACCGTCGGGGTAACCCAGGCCGACCATGTCGAGCCTTCGCCAGATTTCGGCGAAGACATGCGCAATGCGCTTGGGCGCGGTCAGTTGTTCAAGCTTCATGATCCATTCGCGGTGCATCGCCGCATCCAGAAGGGTGGAGAACCAGAACAGGCGTGCGAGATGCGGCCGTTCGGCCATCACCCGCGTGATCGCCGAATGCGGAACCTGGCCGATCGTGGCCCGGCCGACGCAATCGATATTGTGATCGAGTCGCTTCAGCGCAAAACAATGCAGATCGACGAAATCGCCCGGCACGTGGAAACTGACCGCATAGCGCCGCTCGCCACTGTCGAGCGTCCGCAGGACGAAACCGTCGATCAGGATGGTCGACCACTCGCAGGCATCGCCGCGCGCGATCAGCCGTTCGCCATCCTCCAGCGTGCTGGTCCGCACGACCAGCTGCTCCAGTTCGGTCTTCTCGGCATCGGTCAGTTCATGCCGTAGCCGTCCGGCGAGAAACCGCCCCGTCAGGGGATAGCGATCGAACTCTGCGCTGAACGCCATCACGTCCTCCTGCGAAAACAAATGCAATTCGCAACCGGGCGTTCCGGCCATGCTTTGCATTAATGTTAGCTTTCGGGAACAGGCCCGCACCCGCGCGTTTCTCGAGGATATATCTCCAGGGTCCGCCACTCATGAAAATCGCCGTTCTCGCCCATATTCGCCATGCCATCGCCGAACCCTTCGGGGGCGGAATGGAAGCGCATTGCGACATGCTGTGCCGGGGGCTGCGGGCCGCGGGCCACCAGGTCGACCTTTTTGCCGCCGATGGTTCGCAGGACGAAAGCCTCGTGCCGATCTGTGCCGCCCCTTATGACGAAGTACTCCCATGGCGCGTGTTCCGTGGGACCAGCGAACTGGCCGCCTATCAACGCGACGCCTTCGAGCGCGTCCTGCTTGCCGTCGGCGCGGGCGCCTATGACGTGGTGCACAACAATTCGCTGTTTCCGGAAATCATCGAATGGTGCGCGCGGGCGGGGATCCCCTGCGTGACGTCGCAGCATGTCCCCCCGTTCGGGGCGATGTTCGACGCGGTCGCCGCCACGCGCGAACGGCCGAATATCGGGTTCACCGTAACCTCGCAGGACCAGCAGGCGCTGTGGGCCGATCGCGGCTGCGCGGGGCTCGACGTCGTCCCGAACGGGATCGACACGGATCGCTGGGTGCCCCTTGGCGAGCCGCAGGATTATCTGACCTGGGTGGGCCGCATCGTGCCGAACAAGGGACTGGCCGAAGCGATCCAGGCCGCGCGCAAGGCGCGCGTCAGGCTGAGGATCTTCGGACCGGTCGAAGATGCCGGCTATTTCACCGAAAAGGTCGAGCCCTTCCTTAGCGAGGGAATCGAATTTCACGGGCACCGTTCGGGCGATCGCCTGCGCGCCGAAGTGGCCGGGGCGCAAGCAGCGCTGGTAACCCCGCTGTGGGACGAGCCCTTCGGACTGGTCGCGGCCGAGGCGCTGGCCTGCGGCACGCCGGTCGCTGGTTTCGATCGCGGTGCGCTATCCGAAGTGGTCGGCGACTGCGGCGTCCTGGTGCCCGGCGGCGATATCGGCGCGCTGGCGCACGCTATCCGCAAGGTACGCAGGATCGACCGCGCGGCCTGCCGTGCACGCGCGGTCGAGAAGCTGTCGATTGCGGCGATGATCGCCGGTTACGAGCGCTGCTATGCAGGCGCCATCGCCGGAGCCCGGCTGGCGTCGCTTCCGCGCCTGGCCTGGGATTTAAGCTGTTCGAGGACCAGCGAGCTGCTGGCATAGGGTTGATGTTCCTGCTGGCGGGTCAGCGCCAGGTGGCTTTCATCGGGATCCTGCAGCTTGGTCCAGCCGCCCGCCGGATCGGGCTCGATCAGTCCCATCAGGCGGAACGCGCGCAGCCAGTGCTGCATCGTCGGCTCACCCCATTTGTCGGCGAAGACCTGCGCATTGGCGAGGACGCTGTCGAGGTGATGGACCGGGGGCATGTGGTGCTTGTGATACTGGTGATAGGCCTTCGCGCCGCGCACCCACCACAGCGGCATGTCATGGGCGGCGACCGTCCGACCGAAATCGGTATCTTCGCCGCCATAGCCGACATAGCGCTGGTCGAACCCGCCCACCTCTTGGAAGGTCCGGGCCGAAAGCGCAAAATTGAGCGACCAGAAGCAACGGTAATCGCCGCAGCGCCCGACCATGTCGCGCGGCGGCCCGGCCCGGTCGGCGTGTTTGACGGCAAGCCGTTCGAACGCTTCGTAATCGATGCCTGACGCGGTTGCGCCTTTTGGCAGATAGCCGACCTCTCCCATCAGCACGCCGTCGTTGGCCTCGGCAGCGGCCGCATAATCCTCGATCAGCGAAGGCGCGGGGATGCAGTCGACATCGAGGAACACCAGCAGTTCGCCGTTTGCATGCTCGGCGGCAGTGTTCCGCGCCTCTGCCAGGCAGATGTCGCCGCTGCCCAGCATCACTTGCCGAACGGGAAACCCCGTGTCGGGCAGTTCGTATCGCTGGTCCTGCATTACCGCGACCACCAGTTCGCAAGGCGGCCGATGGGACCGGTTGAGACCGCGAACGAGGTTGCACAAATGGTCTTCGCGCCCATGCGCGAGCGTACAAACGGAAATCTTCATGCCACTATCTCCAGCGCGGGGCGGTTTTCAGTGCCCTGCCACAGCTCGCGAACGAGCCCGTCGAGCCATTCGGCCGCTTCCTCGGAAGGGTTGGTAGCGATGATCGAGCGCTGGTTTTCGACATCGATCATGCGCGCCGCGGCCCAGAGGCGCTCCCATGCAGCGGGATGCGAGGGCCAGTGGCGCGAAACCGCCGCCAGCCCTTCGCGGTCGAGCACTTCCGCCTTGCAGAACTGTTCGTCGAAATACCGCCACTCGGGAATGACGACCCATGGTTTGCCGGCAGCCAGGACCATTTGCACCGTGGTGTTCCCGCAGGACGACACGACGCGGTCGGCAGCTGCGATCCAGTCGCGCGGATTGTCGACCCAGCCGCGATGATCGAGATTGCCGGGCGGCGTCTCATGCCATTCGCTGCGCACCTGGCCGATGCTGATCCAGCGGCTCCCCGGCTCGGCGCGCGCGCCGAGCGTCAGCGGTGCAGAAGGTGTGCCCTCCCCGCCGCCGCCGGCAAGCACGAGCACGAGATCCTCCTGCAGATCGATGCCCAGTTTCGCGCGCGCCTCCGCCCGATCGGGAAAACCGGAACAATCGATCCCCACTCCCGAAGCATAATGCGTCTTGCGGCGCATGGCCGCCGGACGATCATGCTGCTCGAGCCGCTCCGAATAAGGCGCCAACAGGCCGACGGCACTGTCATAAGCCGCCATGTGCCCGGGATCGCTGCGCTCGCCATGCTGCAGAACCGCGACATGCGGGACCGAGCACAATCGCGCGAGCTGGCCGAGTTCGGCAGACACGTCAGTAATGAACAGCGCCGGCTGAGCTTCCGCGAACCATTGCGCGATTGCGGCGAAGGCCTGCGTTATCGATGGCCAGCCGAGCGGCGCGCAGTGGACGGTATCGGGGGCCGGCAGTGCGGCCATGGCCGGTGCCTCCTGCCCGGTGGGTTCGAACAGCGATGGAATGGTTTGCACCACTATACGCTCGTCGAGCGCGGCGAAGATGTCGTCCCGGGCGCAGAACAAAGTCACGCCGCGCGTTTCGATCAACGCGTTGGCAATCGCGGCCGCGCGTTCGGCGTGGCCCCGCCCCTGATGGTGAACGAAATATCCGATCGGGCCGTGCTCGCTCATGCCGGCACCCTCCCCGCCTGGCGTCCACGGACGCGCTGCGCCCGGTGATGCGCGAGTATCCCTTCCAGCGTCCCCGACGCGTGGCTTCGCCGCGCAAGGTAGACATTGGGCCGCGATGCGAGCGCCGCGACTTCCTCGGCATGATTGCCGACGAGGATGGCGTTGCGGCACGCGGTCAGCATATCGGCATCATTGCCGCTGTCGCCGGCAGCGAAGACACGGTCGAGCGGAATGCCCAGCATCGCCGCGACATGGCGCATGGCTGCCGCCTTGCCCGCCTGCCGAGGCATGATGTCGAGCAGACGGTCATGGCTGAACACCACCCGCGCCGGGATGTCGCATTGCCGCAGCCGTTCCTCGACCCGCCTGGCGAGGCCCGGACACTCGGCATAATAGCTGCGCTTGTATGCCCGCTGGTCATAATCGGGCTGGGGCACGAGGCCCGGCAGCCCGGCCAGCGCGCGTTCGATCGCGCCGGGATGCCATTGGTGCCGGATCCGCTCGGCGAAACCCTGGTCGAGCGCCAGTTCGCCATCGCGTTCGACATAGATCTCGGTGCCGACCGCGGTGATCCATGCCAGCGGCAGCGGCAGTTTCCAATCGCGCACCAGCCGCCGCGCTTCCACGATCGAACGCCCGGTGGCAATCACGAAACCGAAGTCCCGCTGCCGCCGGAAAAACTGCCCGATCCGGGTCACCCCGTGATCGCAACCGGTCAGAGTGTTGTCGAGATCGCTGACCAGCAGGCTGGCCGGCGCGATGCAGCGGGCGGGCGTCGCTGCGACGATATCGCGCGCAATCGCGAGAAAACCCGCGGCATAGGCATCCCAGTTCACGCCGAGACTGTTGGTCCGCGCGTTGCGAGCGCAGCGCTTCCACAGCGCGGTGTCGGTGACCAGTCGCTCGATCGCTCCTCCGATCGCCGTCTCGTCCTGCGGGTCGACCAGCAGTCCATGCTCGAGTTCGCCGATGATATCCTGCGGGCCGCCGATCTTGGTCGCCACGACCGGAAGGCCATGCGCCGCAGCTTCCACCAGCGTAAGCCCATAGGGCTCCATCAGCGCCGGATTGACGAAGACCCCGCCCGTCCGCGCGGCGAGTTCGTAAAGCGCGCGGACCTGTTCGCGCGTATGCGCTTTGGGATAGGCGACCCGGCCGTACAGATCGTGCCGGTCGATCGCGTCGACAAGGCCCTGCAGCACCTGCTGCTGCTCGGCCTCGCCCGATGACAGGTCGTCGCGCAGGCCCGCGAGGACCACCAGGTTGCAGCGCTCACGCAGCACCGCATTGGTACCGAAGGAATCGATCAGCCGGACGAGGTTCTTCTTGTGCACCGGGCGCGCGATCGCCAGCACGATCGGCTTGGACGGGTCGCGCAGGAACGGCGCGACGAGTTCGCGCGCCGGGGTATCGTCACAGCCGCCGGAGCGGCGCGCAACGCCGGGAACCAGCCGATGGATCTTGCCGATGCGGGTAGAGGGATAGGCGGTCAGCTGCCGTTCGCATTCATCGCGCGACGAACCGATGACCGCACGCGCATGCGCGATTGCACGGTCTTCCTCCTCGATCCTCGCATCGATCGCCGCGCTCGGGCTGGCAAGAGCGCGGCGCTTGTCCATGCCGAGCGAATGCGCCGTGTAGACGAACGGTATGCCCAAGGCATCTTCCACTCGCCGCGCGACATCGGCAGCGTCAGCGAAATGCGCATGGATGAGGTCGGGAAGCCGCTCGCGCTGCGCAAGTTCGGCAATCAGCGCTTCGGCAAAAGCGTCGCGGTCCGCGCTGAGCGCTTCCTTGGCGAGGTACCGGCGGTCGCCGCTGTCGATTCGCCGGATGACGAGCTTGGCACCCAGCCATTCTTCCGGCTGCGCATGCGCCGTCCCTAGATGAGGATCGTCGAACCGCCGCGTGACGATTTCGGCCATTTCGACATCGTCGCGGCGCGCCAGCGCTTCCATCTCGCCAAGGATGTAGGTGATATGTCCACCAGTATCCTCGGTGATCCCATAGCGGACGGGTTCACCCTTCAGGCAGCCACCAAGCGCGACCGATACAATATGCACAACACGTTCCTTAATGACCCTGCGTGCCTAACGGTCGCGGTGCAGTCCGGGTCCCCCAACCAACCAATGTTTATGCTGGATACGCAGCGGCGGCCGGGTGTTTGCCGATGCCGCGAACGGCGCGTGGCTATCGGGAAAGCGCGTCGAGTGCAGCAGGCGTGTCGACATCGGCCAGCATGTGACCATTTGCAGGTATCAGCGTGTCGGTTTCGCCCAAGTCGAGATGCCTGGCACCGCGTTCGCCGGTAAGCGTCTGCAGCGCGGCGAATGCCGTCTTGGCGAATGCCGCCGGAGGCCCTTCCGCCCCATCGTCATAACGCGTGAACACGGTTCCCCTACGCCGGGCAAGATCACGAAGGTGACCGGGCTCGATCAGCGGCATGTCTGCAAGGGCAATCACCAAGCGTTGGCACTTCGGTGCGGCAGCGGCGACACCGGCCGCGATCGAACTGCCCATGCCTTCATCGGCATGGTGGTTGATCACTGCCTCCCACCCCGCGCGCGGGCACAGCGACGAATCCGGCCGGCACACGAGATAACGCTGAGAGAAACCCGCCTTTTCGGCGGCCAGGGCCGCCCAGTTCCATAGCGGCTTGCCGCGCAGGTCCCGGTAGAGTTTGTCGCCGCCGAAACGCGTGCCGCGCCCGGCAGCGAGCAGGATGATGCCGATCCCTCGATCAAGCGGCGGCACGCAACTGCTCGTACTCACCGACGATTTCCGCGAGCGCCGAAAGCGCGAGCGCAGTGGGATTCTTGCAGCCGGGAATGAGTCCGATCGGGCTGCGGATGCGGGCACGGTCTTCTTCGCTCACGCCCCTTGCCGCCAGAGCCATGGCGCGTTCGACCCGGGCATTCTCGCCCCCCTGCGCGCCAATGTAGAACATTTGCGAAGCAAGTGCCTGCTCGAGCAGCGCCGCTTCCCATTCGTGGTCGTGGAACAGCAGCAAACCCGCGGTCCAGCGGTCGCCCGTCAGTCCGCGCGCAGCTTGCCCAATGACCAGATCGGCGCGGCTGAACGGCCGGCACCGCACACCCATCGCAGCGCAGAGCCCCGTGACGGCGGCAAGTTCCGGGCCTTCACCCAGTACGTTGAGCTGCATGCGCGGAATATAGGTACGGCGTGCCAGCGGCGATGGTGCGGGCAGGACCAGGGAGGCGGGGTCGCGCTGCTCCAGAGCATCCACCGCGGCACGGATGGCGTTCCGGTCGGGCGCGGGATCGAGCAATATATCGAGCCCCCCGCCGCACGGCAGGCGGAAATCGATCTTCGGCGATCCGCGTCCATAGCGGACCACTTCGGGGGAATGCAGCGCGGATACATCCGTCGCCAGCTGCGCTTCGAGACATCCGTCCGAAAGGCTTCCGACAGTGGAACCGTCGGCGCGAATTGCCAGCTGCGCCCCCACGCGCCGCGAAAAACTGCCTTCGATCCCTACGATCGTACACAAGGCTGTTCCCGGTTCGCACGCGGCGTAAAGCGCGGCATGGTCCTCGTCGGCGGAAAGATGGAGAGCCGGGTCGGCCAGCATCAATCGGGCATGCACGCCAGCACGCGGTCGGGCGTCATCGGGTAATCGAAAAGCCGCGCACCGCAGGCGTTGTAGATCGCATTGCCGATCGCCGCGGCGCCGCCGCACATCCCCAATTCGCCGATCCCCTTGGCCTGGATCGGGCTGGCCGCAGGATCGCGTTCCTCGACCATGATCACTTCCAGATCGGGCACGTCGCGGTGCACCGGGACATGGTATTCGGCAAGATCGCAGTTCACCAGATGCCCGTCGCGCGGATCGAACTCGAGCGCCTCGGTCAGCGCGGCGCCGATGCTCCAGGTAATCCCGCCGAGGCACTGCGAACGCGCCGTCTTGCGGTTGAGCACGCGGCCGAAGCCGAATGCGCCCAGCATCCGGTCGACCCGGCTCTCGCCAGTGAAGTGGTTGACGCGGACCTGGGCAAAGAATGCCCCGAAGCCCGCTGCGGTGAAATCGTCGGCGATGGCGCCGGGCTCGTAATGCCCTTCGCGCGCCAGCGGTTCACCCGCCAGCACCTGCGCCAGCGATTGTCCGCCCACGACCTTGCCGTCGGCAAGATCGAGCTCGGTTTCGGTAACGCCGACCCGATCGGCCAGCTCTTCGCGCAGCGCCTTGCACGCGACGTAGACCGCCGAGCCGCTGGACGATGCGCCCCAGCTACCGCCTGAACCGGGACCACGCGGATGGCGCGTATCACCGAGATCGACCAGCACGTTTTCGGGATCGAGTCCGAGCATTTCGCCCGCGATCTGTGCGAGGATCGTATAGGTCCCGGTGCCGATATCGGTCATGTCGGTTTCGACCAGCGCAGTGCCATCGGGCTTGAGCGTAACGCGCGCCTTGGCTTCGCCGACATTATGAACGCGCGCGGCGCTGGCCATCCCGGTCCCGACCCACCATTCGCCTTCGCGTTTCTGCCGCGGTTTGCGCGGGCCGCTATCCCAGCCGAACGCCTCCGCCCCTTCGCGCAGGCATTCGGCCAGCTTGTGCGAGGAGAACGGCAGGCCTTCCTCGGGGTTTTCCTTGGGTATGTTCCGCAGGCGCAATTCGACCGGATCAATGCCAGCCCGTTCGGCGAGGACATCCATGGCGCCTTCGAGCGCGGGCATGCCCACCGCTTCACCGGGCGCACGGACCGAGCCAGCGGTCATACGGTGGATCCGTGCGACTTCGAGCATCAGCTTGCGGTTCTGCGCTGCATACAGGAAGTGCGAGGACTGCAGCACCGGCTCGGCGAAGGTTTCGCCGGGCAGGTTCGAGACCAGCGCCTCGTGGCCGAAACCGGTAAGCCGACCTTTCTGGTCGGCGGCGAGACGCAGCCGCTGCGTAGTTTCGGACCGGCGCATGATGCACTGGAATACCTGCTGGCGCGACATCACCACGCGCACCGGCCGTTCAAGCTGCATGGCGGCGATGGCCGCGGCTACCGTTTCCTCGCTCACCCCCAGCTTCGATCCGAAGCCGCCGCCGACGAAACGCGAGACCAGCCGCACCTTTTCTTCGGGCAGGTCGATCGCATCGGCCAGTTCCGAGATATTGTAATTGAGCATTTGCAGCGACGCATGAACCGTCAGCTGATCGCCGTCCCACTGCGCGATCGCGGCATGCGGCTCCATCGCCGCCGAGGCGTGGCCCTTGGTCGTGAAGGTGACATCGACGCTGTGCGCAGCTTCGCTCATTGCATGGACGAGATCGCCCTGCCGGACGGTTTCGTCTTCCTGCTCCTCGGGCTCGACTGCGTCCGGTGACAGCGGCGCGCCATCGTCGGGGCGGTATTCCACTGCCAGGTGCTTGGCCGCATCGCGCGCCTGTTCGAAAGTTTCCGCGACCACGAGTGCGATCGGCTGCCCCCAGTAGCAGACTGTGCGCGGCGACTGCTGCGGGGCTTCGTTGGCAGTGCCCTGCGCCGCGCGCGTGGTCAGCCGCGGATCGTCTATGACCGCGATGACCCCGGGCATGCCGAGGACGCTGTCCTTGTCGATTTTCAGGATTTCGCCGCGCGTGATCGTCGCTGTGGCCAGGACGCCTTCGGCGCAGCCTTCGATCGGGTATTCGGCCGCATAGGGCGCCGTGCCGGTAACCTTGGCGAGGCCTTCGACACGCGAAATCGGCTGCCCGATCACGCCCTGTTTCATCCCGTCGAGGCGGTTCGAGGTATCGGGTTCGTCCTGCTTGAGATGCACCGTCATGCCGCGTCCTCCACCGCCTGAGCCAGCACCGCGTGGAGCGTGCGGCGCGCCAGCGGAATCTTGAAATCGTTCTCGCCAAAACCGCGGGCATCTTCGAGCAGCAGGTCGGCGGCCGCGTCGTAAAGCTGTGCCGACGGGGCGGCACCTTCGAGCAAATCGCTGATCCGCGGATCGTGCCACGGCTTGTG
>Ga0209634_1001224_pt1 | contig 19033 bp, 20 predicted proteins | sample LinPmetageLP40_FD_184043 | JGI IMG/M metagenome (GOLD analysis project Ga0209634, IMG submission 184043) | Marine viral communities from the Pacific Ocean - LP-40 (SPAdes) (version 2) | ecosystem: Environmental > Aquatic > Marine > Oceanic | place: Pacific Ocean | collected 2010-08-26 | reverse complement strand
TATGCCTTCTGTTTTACTGCCTGTAAAATCATCTGCGTAAAAACTTAACTTTTGGTTAGCATAATATGTAGAAGGACCGGATATTGTTTGTGATCTACTCCATGCCATGACTCTACCAAGTTCGTCACCATTTTTAGCATATTGTTCACCTAAAGCAGTTTCAAAATCACCATCTATGGATGATAAAAATACTCTTGGTCCAGCCGCATCTCTAAAGTAGTTATTGTTTACCATACCACTGTTTTTAGTATGTTGCGTTATGTTTAACTGTGTTACTGGCAACGTTGAAAAATAGTTTGTATCTAACTTACCATTATAACCTATGTTCATACCAAACGATTTAAAACTGTCCGCAAAAGGTCTGTTACCAATATTGGTATTTTTACCAATAGTCATATTATATGGTGCGTTTAGTGTTGGCCCGGGGACATCACCAGTTATACCATTAGGATCTGCTAATGTAACTTTACTGTTTGTTAAGAAAAACGGATTTGCGTTATCTACTACACCAAACTCGCCTACTGCTAAGTTAGGCGATGCTGTAAAGTCTGTGGGTCTAGCATATTGGGTCATACCAAAACTGTCTTTCTTTAAAATACCTAAATAACCATAAGTGTTAGTGCCACTACCACCGGCATCTTCACCATTTGCCACTGAGAAACCTAATAATCTGCTATCGTCATAGAAGCCGGGGGCAGTTTCTAATACAGTATAATCAGGCGGATTATTTATTTGGGTTTTACCGCTATTGTTTACTGATCTTGATGCGGTTGCGTTTAATGTTATAGTTTTTGCTGTGGCATTTTTGCTTGAAACTTTTAAAACTACACCGTCAGCATCAAAACCACTGTCTCCATATGTGCCTATTGCTTCGTAACCACTATGTATAACATCACCTACATTTATGTCATTTATAGCCGCTTCAATGACTGATGCTGTTGTGCTGTAAGCAAAACCACCGTTACCATTGAAACCTGCTTGCCTTTGAACACCGTTTATAACTACTGTGGCATTACCTGCCGTTGTAGTTTGGTTAAAAGCATAACCATTTGGTATATTTGTTGTGCCTGAGTATGTTTGGTTACCATCATTATTGGCTCTTGGGGCATGTCCGGCAAACTCTATTTGTCCCCAATATTGTTCGTTTGTTGCGGCGCCTGTTCTCCAAACATCTGCTTGTCCTATTAGGTTAGTTTGTATACCACCAATACCGTCACCTTTTATTTTAACTGGGGTGGTTGTCGCAGTTGAAGATACAAGAGTTGTTATTACGTTACCAGTGTGCGTTCCTGCGGAGTTACCTGTTAAGTTACCAGTTACATCACCTGTTAAGTTACCAGTAACTGCTCCTGTAACTGCTCCTGTATGCGTTCCTGCGGAGTTACCTGTTAAGTTACCTGTAACATCTCCTGTTAAGTTACCTGTTACATCTCCAGTAACAGCACCTGTAACTGCTCCTGTATGTGTTCCTGCGGAGTTACCTGTTAAGTTACCAGTTACATCACCGGTTAAGTTACCTGTTACATCTCCAGTAACAGCACCTGTAACTGCTCCTGTATGCGTTCCTGCTGAATCACCTGTTAAGTTACCTACTAAAGCAGTTGATGTTATTGAACTAAATGCTGTTGCTACACCTCCTGTTATAGAACCAGTGCCATCTGTTATTGTGGTTCCTGTTAGTGTGCCAGTTACGTCTAGACTGTTAGTTGTAGCAAACTTGTCTGCTGTTTCATTCCAACTTATATTTGCGTTTGCTAAACCACTACCACTTCTATCTACAGTAATAAAGGCATCTCTTGCCGTAGCATTACCATAGTTTAAAACTATTTTGTTATCTTGTAGTAATAAATCTACTTTTTCTACAACATTTAAGTTACCACTAACCTCCATGTTACCGGCCACTGTGATAGTGTTACCTGTTTTAGGTGTTAAATGATTTGTTATGACATGTCCACTAGTGCTGATGTTACTTGTAACACTACCACTACTTAATCTGCTATCTACTCTAGCATCTGTGTAGTATAAGTTTGTGCCTTCAGTTAAGTTTGCTGTATTTTTAGTAGCAAGTCTTGTATCAAAATCTGTATTTTGTCTTGCTGTTGTATAGTAAAGATTACTTGATCCTTCTGTTAAATCGTCTGTGGTTTTACCAGTAAATAAAGCACTACTGCTTATGCTTATAACACCTGTGCTGTTATCGTATAAAGCAGGTGATGTAGCACTAATACTTGCTCTACTTCTTGCGTTAGTAAAGTAAAGATTACTTGATCCTTCGCTTAAACTGTCTGTATTTGGTAAAAGAGCATTTACACGAGCATCTGCTCTTGCTGTGGTAAAGTATTCATTGCTACCTTCATTAATATTACTTGTTGTTAATACTACTGTTCCTGTTTGCCCATTGACACTATCTACTGCGCCATCATCTACTACAAATGTTAATACACCATTACCATCTGTTTTTAAGATTTGATTTGCTGTTCCATCTGTTGTTGGAAATGTGTATTGAACTGTGGAAGCATTACCTACACTTAATGTGCCGAATCTACCACTTGTTGCGATAGTGTTAGCCAGTGTTCCATTAACACTTGCTCCTATCACTACATTACTGGTTACTGTTGATACATTAACCGTGTTATTATTTTGATTGACTGTTATACTTGGATTAGAAGTAGTAACTGTTACATTAGCCATACTCTTCTCCTTATGTTATTGCTGTAAAGCCGCCTTGTGCTGATGCTTCCGTTGTTGGATCTCCAATAGGCACTTCTGCCGTATATCTTTCAGAGATTATATATCTGTGTATAAAAGTTGTTCCTGGTGTGCCGCCATCCGAATATTTTACTGAAAATACTGTGGTTGGCACCTTTAATCTGCTGTTTGGTAATAGTTTACCTGTATATCTTTGAGCAGGTATAGTAACTTTTACATTACCATTTGCGGCATCACTGACATCTACCATTGTGCCTACGTTACCTTGCTGTGATGTAAAAAACCCTGTTACTGTTGAATCAGTGTAGTTGGGTTCTCCGGTATTTCTATTGAATGCGACTGCGTCGATTACCACTGTTTGATAATCGATGTCCCATGTATAACCTGATACGTCTACTGCGCCAAAGGCGTATGTAAACTGTTGTTGTTCTGCTGGAAACATATCTAGTGCGATAACATTGTCAGCGCCTCCGATAAATGATTTCCAATCTAATAATCTGGACATAATGACTCCTGTAGGATCTTGCTAAAATACTGTGGTATTGTAGCCTTTTGTTATATAACTATTTATCCGATATTGCTATTTTTACCTTACTTAAGGTATTGGGTTGTCTTCATTATATGGAGATACTTCTTCCCAACCATAATGTTTCCAAGTCAAAAAGCCATTTAAGTCTTCTTCACTTGTTCCTGCTAAAAACCAGTCAATCATTTGTTGATCAGTTATACTTGCTACCGGTATAAAACTGTCTGGTAAGTCTTGACTTTGTAAGTAATAATAGTTTAAACTTCTTGTTTCATCTGTGCTGATTGTTTGTGACGCATCTGCGGCATCTACAGCACTAATAGTTATTGTAACTTTAGTTATTAATGGTGTTGAGTCATCTTTGCTTCTAGGTTTTTGATAACCTTGCTTGTAACTGTATGTTTTATTCCAAGTGTGAACTGCCATCTTTATACCTCTGATAATCTGTGGAAACTATATTCAACATTTTCTAAGAACCTAAGGCCACCGTCGCCTTGTGCTAAAATATATAAGTTAGTAGGAACTGTATTAGCACTGGTTTTTCTAAACATTACTGTTAACTGAGCAACTGAGTTTGTGCTTTGGAAACGAGCAATACTACTCCAGTTTTCTGAAGCAGTTGAATGATACTGAGCAAAGCCTGTGCTTGTTCCACCACTAGTAGTGCTACTTAGTGGTAATGTAGGCGAGTTGCTGTTGTTTGTGTAAGAAATATCATTACGCAACTGATTACCAGACCCACCGAATGTGCCGTCACCTATAACAATAGAAGCAGTTTTTACCTGTCCACTACTACCCCATATTCTCACATATCCTTGATAAAAGCCTGGCTCTGTGCCTATAGCACCTACTTGTTTTAATCTCATTTGGTTATTGTTATAACCACCTATAGTTCCGCCACTTACTACATTGTGATCACTTTCTAACACTAAATCTGTTACATTTATTTTGTCTGCTGTTATTTGTCCACTAGTTATATTTGTTGCGTTTATATTAGTAACATTTACTGTAGAAGCATCTAGTGTTCCTGTGGTAATAATACCACCATTTATTTGTGTTATACCACCATTAGTATCTCTGGTAACATTTGAATCTGCTACAAGTAAACTACCTGCTGATATAATAGTTGCGGCACTAACGGCACCTGTGCCTCCTGCTACTTCTGTTACAATAAGTCCTTGTGAGCCTAAATGACTAGCAAAAGCACTATCTGATGTTTGCCCAGTTCCGCCCTGTGTTTCCGGCAATGTTCCTGTTGTATTTGTGCCTAATGTAGCACTATTCAATGCGGCTAAACTTCCTGCGTTTGTTACTTTAGCAAGTGTAATATTATCTAATGCGGCTAAGTCACCTAAGTTTTGGTTACTACCACTTATAAAACCTACACCTTCTGCTGTGAGTTTAGCATCAAAACTGGTTGTTCCTGTGCCACCCTGTGCTTCTCCTACTACTGAACTTGTTAGTCTTAAACCAGCCGCACTTAACACACTTACATAGTTTGCTGTTGATGTTTCACCAGTTCCGCCCTGTGCTGTTCCAACAACGGAACTTTCTAATCTTAAACCTGCGGCATTTAAATCTGCTACATAACTTGCTATTGTTGTTCTACCCGTTCCACCATTTGCTTCTCCAACTGTTCCGTTGAGCAATGATGTTGCTACACTATCGTTTGTTAATCTTAAACCACCGCTACTTAGTTGTGCTGATGTTATTGTGGCACCTGTTTGCCCTGCTATAGTAGTTATGGGTGTAAAGTCCAGTTTACCTGTGCTTATACTGTTAGCAACTATGGCATCTGCGCCTATTGTTCCGTCTGTTACTAAGCCACCACTAAAGAAGTTGGTATTTTCAATAAAACTAGTGCCATTATGTATGTATGCCTTTTGAACTGTAGCATCTCCGGATTTAGTTGCTACAACTATGTCATTTTCTTTAGGATTTCGTCCTACAGCAGTATTAAATACCGCATTACTAGGTGCCGCGGCATTTGTTGTTGTAAAATAGTTATATGTAGGCGCACTTACGGCATTTGCCGCCAAGGCCAAGTTAGCATTTACACCACTGTCTAAAAATGTTGTGCCAATACTGCCTGTGTTTACTATGATGTTACCACCACTTACACCTAATACTGGCTGATTGCCATCTATAATAGTAACAGGATTGATTAAAACATTTGCTGTCCAGTTATGAGCACTTGATGTAGCACTAAATGGTCCAAATGCCTCATCATTACCTACTCTTGTTTGATAATAGTATGTGCCACTGGCTAAACCTTTTATAGTAAACTCTACTTCTGTGCCTGTGCCTATAGTTGTTGGTGATCTAAATGTGTCTAACAGTTTTTTAGTAGACATATTGCTTTGTGTATCACTCCATACTTCTGCTCTAGTGTATATACCACTAGCAGGTGTATTTGTGTTTACATCAAATGCGGGTAAACTAAGTAAACTTCTTTCATTGTCAACAGTAGGCGTTGTAGGCGTTCCTAGCCTGTTAAATAAAGCAATATCACTGTTAGGTGCTGGTGTAAACTCTGTTATACTTTCTACTGTATATACATCTGCGTTATATTCCAAACAAGTAAACTCTATGGTAATCATACCATCTTCTGCTTCTTTTTCTACTGTTTGTAATACCCTATACAGTTTATCATTTTGTCCATATACTTCTGTTTCTAATAGTTTTACAATATCACCAGCATCTACACCCATTGTGGTATAATCTGCTGTAAAGATACATACTAAATCATCTCTGGTTTGTCTTAGTTGCTGATTTGCCAAATAACTTGCTTGAACATTGTTGTTTACAAACTCCATTCTTATTGTCATTTGGTTATCCGGCTCATTTGTTTCTCGTAAGTTACTAGGCAAGTCTATTGTTACATAGTTGCTTTTATCCTTTTGATCTTTGTCTGGAAACTCTACTTCAACACTATTAAAGCCGGCATCTAATGCTGTAGAACTAAACTTTAAGTCACTTATAATATTATTGTCGTTAAACTGAAAAGCAGAGCCTGTGCTTTCTGCTTTGTTGGCACTTACTTTCCATTTACCCTGTTTAGCATCAAATGTAAAGAAACTGTTACAAGCAGTTAGAAGCCTATCTATACTAGTTCTACAATCCTCGGAAGTATTTACGATACCATTAATAGTATAACGTTTTTGTGTAGCACTTGCGCCACTAGTATTAGTATAGGATATAGTTTGATCTGAATATGTGCTTAAAGCAGTTAAACTGGTTGTGTCTACATCTGCTAGTGGTATGCTACAACCATATGTGGTATTTGTTAAGTAATCTTGTAATACTTCAGCAGGATTATCTAAACTGTTTGTTAGTTCTGCTGTTATTGTGCCTAATCCTGTAAGTTGTGCCTCAGGATCAAATGTTATTTTTATAATAGCAAATATTGTGCCACTGTTACGTTCTGTGCTATTCCAGTGACTAACATGAGTATAAGGATCTGTGCCATTACCTCTAAGTTGCGTGGTATCGTCCCACATAAACACTTCTACATTGTTAGCATAATCTGTTGATGTTGTGCCATCTTCGTCTATGGTGCTTGTAACTGTTTGACTAGTACCACTTGAAAACACTAACTTTTTATCATTCCAAAATATGTCACCTAACGTTGTGGTGCCCGATGTTTTTTCACCAAAGGTTAACACATAAGTCATTGTTTGATTGTCTGTGCTTATCGCGGCATCTGTTATAATACCATTTTGAAATGCTTTACCATATACTACAGGAACTCTGTATCCTGTGTTAGGTGATAACTGGACTCTTGTGCCAGCATTTAAACCTGTTGTGCCTGTTGGGAAATCCGGCATAAGCATTTTACCAACACCTTTGCCTACACCATATACCACAGCACCTGTTAATAATGCCGCCGCGGCTTGAGCCGCAAGTATTTGCCCACCAACAAGAGAACCTGCTGTTGTGGTTATTGCCCACATAAAGTAGTTAAATGTCGATGCTATGGCTGAAAAGATTGCCATTTATTTTTCTCCAAACACATAGTTGGATTCTATTGGTGTCCAACCACGTTTTTCTAAGTTTATTTTAGGAGAGTTTTCTAATAATGTCATTGTAAATGTGCTAATGTCGCCTTTGTTTACCATTTGCTCTCCTATTTTAGTGTATTCTTTTAACAGTCTTAATCCAGCACTACTATCTCGGTGCTGTGGATTTACCCACCATACAAGTTCACTCATTATTCTCATACTAGGAACCCATATATCCGGTGTAACTACTGCCATAAACACACCTGCTATTTGTTCTTTGTCTTGTGCTATAAGTAACAGTCCTCCTGTTCTTACAGCATTTAAAACTTTTCTTACATGATGATCGTTGTATTGTTCTGCTTCTACTTGTAGTTTACCTAACGGTTGTTGCTCAGCAAACTGCTTTAAAACTTCTATTACAGCATCATCATCTTGTTGTGTTGCTTTTCTCACTATCATATCTGTATATCCTCATTATCTTCTCATAGCGGCTTTACTACCACCGCCTCCAGTACCACCACCACCGCCGGCACTACCAGTTGTGTTATCTCCATATCCTTTACCAAAGTCAAAAGCAGTAGACATCAATGTTGCTACTCTATCCCAACTGCTGTCGTTTGGATAATATTCTTTCATACCTTGTTCGTTTGTTTTTCTTCCGCTAACCTTATTTTCTAATACACTATTGATATTGCTACATTGTAAAGTAACACTATGATAAGCATCTTGACTAAACTGCGTCCTGCTTTCAGAGATACTATAGTTATGTATTATACCTTTAAATCTTGTATATACTGTATTGCCTTCTAGACTTCCATCACTGGCAATAAATCCTCTCATTATTTCTATTGGAGCACCTTTTACTTTGCTGTTTAACACTAAACTAACATAATCTTGGTCTGTGGGTATACCACTAAACACTACACCGACATCTCCGTTGCTTACTCTTAGTTCGTCTTTGATATCTGTTAAGCCTACTAAACTACCTAATGCTGTATAACTGTTACTGTCTACTGTATAGGGTTTATATGTGTTTGCTATGTAGTAAGTTGTGCCTTCTATGGGTCCTAACTTTACAAACATAACTGCTTGTATGTTAGTTGCTCCTACTACTGGTGTTATAGTTGTCGACATTACAAAATAACCTCAACAAACTGGAAACTACCGTCGAATGTAAATAACTTACCGGGTATAAGTGTGTGAGCCGGTAGTTGTAAACATTTAACATGAAAACTACAGTTGTTAGCAACATTTAAGGCTTGTCCTATAATGTTTACTCCACCATCTGATGTGCTGGGTAATATGTTTCTGTTTAACTGAACTGTAAACTGTCCTGTTGTTACATCACTGCCGAATACAGTTGTTTTTACTTGATATGAATATCTACTGTTAGCAGGCTGTATGTAATCGCCTACTTCAAATATAGTATCTGATGCTTGATAACTTGCGGCATTTACATCTATAACCATGCTACTGCCAGTAAATGAGGCGATATCGAACTTTGCCAGTTCGGCTGGTGCTACTGTTCCTGCGTAACCCATAATATAACCCATACCAGCCGTGCTACTAAGTGTTATTTCTTCTTCTGTTGTTCTGCCTTTTGTTTGTAATACCTGTAACATTGCTCTGTTTGTGCCATTCATTTCAAATGCTCTACCTACAGCAACATCAAACATGTATATTGCTGGTCCTCTTTCTGCTGTTTTTAATCTTTGTGATCTACTCATAACAGCACCCGTAACAGGATTATTGTTTATTGTAATGTTTGTGGCATTATTTACTATTGTTTGAAAACTCATTAAAATCTCCTACCGCTTGGTAAAGTGTTTGCGCCTTTTGTTACTACAGCATGTAGGAACTGTGGGTCTCTTGCTACAAGGCTTTGGAAACTTGGAGCATCCACGGCGTTTATGTTGTAGTTAACTGTTGTTTGGGCACCGCCTAATGAGTGATTAGGGACAATGTGTCCACTACCACTTGGCACCATTAACTCCGGCCCTTGTTCACCTACAAGGTAAGGTTTGTTTTTCATTACCGGCCCACCCATTGCTCTTTTCTTTACACTTGCTATGTCGCTACTTGCTCCAAAACTTACACCATAACCAAAGGCGCCAAATATACTGCTTATTAATGCTCTTACAACTGTAAGCCTTATTGCTTCTGCTATAACTTCTGTGATTACACTTTTAAAGAAGTTTTTAAAACTGTCTAAAGCACTTTCACCTTCTATAAGAGCATTTGCTAAATCATCGCCTAATGCCATGCCAGCCGATTCAATAGATTCTTGGAATGTAAAGAATATTTGCTCCATAGGTTTTACTTTGTCTTTTAAGTTTCCTAAAAGTTCTTCTGCCTGCGTTGAACTTATGCCTAATAACCCAAGTTGTGTTTTTATTTGTTCTATTACATTTTTGTATTGTTGTAATCCTTCTACATCTTCTACTGCTTTGCTTATTTCTTCAAACGGTGTAACAATATCTTTTGGTTTTGTTTTTCCAAATAATCTAAATATTGTGTTAAGATTTTTTTCGTATGCTAATATGTCATCATTTGTTTTAGGATCGCCCATTAACTCTTTTAATCTTGCTATTGCGCCTAAAAAGTTTTTATCTTCATCATCACGAGTCATTTTGCCTAAAGTTAACATAAACTTATTAACTGCTTCTTCAGTTTTCTTTAGGGAATCGGCCGCGTCGTTGCCTTCTTTTTTTATACCTTCAAAACCTAAAAACGGTGCTCTGTCCTCCATGGACAATGATTCAAATAACTTGTCAATGACACCTTTTAATCTTTCTATTTCTTTGACATCTTTTTCATATGAAATAGTAAGTTTACCTGTCTTACTAAATGTAGTAACCATCTTGGTGTTTGTATCTTCAAGTTCTTTTATTTTATCTTGTAATAAGGTTATTTCTTTTATAGTTGCTTCTGCGCCTTCACCTATTATCTTTTGAACAGCATCTTCTGCCTTTAAGTCTTGTATGCCTTTTAATGTTTTAAATAAAGCAAATAATGATACTGCTAAACCTACAGGTCCAGCCACCAGTCTTATTAAACCATTAAAAACTAAAGACATTCTACCAAATGTTGTTAAAACACCTTTTCCAACTGTTTTTAAGCCTACTAATCTCATTGCGGCGTTTTTAACTGATGTTGCTAACCCTTTATTGCCAAATGCGGCTGTCATACCTTTAACACTTGTGAGTGTGCCGGTCCTTAAGTTATCAATGGCTCTACCTGCGGCTGGGAATACTTTACCAAATAGTAAAAATACACCTAAAAAGGAAACTATAGCCACACCAAATGATTTTATTGCTTCTGTTGATTTACTTAATCTTTCTACAAAACTTGCTAAAGTAACTAAACTTTCTGCTATACTGTCAAATATACCTGTGCTATCTGCTATGGTTTCTACTAAACCCGCAAAACTTGTTTGAACTACACTAAAACCTTGTCCTATTGTTACATCAGTATTACCAAATGCGTCGTCAATACTATCTTTTGCTTCTTTCATTGCTTGAACAAAAGTCGCACCTGTGATTAAGCCTTGACTACCAAGTTCTTTTAACTTACCAATAGGAACGTTTAGAGTTCGTGCTAAGGCCCTTGCTACATCCGGCAAACCTTCTAATATAGATCTAAGTTCATCACCTTGGAATCTACCACTTTGTAGTGCTTGTCCTAACTGTAGTAACGGTCCTTGTGCTTCTTGAGCACTTAATCCACTTGCTGTAATGGCTTTGGATACTGACTCTACAATGGTTGCTGTTTCTTCACTGGTTATACCAAGTTCATCTTGTGCTCTTGCTATTCTAAAGTATAAGTCACCAACACCATCTAAATCACTACGAGAATCAATGGCTATTTTTCTTATTCTATCAAACTGTAATGCTACTTCTTGGGCATTTGGATTTAGTGTTAACAGTTTGTTTTTTAAGTTAGTAATACTATCGCCAAACTGTATTATTTCTCTTACAGCAAAGGCACCGGCTAAAGTTTTTAAAATATTACTTGTTTTATTACCAGCAGATCCTAAACCATCTACTTCACGTTTACTGGTTTTAATACCTCTGTCAAACTGTTTACTGTCTAACTCTAATGATACTCTTATGTCTTTAGCCATTTTATATTCTCTTTATTAACTTATCCACGTGTTTAGCCATATACCTTAAGGTAGGTTTAGTAAATCCTTGAGGTGCTTGTTTACTGCTACCTGCGTCTAAGGCACCGGCGTACGGGTAATCACTGCGGATTTTATCTCCGCGTAACTTTGTTTTATTACGAGCATTACCACTCCTTTTAGGAGTATTGGCTTTGAGTTCCCTTTCAGCATCATTCAATAACTGATCCGGCACTTTTTTAAGTGCTTTCATCCTTCTTTGAAATATTTTGCTGTCTATTTTCATGATTCTCTTTTGCCTTATCTGCCGCTTGTTTTAGTGCGTCCATATCATACATTTTTTCATCTATACTTCCGCTATCTTTGTCTCGTTGATATTTTTCATATGTAAGTGCTACGTCCATAACACTTAAATCAAAACTATCTCCTTTACGCAACACTTCTGTCGGTAACTTGCCGTATCTTTTAGCAAGTGTATCCAACATTAAAATAAAGTTTGTATCACTGTTCCCCGGCTTAATAACGTGGTTAGTTACTTCCCCAAATGTTCACTTACCTTAGTCATTGCTTCTACTAATACTTCAAAAGGTAACTGTTTGTCTTCAGTCATCACAGGGTTACCTTCCTCATCGAGGATTAAGTCTTTCATTAGGTTGGCGATATCGGTAAAGTTTTCTTTTTCAGCGTTTGCTAATCTTCCAAAAACTTCGAGGGGTTGTCTGTCATATATGAAAAACTCTAATGCTTCTCCATATTTTGCGACTATTTCTTCTTTATCTAAAACTATTTTGTTTAGTTTTGGTTTTGTTGCTATTTCACTTAGTTTCATTCTGTATATCTCCTTCATTTAAGTGGTTTAAAGCACTTAAACAGAAACTTAATCTGTTTGATGCTTTTTCTATATCTTTAGTGGCACAACGAAGTTCATGTTTAGCCTTCGCTGTCTCCTCCATCATGCTCTTCAGTATGTCCTCTGTCGAGTGTTCGTTCCATATCTTCATGTCTATTCTCCTGTATATCTACAACTGTATTTATTGTTTTTTTGCTTTTTGACTTTGGTTTCGCACCGCTATCCGGCAAGTCTAAGCCGTGTTGTTTTGCTAAGTCATCTATACAATGCTGTGAACCGTCAACAAGAGTAACCATACGGTCTTCTCTTCCTGTCCATACTCCGTCTTTGTATAGTGTCATCCATTTATGTTCCATTACTGAACTCCTGTATAAAGTGTGCTACCCATTGCTGAGTAGCACTAAGTTTTTTTAACGTGGTCGTTATTAGTTAATAGTCTTAACTATTCGCTCCCTCTGTTAACTCTCCATTTACTTCGATAGTTACTGGTGTTACCCATAAAGGTGACCCTGGATTTACTGAAGGTGTTAACCCTGTAATAAATCCTGTCCCATCGATGTATTTGTTTCCTGTAACCGATGTACCTTCAAAATAGATTCTGAAGTCGATTTCAGTTTTGTTATTACTTGTTCCAAATAACCCGTGTAAGACTACAGGACTAGATCCTGCGCCAGTTCCGAAAAACTGTGCTTCATCAATAACAAGGTTTAAGGCAACACTATTTGTAGCAACAGTTGTTACTACGGCTTCACTTTGTGAATCCAGTGTTTGATACCTAAAAGTTCCTTGGGTATTTGTTAAAGAAATATCATTGAGATTTAACAAAGTAAGAGATGACGCTCCAGCATATGATGTGCCTTTGTCACTAATAACAACTGTTGCTTCAACAGTTGATCCACTTACATTTATTACGCCCATTGGGTTCTCCTTTTCTTATATTGTTACAAACCTATACTCAAATGTATAAGTTAAAATATCGCTTTCAATCTCAGTAGTAGTCTCACATTCTCTTACGAAAACATTAGCCACACTACTTTTAGCACTTTGAATACTCGCGATTCGTGTATCCAAATCAGCCGGGGGGTTTTTAGCATCTACACTTACAAAAGCCTGTATTGTAGTTTCTTTCTGATCTACACTACCATTATCTAAAAACTGTTGGTTCTGTGTGGTAGTTTCATTGTCTTGATCTAAATATAAAGTTTTCATATTTTTGATGTTAAGACTGTCACTGCCAGACGTATAAGGTAACTCAGTGCTAACACTTATGTTACCAGTAGCCAAATCTGTTTGTAGACGTGTTAATAATGTTGATCTATAAGCCATTACCTCACCCTTGTTATATTTCGTTTGCTACGGCTTCTACGGTTAGTTCTAAATGAAACCATTTTATCTGCTTCATCTATACCGTCGCCTTCAGCATCATACCAATCCATCATGTCCATTAGTTCTTCGAACAAGTCGTCGAACTTTGAAGCATAATATGTAATCTTTTGGACTTCACTGTTAAGTTCATCTCCAAAATCTGCTACTTTAGGAAGTAGGTATTCTTTGAGCACATAGTACGTGGAAAGATCGCACCAATCGGCTTGTCTTCCTACTATTCTATCTGCGTTTATACCTGGAATAGTATTACCTGTTAAGGTTGTGCTATTGGTATAACCTAAATAACTTCTCCATTTAGCACTTGCTCGTATCTTTTCGTTGATTCGAGCAAATGATTTGATTGATAAGTCTTCTAAATATTCATTAAGGGAGGTTGGCGTTGTAGGGGCATCACTAAAGTTAATCTCATTGGATTCGAAAACCCTTTGATCTTTGTCTTTAATGTCTGCCGCGTCACAGTATGCTATTACATTACCGCTTACGTTTGTTACAAATGCCATATTATCTCCTTACCTTATGATGCCGCTATGCCTTTAACGATATTGTTGCTTCTTAAGAAACGGACTCCAACTGCTTGACCAATAAGAGCATCCATTAACACTCTATCACCTGTCGCACTTAGTGAACCTACTGTTCCACCGTTGGCGATATGTGTGATTTGATCGACTAGTTGTAGTTCAATCGCTGGGGATATTGCTGAGAAGTAAAAACCAGCCGCGTCTGTTGGTGCGTTTGCTGATCTTAGTTTAGCAACTGCTGTTCCAAAATGCGCCAATGTGGCTTTTTGTGCTGTGGCTCCAACTGCTGTATTACCTACAACTGCTTTGATAAAGTCTTTCTCTATTTGAGCAAAACCGTTTCTCATTGTTGCTACCATGGATGTTTGATCCAGTTTAACATCTTCCCACATTTTTAGTTCTGGTTGTCTTTTTACAGCATAAGCCATTGCTTCTGGTGAAAAGACTGGACATACGTCCTGATTACCTGTTACAGTATTGACTTTTTCAATGTTGTTACCTGTTGAACCATCTAGAACACCTGCGTTTGTTGGTGCTGTATCTGTGTTGTTAAGCATAAACTTGAATGCTGAAATATCTGTGCCTTGGGCAATACTTCTTGCTAGTCTCAATGAAACTGCGTTTGATACTGTAGATAATCCACCATCTTCTAATGCTTCAGCAGTAACGTAAGAGAATGAACCTCTTTTTGCTACTGGCAAATCGATAGCCGTTGGGTTAAAGTCTTGGACTGCTCCACTGGCACCTGCGATATCAGCCGATTCTGCGATACCTGATGCGCCTGTTGTCCATGCGTTTGTGACCGGAATCCTCATTGTATTTCCGACCGCTCCTACTAAGTTGTAAGAGTTTGAAATAAGTGTATTTGAAGGCATTAAGACTGAGTTGTCATAATGAGCAATAAGATCGCCTGATACTTCTTCAAATAACTTATTTAAGAGGTTAGCACTATTTGTTGACATAATGTCTCCTTATTTTATAGTTATTTTGATGAGTTAAGAACCTCTTAACTCTCTTATTTTTTTGATTCTCTTATTAACCATACCATCTGAGATGTCTGACTTTAAGAGAGTCTTATTCTGTTCTCGTATATTTAAGTATGCGGCTCTATACTCCGGATCACTTGAAATGAGTGCGTCATTGACAGCACCTGTGCTCTGAGGTTTTGAACTACTACTTGCCTCTACGTCTAGCATTTGTGTTCCTCTTTTAGCAAACGGTAAACCTAAGTTTTTGCCAACCATTTCAACTGCTGACTTATAATCTGGTGTTTCACCGTCTGTGGTAATGTAATCATCACCATTTCTAAGTTGAAAATCTTCGCCGTCTACAGCAAACATGTTTCTTGCTTTCATTAAATCAATAACGGCGGCTTTCTGTTCATTTGCCCAAGTGCTTGGCATTTCGCTTTGTAACTTACCTAAATGATTATTTAAAACAGCATCTGTTTTAACTTTATGTAGTTCGTTACGCAACTCTTCTACTGTTTGTTCACGTTTTTTAACTGCGTCTCTCAAAGCATTAACATTTAGATCTGCTTGTTGTGTATCCTCATTGATATTTGCGGTTTGTAGTTGTGTAACAACGTCCTTAACCTGCTTTAATGAGTCAACATTTAGATCCTTTATTAAACCTTGTTCGACTTCAGTTTTAGCCTTAGCGGCTATTCTGTTAGTGTCATCACGTGTGAAAACTCTAACTCCGTCTACAAACAGTTTACCTTCACGGTTTTCAACTGTTGGAACACTGGATTTCTCCTGTGCTACTTCAGATTCTACAGTGGTTTTATCCACAGTATCAGTGTCTGTTACTGGTTGGATTGTGACACCTCCAACTAGTGTATTAACGTCCATATCTTGTGACATCTTATTTCTCCTTTATTAACGATAGAAGTTGTCGTAAATCAAAATATTATACACCGTTGTCTGTGGTAGATGACTCTACCAACTGACTTAGTCTATTGCGTATTTTGTCTCGCATTTCTTCTACAAATCTGCCGTTTTCATCGGCCTCCATAGCGGATTCTATTGCGTCTGTATACTCATCATGAGTAACAAAAGGCATATAGATAACGGTTCCATCTTCATTTTCATGACTATGTGTTCCGCTACCGCCTAAACTGTTTGCCACACGTTCTGCTTCTGCTTCTGTGGCGTATTCTTGTGGTTCAGGGTTAAGTCCCATAAACGTTGTTTGAAAATCTTGGTAAGTTTTTAACAGGCTGTCTATTTCAGCAACTTCATGCTGTAATGCCTTCTTACTGTATTGTCTATTATAACTTATTGAAAAGTCTTGTGGTTTAGTTTGATTAGTCCAATCAAACCATACGTTAAACAGTTTTGCTTCTAGGTTTTCTAAGTTTTGCGCCTTGCGTCTTACAAATGCTTCTAGTTTACTGTCATACTGTTCTAACTGTTCACCGCTTCTTGCGGATTTTATAAGATCATCACTTCTAATCATGCTGATCTCTGTCATTTTTGTTATTTTTTGTTCTATTAGTTCTCTGATTTCTGTTACCGCTGTTAATGGCGGTGTTACAAACTCATACACATAGTTACTTGCTTCGCCTAAGCCGGCTGGCACTCTAACTATACTACCTGGCTCTGCGCCTATGGCACCATCATTTAAACTGTCTGTGCCTTCGTCTACTATTAGTGTTCCGTGTGCGCCATAACTTATAACCGAATAAATCTCTGCCATGTCTGCGTATACGCTCCTTTGGATTTGTGCTAAATCAAAGGCCGGGGTTGCTCCTATACCGTTGTATATTTTTAGACCCTGGTAAACTGGCACTACTGGAATATATCCGAGTTCGTTTTCTTCTATGACTCGGTAATAGCCATCTTCTTTTGTTAGATTGCTATCATCTACATCGGGGACATAATCTTCGTCCTCTCCTACCCAAACAGTTTCGATAGTTTCCGGTGTCATATATCGATATACTGTTTCGTTTGCGTCTTCATGAAGTTTGATCACTATGCTCTTCAGTTTTAGATCGCCTCTTCCATCGTAACCGTAATGCCAGTTTGTAACATCTAGCGGTGTATGGATTTTCCATTTTGGTAAATCAGAGCCTATAGGCTTAATACAACTGATCCATGCCGTTCCATATATGAACGTGTATAAATCAACTGTGGCCATAAACTCATTAATATTATCTTCTTCACCATTAACATTCATGATAAAGTCTGTTATTTCAGCATTATCACCTAGCATTCTTACTGGTGGGTTTTTGAATAGGATACTGTTATATTCTGCGGCTATAAGCCTTAAGTAGTTTAAGTATGGTGTATTTCTCAGTTTTTCAGCATAAAAGGTTCCACCATCTACGGTGTTTTCGCCTCTTTGTGCTTCTGATTGTGTGCTTACATTTTCAACTCTTGCTTTGGATTTTTTCACATATCCGTTATTATCGGTAGAGTATGTATTGATTGTTTCAGCAGGAGTGTTCATATCCACAGCATAAGCCTTTAGATATTTTCCATCACGGATCTCAACGCCTCCGTAAAAGGAGTCTCGGGCCAACTGCCAATCTTCTTGGTATTTGTCGTATAGGTTGTGAACACCTACAATGTAATCGCGGTAAGAGTCGCTCAAGTGGATCTCCTGTTGTGGTTTTGTTATAACAGTTATATTTATCTAAAAGTGACATTTTATTTGTGTTATGTGATAAAAACACCGTTGACAATATAGCAATCTGTAGTATAATAAATGTATATTTTAAATAAAAGGAGTTATAAAATATGAATAGAGCAGAAAGAAGAAGAGCAAAAAAACTACTACAGGATTTCGCTAAGAAAAATCCTAACAGTAGAGCACAAGAAATGTTGGATTATATGGATAACGGGCATACTGAGCATAGAAAACAAGTTGCTAAACATAGAATAGGACTAAAACCCATGACAAAAAAGCAACGAGACGACAATGTTCGCCAGCAGAACAATGGCACCATGGATTGTTTAAGCCTTTGTAACAGTAAAAATATCAAAGATTTATTTACTGAAATGTTTAAGAAACCTTTAGAAAAAAAACAACTTCCAATATTATATAAAATAGACCCTGTTTGGGATATGCTATGGATTGTTACTAAAGAAGAAAACTTAGACAGCATTTTTAAAGGCGATCGCGCAGACGTTTTTGGCACTGGTAAGAGTGCGATTAGAGAGTTTAAGAAATCACATTTACAACAAGCAAAAGACAAATACGGCTTTAATCACAATCAAGTGATGTTTTTAGCAGTATAAGTGGTTGACAATATCGCAATCAATAGTATAATAAATGTATATTTTAAATAAAAGGAGTTATAAAATATGTTAGACCAATACAATAGAAATGTGTTAGATGAAGTAAAACTTGAAGAAAGAGGTGAAGCCTATGATATGGGCAGTAGAGACTGTTATTATGGTAGACCCGCAAAACCTAATGTTCATTTAGAGTTTACAGTAAATGGTATAGAAGATGAGATTATTCTCAGTGAAGAACTTATGGATGATCATCAAGTAAATGATTATTATATGGGTTATGAGGATCAGTATGCTATAAAACAGTTTAATAATGCTGACGCAACTATTAGAGCACATGAGCAGATTTGCGAAATGTTTCCTAAAAACACTTGACTTTAATGATAAATCGTGTATAATAACTGTATATTAAGAAAAAAGGAGTATTTAATATGGCAACATTTACAAAAATAAGAAAACAACTACAAAGTTTGGCTAAAAGCAGTCCTAACAGTAGAGCACAAGAACTTGTTGATTATATGGATAATGGACACACTGACTTTAGAAAAGGTGTAGAACAATCTAAAAAACAACATACATTACAACCTATACCAAGAGTTTTACAATCATATATTGTGCGTGATCTCAAACAGGGTGTGATTTGTCCTGCTCGCATTTGGGAGGACTTATTGGAAGACAGCGG
>Ga0209634_1001222_pt1 | contig 19051 bp, 20 predicted proteins | sample LinPmetageLP40_FD_184043 | JGI IMG/M metagenome (GOLD analysis project Ga0209634, IMG submission 184043) | Marine viral communities from the Pacific Ocean - LP-40 (SPAdes) (version 2) | ecosystem: Environmental > Aquatic > Marine > Oceanic | place: Pacific Ocean | collected 2010-08-26 | reverse complement strand
AACAATCTGGTTGGGACTTTGAAGTAGATGCCGCAGAGAGTATGCAGATTGGTAAGTATAGCAAAGGTTGTTTTTATGATTACCACAATGATGGAAATGGTGTGACAGTTTACAATGAGCCAGAAAATAATTGGCTTCACAATAAAACAAGAAAGTTGTCGATGACAATATTGTTAAACGAAGATTACGAAGGTGGCGATTTTAAATTCTATGGTGATGATGAAACTGCACTAAAGGAAAAAGGAAAAGGCAGTGTCCTTGTCTTCCCATCGTATATGCAACACTGCGTAGAAAAAGTAACAAAGGGAAATCGCTATTCGTTAGTAGTTTGGTTTCTTGGGCCAAGTTTTAGATAGGAATTAAAATGAAAAAAAGTTGCGGAAAATGTAGTCACAGTATGGAGAGCCAAGCCGAAGGTGAAGTGTTGTGCGTGGCTAATCCACCCGTTCCGATTGTGACTATTCAAGGTCAGATAATCAGTGTCTTCCCCTCCATGATGGAGTGGGGCAAGTGCGATGGATACTCTAAAGGAACCACTCAAAAAATGAACCCCCAGCCTCCAGAGATACTGGAGCCAGAACTAAAGGTGATTAAATAATGGCACATTACGCGCAAATTAATTCAGACAAAGTAGTTGTCCAAGTGTTAGTAATGGACAACGACATGGAAACTAATGACGGTGAGGCGGCTTGCATCGCTTGGTTGAAGGATAAAGTTCATGCAGACGATTGGGTGAAAACTAGCTACAACAATAAAATTCGCAAGCAATTTGCGGGTATTGGCTATAGCTACGATTCTACTAAAGATAAATTTATATCCCCAAAACCTTTCGCTTCATGGGCTTTAGACTCTAGTGACGATTGGCAAGCACCAATTACGATGCCCGATGACGACAAGAAATATTCTTGGGACGAAGATGTATATCAAGCTGACAACTCTAAAGGTTGGGTTGAAGTCGAGTAATCGTAATGGTAGTTGCAGAAACACTAGCAGGATTGGCTTTAGTAAATAGTGCAGTCAAAGGAATTAAAAGTGTAATCGCTACCTGTCAAGATGTTTCAGAGATAGCAGATCAAATAGATTCTGTCATTACAGGAACAAAAGAGGTTCATACAAAGTCGCATCCTATTGCTAATAAGTGGGATAAATTTATTGGTAAGACGTTAGGTTCATCGGCAGATAAGTTCTCGTTAGGTGCGATAGCAAAAGAAACAATAGAAGAAAAACTGGCAGACGAACAATTAAACCGTGTTCGTTTAATGATTAACAAAAGGTTTGGACCTGATACGTGGAATGAAATTCTTGAAGAAAGAGAACTAAGAATAGAAAAACACAACAAAAAACTAAAAAAAGAAAACGCAAAGAAACAAGAAGCAAACGAAAAGCTTTATAAGATACTAGAAACAGTAGCAGGGTATGTGTTTTTAGTTGTAGTAATAGCAGGAGTAGGTGCTTATATCTGGTGGGCTAGAAAGTAATATGGAATTAGGCGCAAGAGAAATGCTAACGTTTGCCACAGTACTCTGTGGTTTAGCTGGAACATGGGCTGTTATTAAATCAACAGTTGCAAGAATACAAGAAGATTTAAAAGGAATAACAAGCGAGTTAGCATCTCTTAATACTAGGTTAGATGCTACGGAATCAGGTGACGCTGTTATGCAACATCAGGTAAGTGTGTTAGGATCAATGCTTAGTCCTACAGAAATGGCTACAAGATCAAGAGAGCTTGAAGCATTACAACATCGTGTTAATGCTTTAAGAAGAGATACTGATGAGCTAAAACATATTCATAATGGGAAACATCCTCCAGTTGATGGCGCATAATGTTAAAACAAACAGGTATAATTACTTTAATTATTCTCTTGACATTATGTCTAACATCGTGTAAGACTACAGAGGAAGCACACCTAAAAGGCGAAGTCGTAACTATAAATGAACTTTGTAAAAGTCTACAAGCCCACATTGAATTATTTAAAGCTTATAAGAAAGATGAAGAAGTAGCTAATAAACTCTACTATTCTTTATTGTTTCATGGTGAGTGTATTGTGTTTAAGACACCAGTACTTGCTAAGAGGCTAGAAAAAGTTTTCTCTGAGAACATGAATGATAAGTTTAGACTCGATGTCTGGAAGATAATATTAACAGAAGACATAAAAGAAGGCGAGGATCTGATATACTTCTATTCCGCTGATCCTAAACCAATAACAAAAAATGATGATTTAAGTGTGTAGCAATAAGGTGATCTACAATGGCAGATGAAGAAATTGTAACAGAAGAACAACCACAGGAAGAAACTAGAGATCTATCTCTTGATGAAGCGTTTAGTCCTGTTATTAATAAAATGGGTACTCAAGCTGCAGGAGTTGTTGATCTTGGAGAAGCAGCATACGTTCCTCAATCACAATCTGTACAAGATAGTGAAACTCTTACACCTACTAACTACGGTTTACCATCTAGTCCTAATGTAGCAGGAATAACTACACAAGGTTCAACTAATGTTACAGCTCCTACAGGTGTTACATCTGCAGTAGATATAGAAAACATTTCTAGAAATCTAGATAATATGCCTACAAATGTTCAAGGTGCTGAAATATCTTTAAGCACTGGAGCTGTTATTGATCCTGCTACTATAGTTGACGAACGTACCAAAGATGAACTTTTACACGAAGGAACTCTTGCTGAAGCAAAAACACAAGAGTTAGCATTACAAGCTACTACAAAGTTTCAACTAGAATCTCTTTATGAGTCACTAGAAGAAGGTAAACCGCTTCCAGGTTGGGCTTCAAAAAATGTAAGAAAAGTTCAAGACATAATGAACTCTAGAGGTCTTGGAGCTTCTAGTGTTGCAGCAGCAGCAATGGTACAAGCTATTTCTGAAAGTGCTTTACCTATTGCAGTACAAGACGCTAATAAGTATGCTGCAATACAACTTCAAAATTTAAATAACCAACAGCAAACAGCTTTATCAAATGCTGCTACTATTGCCTCTCTTGATAAGCAAAATCTAGACAACAGAATGAAAGCTGCTCAAGTAAACGCTACTTCATTTTTACAAATGGATTTTAAGAATGCTGATTACGAGCAACAAGTAAACACTCTAAACTATGAAGCAAATAAACAAGCTTTGTTTACTGACAGTGCTGCTGAAAATGCAAGAAAACAAATAAATGCAAAAACTGCGAACGATGTAAATAAGTTTTATGATCAACTAGGTGTTCAAACTGCAACAGCTAATGCTAACAGGCAAGATGCTATGGATCAGTTTGATGTAGATCAAGCTAACTCTATACAAAAGTACAACGCAAAAATGAATGATGAGCGTGATAAGTTTAACGCAAATATGTCCGTACAGATAGATCAGTCTAATGCGTTGTGGCGTAGAACTATAAATACAGCTAATACAGCAGAAACTAATGCTGCTAATAAAGTTAATTCTGCAGCAATACTAGGTATTTCAAATGCAAGTCTTAATGCTCTTTGGCAACAATATAGAGATGAAGCATCTTTTGCTTTTACAGCAACAGAGAACGATCTTGCTAGAGATCAACAGCTTGCACTGACTGTGTTATCTAATCAGTTTGCAGAAGAAATGTTTGAAGCACAAATAGATGCAGAAGAAGAAAAAGAATTAAGTATATTTTTAGGATCTCTTTTATCAGATACTTTTAGATCTGTTTCTGGAGCAGTTGCTAAAACTTTAATATCATAAAGGTAAAATTGTAATGAGTATGTTTGAATCGCTTATAGGTAATGTAGTTAGCAGTGTATTTGGTGGTGGAGATAGTAAAGAATCTTCAGGATCTTCAGGAAATGCTGGAGCAGCTTATGCAAAAGCAATAGAAGCTTCTAATAAAACATCACAAGGTTTTCTTAAAAAAGCTATAACTATGGCTGCTGAAGGACGTTCTGGATCAAAAACTAATTTAGAACCAAAACAACAAGAACGTAGTAAGTATACTGAAGATTTGATAACTTTGTACCGTAATGCAGATACTGAAAGTACACGACAAGCTTTAATAAAACAATTGAGAAACAACGGAAATCATCGTATTGCTCTTAATTTAGAGTCAAGTTTACCAGAAGAAAAAGAGGCGTAACACTATGGTTACAAGAACTACTCAAACAAATTTAGATACTTTAGCCAGAGCAATTCCTGGGCAATCTCTTACTGACGAACCTGGAAAGAATCCTTACGAACGACCTGCTTCTATTGTTTCTCCTAAAGAAGCTATGGATACTGTTGTTCAATCATTACAAGAAGACAAAACAAAAGAAAACATATTACAGCTTTTAGATGCAGGTATATCTTCTGAAACAATAGCTTCAAGTCTCGTGCTTAAAATGTTTTCTGAAGGAGTGTTTTCACCTGACGTTGCAGAAATAATCAAACCACCGCTAGTATCTTTTATAACGGATATGGGTGTAGAAGAAGGCATAGAGGACATAAACGTTGTTAACGAGTTACCTAAAGATGCTATGTCTGACAATGCCAAACTAGATCTAATGAGTAAACTTAATCCTGCAAAGCATCAAAAAATTGTAAAAGGCTACCAAGAAGATATTCAAGAAGATGAACTAGCCTCAATGATAGACTTTTCAGAAGAAGAAGAGCAAGAACAAGAAGGCGAAGAAATGATGGAGGCTCCTGTTGAAAGTAACGGAAGCTTCATAGATAGGGAGGCTGTATAAATGGTTAGTTTAGGCTTTATGGCTAAAGGCTATAGAATGAGAGAAGACCAAGTCAGGCAAGAAGAAGCTCAGAAAAGTGCTATGGATTTTAAAAGAGAGCAGTTTGAGTTTAGAAAGTCAGCCCACGCTGAAACTATTGCATCAACTAAAGCACAATTAAAGGATAAACAAAAAACACAAGAGACTAAAGCAGCTTATGATTTTGTGACGTTACACACAGGTCCAAAAGCAAATCCTAACGACCCTGTTCAACTAAACATTCTTCCTCCTAACGTACAAGCAAAAGTTTTAGCTATGAATGTGTTGAGATCTGTTATAGGAAAGGATGGTAAGATAACTCACTTTCCTAGTTATGAAACTCCTTCTTCAACTAATTGGACACGTACCAAAACAGACTTAATACTTAACGGTACACTAAACTCAGATACATTGACAAAACCACAACTTGACCAAATTATAGAAAATCTACCTGACTATCCAGAAAATTTAAAAAAGAGGGGTAGTAAACAAGAAACACGTAACTTTTATCGGAAAAAATTTCAAAGAGAGCACGAAAGACAAAATCAAGTAAAACATCAAGGTCTTAAACAGAAAGCAATAGACAGTGCTAGTAAGGTTAATAAAGGTGGTCTAGTAGCGTTAAAAACATTAGACGGCAAGCATCTAGATTTTGTTAATACAACGTTCATAGATTATTCAAAAGTTCCAAGTTTAGGTGAGGGAGGTGCTAAACAGGTAGTAGCTAGAAATGCAGTAGATCTTGCAAATTATGATACTTTACTTAAAGACGCTCTTGCTGATAATAACATGGCTAAATATAAAGCTTTAATAAGGCACGTTCCAACGCACATAAGAAAAAAGTTTGAAAGTCTTGAAAAAACCAACTTTAGTCAACTTACAAAAAATAATACAGCATTCATTGTTGAGCAATCTCAGTTTGAAGAACTTTCAAAAATTTTTAAACCTTCTAATGAAGATCTAGAATCAAGAATAGCTAGAGAAAATGGAATAAGTGTTAATAAAGTACGTACATTAATACAGCAAGGTAAAATAAAGACAGCGGATGGATCAGTAGTTGTAAACGCTGAACTTAACACTAAAGTAAAGACTCCAAATCCAAAACTACCTCACACTGATTCAGGAAATAATCCTATAAATGGTGTAATCGTAGAACAAGATGAACTTGCAGTAAAACAAGCAAAAATGTTTAGGGAAACAGGTGAACAGAACTCTGGAAAGCCTCTGGCTAATGGTGCTATAGCTGTTAAAAAAAGTGACGGTACTACAGAAACTTCACCTATCCTTACTAAAAATGAAAACGAAGCACAAGTTGTAGCAGCCGTTCGTTTACAACAAATTGCTCTTAGAAATCCACAGGGCGTATTTGCAACACCTGATTTTAAGATGTTTAAAAAAGCAAATCCTAACCTAACTGACCAAGCTATTTTAGGAGCAGTTCTTAATCCTTTGAAAAAAATGTTAACTTCTCTAGATACGTATAACAGAAACACTACTCTAACAAATTTAAATGACACTGTAGCAGTATATAAAGAACTACCTCAATTTAGAGACATGGATAAAAGAGAAATACAAGATACAATACTGTTACACATTAAAACTAAAATATTAGATAACTTTAAAAAAGAACCTTCTGGTTATATGATAGATGGTAGGGATATGGGTGCTGGATATGCACTGGCTGTTAAAAGAAGAACCTCTGATAAAGAACTTTCAGAAAGTGAAAGACATAGAAGAAAAGCTAATGTAAATACATTAGAAACTATGAAAAAACTTAGGCCCATGCTTGGAAACTACGAACGAGCACTTACTACAGTAAATTTAATGTCACAGTATCAATCTAAGCAAGGATTAGCAACAAACGATCCTAATTATTTAAAACTTGTAAAACAGTTAGCTTCTTCTCCAAACTTGTTAGCTAAATTACAGGTAGGAACTGAACAAGAAAAAGAAGCATATGCACAGTTAAAAAAAATATCTGAAAGTGGAGCAATTTCTAAGGATGCAGATATATTTAGCACAATAGACATACTTACTGTTAAAGCAGGAAATCTTATAAATGCTGGAGGATATGTCGCCACTGCTTTAAAGTCAGCAAATTTAGGAGACACTGTAAGGAGACTAACAGGTTTTAATCTTGATGATATCAATTCACCACCTGCTAGTTCAAGTGCAAATTCTTCAACGTGGGAAAGTAAAGTTAAAGGTAAACTAAGTAGTTTAAGAGGTAAAATAGAAGAAGAGCAGCAAGCAGTTAATGAGGCTTTTAGAACTGCTGGAGAAGATAAAATAGCTAAAACAAAAGCATTGGCTAGAGGAGAGATGTTGATGCTTAGAACTTCTATGACGTACTACTATGCAGGTTTAGTTCAAGGTTCTTCTGGTGGAAGAGCAATATCTAATGAAGACTTTGAAAATATATACAACGCTCTTTGGACAAGAGGAGTTGGTGGTCATTTAGCTAAAGGTGCTCTAAATCAGTTAAAGTCTACGCTTAGAGGAATAGAAAGAAGAGCACATGCTCTGGAGAAGGCAATAGGGTATGGTCCTGAAGGTGATACTACATACGAAGATGCAATCGTTGCACATGAAAGAAATGTAGAATTATCTCACCATGCACAATTAACTAAGGAAACAGAGCAGGAAGAAGCACGAGTATCTGATACTAGCAGAATACCTATGTTTTCTTATCAAAAAGGTAAACCTATAGATCAAAAGAAGATGACACAACTATTTAGTATTGTTTTTATGTCTTTAAAAAATAATAAAATATCTTCAAAGAAATATTCTGAAATGGATGAAGAAGAGAAGAAAGCAGCAGTAGCTTCTGCAATGAAAGGGCTGAGACAATCCGACAATCCTAAGATACTTATAGACGGTATGCAAAGGGATTTAAATAGCTTTCAAGGAAGAGACAGGGCTGGCGTTCCTACAGATTTAAAAATGGGAGATGCACTTCAAGATTTTTTAAATGGTAAAGATCAGAATGAAAACACAAGTAATCAAGTAGCACTTTTCTTAGAACAATTAATAGATGCAAGGAGATAACATATGGCTGATACTTCTACGCCTACAGTTATAAATGCTTTCAGGGCTAAAATAAACAAACCTAAAGAAGTTGTTTCACCTCCTAAAAAAGTTCCTTTTAAGATGACTTTAACTGATGAGAACATGCCTCTTAAACCTTCATTACAGGAATCAGTAGTAGGTATATCTAAAGACACTATTACGCCTACAAGAGATAGTACTAAAAAAAGAGATGCAACTCGTAGAAGAGAAGCAATACAACAAGGTCTTCCAAAAAATACGTTTTTAGATACACCTCCTGATCCAGACGCAGGTTATTTTGGCGAACCTGTTAGACCGCCAGAAGTTCCTTTTGCAAGTTCTACAGGTGAACTATTTTCAGAAGAAGAAGCTAAAACTTTACCAGCAAGTAGATTTGCAAGTTCTTTAGAAGATGATCAAAAGTTAGAACAAGCTAAATTTGCACAAGCGTTAAAAGAGAAAGAACTACAGTTAAGAAGAGACTCACCTGACTACGGTGGTAGAGCACCTGGAGATTTAGGAGCTATTGAAACGTTTTTTATTGAAGATGATGAAAGATCTACGTGGGAAAGAACTAAAGCAAAAGTTTCAGGAATAACAGGTTCTGCACTTTCAGGAGCCGCTCAAGGATCAGTATTGATACCTCTTGCAATAGATCATACTGCTCAATTAGGTTCTTGGTACATAGAAAACATTGCAAATTTAGCTTCAGGTGCTCCATACATGCCTTATAATAAAAGTTATATGCGTAACAATGTTATGGGTGAGCTGACTAAAAATATAATGGTTCTTTCTCAAGACATAGAAAAAGATTTTGGAGTGGATAACATCAGCACTTTTCAGAAGATGGTAGAAAGAAGTGTTGAATTTGCAGTTCCTATAAATACGCTTAGAACACCTTATCAAGTTGGTAAAGCTCTTATGATGTTTTCAAAAACGGCTGGACAAGGTAAGACAATGGCTAAACGAGTTCAGACAGCTTGGAAAGACAGTCTTAATTCAGCTTTAAGAACAAGACCTAAGATAGCAGTAGATCTTGAAAACGCTGTTGCTGCTAATGAAGCAAGACAAGCGCAAAAAGCTGTTATTACTGCAAAGACTAAGTTAAAAGAGTTAGAAAGTACAAAACCTACGTTAAAAGAAATAGATAACAGCCCTCATTTAAATACTGCTAGAAAAAATGTTGCTAAAGCAGAGTTAGAAGCAGACGAAGCTATAGCTAAAGCAAACTTATTTGGAGATGTTGTAAAAGCATACAATCCTGTTATTAAGGGTAGTGTAGATATTAAAAAAACTGGAAAAGGTCTGTTTGACTTTCAAATAATTGCAAAAAGCAACGAAGGCATATCTGGTACTATCTTCGTAAAAGACGCTAAAACTGGTCTAATGGAGGCAAGGCAAATAACAAAAGCACCTACTGCTGCCGATGTTGCTAAAAAAAGAAAAAGAGACAGGTTTATTAGTAATCAGGCAGCAGTGGGTGGTGGAATCACTTCTGGATTTATTGAAAGTCATTTTCAAGGAACGCCTTATGAAAACTGGAAGTATATAGGTCCAATATTCGGAGGTATGTTCCTTCAACCTTCAAATGTTCTTAAACTTGCTAATAGAATATCAGAAGGTATTCAACGTCAAGTACAGAAAACTTACATTCCGTTGGGTTCACAAGGAACAGACGTTGTATCTAAAACGTATGACACTGTTGTAGGCACACCTGCAAAAGCTATTTACGGTGAACAAGGAGCTACGTTAGGTGTAGGAAATATTTTTATATTGGCTGCAATACTAGCTCATAATGTAGAAAAATACGGTATATCTCAGTTATATAAAACTCGATTGAGAACTGAAGGACAAATAGAAAATCCTAAAGGATATAATAAATTAATAAACCCGCCTACAGTTGTTAATCCTAACAAGGTACTGTTTGATAGTCCTTATGAACGTAGGCTTCTTGCAGCTATGGGTGGTGTTCCTTTAACTAAAGCTTTTACTGTAGACGCTACAAAACCACTTATGAAAACAGAAATTGGTCCAGATGGAGTTGTAAGAGAAACTAAAGATAAACTATTTAAAACTCCTAAAGATCCTAGTGATCCTACATATAGGAATGATTTACCTCCAACTGCAGATGAAAATTTTATATATCCTACAGCACTCGACGTTCATGTTGAACGTAATAGATTTAACGTACAAAGACTTCAAAATGTTGCTGAAGATATGATGAATAATTTATCACGGGAACAAATTTCTGGCATTATAAAAGTACACGAAGATTCAGCAGAGTTACATGCAAAGTTGTTAAGAATGGGTAAAGAAGACAACTTTGAAGATTTTCAATTAACTTTTCAGATGACGAATCAAGCTTTTATGGCTCAACAAGAAGTAGGTGCGTTTTCCAAACTTATGACAGACGCTAAATATGAAACAAACTACTTGCCGATGCTTGGTAGACTAAAAGAAGTATTTGGAGGAACTGCTACGAAAGCTGCAACACCAGAAGGTAGGGTAATGTTAGATTTACTAGAAGCTTCTTTAAAGGATGTAGATATAAATATAGGTTTAATATCGAAAAGATTAAAAAGGATTTCTGAAGATCCTGCGCTTGCTAAAGAGTTTAGTTCATACACTGCAGCAATAAAAGCAATGACAGAACAAATGCAAAATAATCAAACTACTCTTAGAAACGAAATAATACAACGTAAAACAGATGTTACTCCAGATGCGTCTAAAACACTTAATGATGAAGCAATGTTTGCAAAAGCAGTGTATGCTAGCAGAGAAGACGGGGGTTTAGGTCTTAATCAAAAATTTGATCTCAATGAAGATAGTTTAACACATGAAGCAGCTACAGCAGCCCACGGCACTGCCATGAACAATAACATAGAAGGCGTTATGTTAACGTTGAATGAAAAAGTAAAAGAACTATTTCGTTTTAAAGGCGTTGGTGATCCTCTTAATCAAGTTCTTAAAGAAACATTAGTAGATGGCTCACCTATTTTTGAAGCTATGAAAAAGTTAAAAAATACTGAAATAGATGAAAAAGTTATAAACTTACGTGAAGCTTTTGGAAGTGATTGGGTAGAATTTGGACAAACTCAATCAAAAAGTCTTATAGAGGATCTTAAAGCCTACTCTGGATATATCTCACTAAGAGGAAAGAGCACAAAAGAACTAGAAGAAATTCTTCAAAGCATAGATAACGTTAATGCACCTGTGTTTTTAAGGAATACATCGTATAATCAACAAGGCCAAAAAACGAATATTCAAGCAGACAAAAAGGGAGAAGCAGGACTTATCGATGTATCTGAAATTCGTTCAAAACTTGATACCTACGCTCTTTATCATGGAGACACAGTAGAGTCAGGTAAAAGACAATATTTACTACATCTTCTTACTAATATGGAACAAAGGACAGGTCGCAACGTTGAGTTTGAAGGAAGCTCTACTTATTTAAAAGATAGAATAGGTAGCGAGTTTAAAATTACAGACATATTAGGTTTAACTGAACGAATAGGAACCTATGGTTTTAAAAATAGATTATCAGAAGGAGGAGCCGCTTCTTTTGATGTTACCGAAGCAACTACTTCAATATTAGACAGTGTAAAAGTTTTAGATATGTCTAAAGAAGCTAAAGAATTATGGGCAAGAACTAGAAGACTTAAAGAAGTTATGCTGAAAGATCTTCCAAGTCAACGAAACTTGCAAGGAAAAACAAATCAAAAAGAAGAATACGAGTATTTAGATTTCTTTTTTACTAGAAGCCCTACATATGTAGAAACTTTTTATAAAAACCTATATGATCCTATAAAAAAAGATGGTGCAAACGATGTAGTATTTGAAAAAGCTAAAAAAGAAATGAACAGCCTTTTAAGCGATCACTTAGGTTTAAGAATGGTGACAAATCCAGACTTTAGAAAAGCAGTTTTCAGTACAAATGGTGAAAGAAATATAAAAAACCTTCATTCGAAAGGTATCATAGATGATGAGACATTTACCTTTTATACCAATTATAAAAAGATTGAAAAAAATATACCAAGCTTGATAAAAGACTATAAACAAGAATACAATTCTTTAGAACGTCTTATTAACGGTGTTGCAAACAAAGCAGAAAAAACTTTAAAAGAGAGTTCTTTGTTTGGAGAATTTAAGGATATAAAAGACGCTGATGGTTTGTATGATTTCTTTTCAGGATCTAACATAAATAGCTTGTTTTCTCCGAAGATAATATCAGGAGCCTCTGTTAACCCAGAAATTTTATCTCAGATACAAACTAGCTTTAAAAATTTAGATATGAAAGCTACAGATGACATTATAACTATCATAGATAAAAATCCTAATATAACACCAGTTCAACTTCAAGATTTAGTAGAATCTTTTATGCCTGTAAGTATTAAAGAAGCGCAAACTACTAGAATAGACGGATTTTTTGAATACGTTTTAGGAATAAAACCTGGACAAGATTTAACAAAAGCTAATATTGCAAGTTTAAATAATTTAGAAAAAGTACTTAATGCTTCGTTAGCTAGTCGAGCATTAAAAATTACTGATACTAGAAAAGCAGCACTTAGCGAGGGTGACTCGACTCTTGTTAACAATCCTAGCTTTGGACTAGCTGAAACTATCGATGTAAAAGAATTTGCCAACCATCTGATAAATCTTGATCCATTATATAAAAGAATGGATAGTTTAACAGGTAATACAACTAGACAAAATAACATAGAAGAACTTTTTAAGATATCTGTAGCTACACAAGCAAAAAGTACTCCAGCTTATAAAACTTTAGCAGACATGATTGGAAATCCAGCAGGACAGCTAACACTTCCTGGTGCTCTTGGAAGAAGTTTTTCTGGAATCCGTGGTGTTGTAAGTTGGAAATATTTAGCTGCAGAACAAATAGCTAGACAGACCAATCTTGGAAAACAAAGAATGTTACTAGAAATGATATCTGATCCAAGTCTTATAACAACTTTGATAAAAGTAGGTGTTCTTAAAAGAAAGACTACTGCAGAAGAGTTGAAAACATTTTTAGATGTAGCTAAAAAAATAGCTAAAATATCTGGAGCTAGACTTATAGCTTTTAACGAGATGAAGGAAGAAATACTTAACCCTACTCCTGAACAAATCCTTAAATCATTTCAAGATAACTTTAATTTGTTTGAATTTTCTAAACTAATTTCAACAGCACCTATTGAACAATTTACAAATAGACCAGAGCCAACAAGACCAATACAACCTATGGACGTAGAATTTTCAGACGGTTTTAAAGGAAAGACTGTTTTAGAAGGCCCACCACAGCAAGAAAACAAAACTTTAAACATAATGCGAGAAATAAGGGACGGTTTACAATGATAGGTATACTAAGCTCACTGTTGCCAGTAGCATCTACTATACTGGATCGTGTTATACCAGACAAGAATGCTGCACAAAAAGCAAAGCTAGAGATGGAGAAGGAGTTAACAAGTGCCTTCAACAAAGCTAACCTTGCACAAATAGAAACAAACAAGGTTCAAGCTGCTCATCCTAGTCTGTTTGTTGCAGGAGCCAGACCAGCAATCATGTGGATATGCGCCTTTGGTCTAGGTTGGCAGTTTGTGTTTCAACCTATAGCTGTGTGGGGAATGGCTGTGTCAGGTGTAGACGTAGTATTACCTATCATTGAAACAGAAGGTCTGATGACTCTTACGATGTCTTTGTTAGGATTAGGTGGAATGCGAAGCTTTGAAAAGTCTAAAGGTATTCAACGTAACAACATGAAGAAGGTGAAATGATGGGTTCATTCCGTACAAAAAAAGGGAAAGCTCCACAAGCAACTAAAGATAAACCATACTCAAATCCTACTAGAAAAGTAAAAGGGGTAACTTTTAGAAAGGGTGAAGTAAGTATAACTAAACAAGGTGTGACACTAAGAAAAGGAAAAAAGAATAAAGTAAGGTCAAAAGGTGGAACTTTACGTCTTGGTCCAGCAGCAATCTCTTTAGATAAATTCAAACGACAATCAGAAGAACAAGGGGCTAAGATAACAAACGAACATATAAGAAAAGCTGCAGAACTCAATATACCTATTGAGGACTATATGATTGCTCTTAACTACACACAAGGCATAAATAAATCAAAAGCTGAAACAGAGTGGGGTACTTTTCATAACGAACAGAAACCTGTCCACAATTTTGGTTTAGGTGTGCAGACACCTTTCTTTGGAGGAGGTTTATCTGTTCATGGAAGAATGCAACAGAGACATGGAGATCAAAAGAGACAATCAGGTTTAGAAGCAACTTATAGAAGGCAGCTAGGAGATGGTTCTATAACCGTGTCTGGAAGGGCTGATAACCAAAAAAATAGAAAAGCTCAAGCTACCTACAGAAGAAATAATTTAGGCATATCTGCAGAAACTGAGACAGGTAAAGGTAGTAAATTTATGTTAGGTTTTAAGAAGAAACTATAGTAACTTATTGATTGTTTCTCTGTAGACCTTTGTTATGTTCTCCAAGCGTTTTATAAACGAATAAAGAAGCTCTGTGTTCTCATACTCTGGAAGTTTAGAATCCATTGTATTCTTAAATTCATCGGCGGTAATGTGGCTGTAAACCAGTTCAACATTACCGTCTTTTTTTAGTTCTACGCCTACGTTAGATAATTTTATTGATTGTTTCTTGTCACTCATATATCTACTACTTCACAAACTCCTGCACTACAAGCTAACTCTTGTGAGGCTTTTGTGTTATCCTCTTTCTCATAATTATCAAATTCTTTCCAATCAATAGCATCAGGCATAGCAGCACAAAGCTTCTTGTATTCTTGTTTTGTGCTATCTTGGTAGGGTGCTTGCCTATAACTGTGATCAGAGAATGGGAGAAAACTGATACCACTCAAGCTATCAAAATTTGAGTAGCACCAGTTTCCAACCTCAACCCATTCATGCTCTTTGACACTTACCGTAACAGAAGGTTTATGTTCGCACCAATGGTCACTAAAACGTTTCCATACGTGCAGTTGTTCCAGAGCCTTCATATCAGTCCGACAGATTGCAGCATCAGGTGATTTGAAAGGAAATGAAAAAACCACCGTATTGCTAGGATTGTTGAAGTCTGGTTCATTTGGAATGTTTTGATTCATTAGAAATTGAGTTAAAGAATCCTTCACATCCCCACGCACAGTTCTTACATAGTACGGAGCGTGTCGAGCATGAATACCACTAGCAGAGTCAGTGAGCTGGCTGACAGTACCAGATGGCTTAACACAAGTTGTAGCTGTTGACTGAGGAATGCCAAGGAGATCAGCCCACTTCTTGTTAGTAGCTATAACTGTATCTTTTAACAGCTTTAGCGTCTTGTCGGAATCAGATCTGTGTAAGACAGCACAGTCCATGATTCCTGTCAAAGACACGCCAAGCAACCGTTCCTCTTCGGTGTTACTACGCCAACGTGTTCTAAGATATTTAAAGTCTGTAAGTGTAGCTTGTAACGTACCAAGTATAGAAGCAAGCTCTGCTTTTCTTTGCAGTATCTTTACTGTATCACTTGATCTGCATACAACTTCAGACAGATTACAAAATTGATTAGGTCGCAGTATGATCTCACTGCACGGATTAGTTCCGAAGTCACCGTGTTCTTGTCTACGACCATTGCTTGTTGCTTTATCATTTGCAGCTACTCTGTTAAAGATACCACGTTCTCCAGATTTACTCTCATACAACGAAAGCCATTCTTTCATGAACGATGCTGGATCAGGAGTTTCTGTATATGCAACTGAGTTATTTGCCAAAGCCCTATGAGGATACAAATGCCACCAATCACCAGACTTAGCAGAACGCATACGATCATCAGAAAGATTACTGAGAGACAGAAGAGCAGAACGCCTAACACCTCCAACAACCACGACCTCACCTGTTTTACACACGATATCGTGACACTCAATAGATGAGAGTTTTCTTCCTTGTGCATTCTTGAACACTCCTGTAGTAAACTCAAACAGATCTTGCAGTGGTTGAGGACCAGAGGCACGACCACCAAAGGTCTTCAAGCGTTCTCCTGCAGGTCTAATCTTAGAAAAGTCTAGCTTTGGTACTCTGTTACTGTAGAGATAACCAATCAAATCTTTAAAGCTTCTTGCCCAACCTTCTTTGGAGTCAGCTACACTGATAACATCTTCTGTGTCTTCAAATGGTTGATCAGGTATTGTAGGTAAGCTGTTAATGTACTGTCTTTCTACAGAGAAACCTACGCCTGTACCGTTCATAAGAATGTATAACACTTCATCAAAAGACTTAGGATTGTCTATAGGTATGTAGGAGCAGTTGTATCCTGCAATGTTTTCTCTCTTCAGAGCAGGGCCAGCAGTCATAAGAGATCGCATAGAAGGCATAACTTGTAACTGTAGAATAGCTTGCTTGACTTGCTTGATAGTGTCATCTTTGGAAAGGTCTACGTCTGTAGTGTATTTTACGTGATCAACCATAAAGTTAAAGAACCTGGAAACTGTCTCGTTCCATGTCTCTCTTCGGTTTTCTTCATCAATCCAACGAGCGTAACGGCTTTTGTGTATGAACTTTTGATAGTCTGTAGGTAACTCACTCATCAATCTTTCCTTCTAACCTTTTTAGGTACCATAGCCCTTTCGCTATATCTTGTTTGGGTTGTCCTTTGTGTTTGTATCTAATGATGTACTTCAAAGCGTTGCCTTTTAGATAGCCTTGAAACTCATCCTTAGTCATAGACATCTCTATCAGATCAATAGCCTCTATGTCAAGCATATTGTAGTGTGCTGGACTATTGACGAGATCTTCACTCATCTTTTTCTCCATCCTCAAAAGAGAACGTTATCTGTGTAGTGTCTTCCTCTTCTTTCTTCCTATAACTATCTAAATTTATAACGTTGTCTTCTACACCTTTCTTGTCTCGTTCTATGCCTTCGTGACCAAGATCAAGTAAGCCCTCTAAGTCATTGCTAATAATATCTGTAAGACCTCTGCCTATAACTTGACAAACATTAGGCTCTTTTTGTGGATCATCTGAAGTTGTATCAAGACAGAACATAGAGAACGTTGTAGGGTCTTCTTCGTTAAGTTCAAGCACAAGGTATACTCTGTTGTCCTTGAGGAGTTTACGTTCTTCTTCAAGTATTCCGTTTAATTCGTTTTCATCCATTTCCTTGGTATCTCCCCTTCGGCATACTCGAAACCGTGCTTGTCACACCAATCAGCATACGTTGTTTTTGAACCTTTGTAAAGCTTTTCTTTGCATCTTTGAAAAATAAATCGAATGTCAAGATCAGGATGTTGTTCCTTGATACGCATATGCTTTGCCCTATCATCCATAGTTAAACGTCCCTTAGTTTCTATTATAATGTCGTAGTCTACTAAGTAAAAGTCAGGATTGTAAGTACGTTCTTTAGGTGTGTACTTTATCTTCTTTGTTTCGTACTCGTACTTAATCTTGTTGTCTTTGAGAAACCTTGCAAAGTTAGTCTCAAAATTCGATCTGAATCGTTTCATGTTGTTCCTTAGATTTTTTGTAAACTTGGTAGTGATACAAACCTACTGCCATAACTTCTTCTGGAGTTGAGTTGTGCATTATCATGTTAGCTTTATTACAAACCCACTGCACATTTGTTTTTAAATATCCTAACTTACTATCTATTCGATCAAGACTTGGTGAATTATCTCCTGCAGTACCTTCTTGAACTTCAAACAAAAGTCCAAGAATAGGGCATCTTTTATCAGAAGGAAAAATACTTTTTAAATATTCAGCATCCATATACAAACTTTCATCTACATCTAGGTCTTTGGGTATCCTTTGAAAACAAGCATTAGCTTTTTTAGTAAAAAAATAATCGTGATCCATATCTCTCGTTTTAGAAAATACTACTTTTTTATAATATTTTCTAGCGTTTTCATTTCGTCTTTCTTTATCTTTATAAGGCATAATTAAAGTCCTTCCAATTTAATGGGGCTATAGCGTGTGTAAAATCTTGACAACGTAAAAGCTACATGCTTGTACACCTCAACAGAGTGTTCTTTTATTCTATCTATGGAAAAGTCATCGTGATCTAACGACTCTCTACAAAGGACACCATACACTCTCTCATTGGTTCCGCCTAAAACCTTTATAATCTTATCATACGAGTTTGTAAACTCATTCTTAAAAGCATCTAACTCTGAGTCCTTCCAAAAAGACTCTGGAGATGTTCCACCGTGCTTCTTTATAACAAGCGGTAGAGCATTAGCCATATCTCTGAACCTGTGATTAACATCAGGATCACCTACCTGCTTGCGATGATCAGCATACACAAACAACACGTTCTTGTTGTCATGGAGGTCAGCGTCACTTAGCTTATAGATAGATATAAGAGGCACTACTCACCTTCTTTACAAGGTCTGGAAGTCATTGGCCTACCTACCTTACCGTAGGCATCTACCTGTTTAAAGTATATCTTCTGACCTACTTTCCTGTCACCTTCTGGACCAAAAGCATACGCACACTTATCTGGTGCTGGATAGCAATCTACAGGTGTTAGATGTATAACGTGACAACCTACATACGCATAACCACCACCATTCTGATGAGCTTGGTTCCATCCAGCAGAACAGCCCGCCAGTAACACTAAAGCAATAACACTACAAATCTTCGCCATGTTTATCTCCTTATGCATTAAGTTCAAGATCGCGTTCTCTCATGCGACCATCTTCAAAGTCGTAATACAACTTAGCACACAGTCCTGTAAGACCAGAGAACCTGTTTTTGATTACTCTAACGTGAGTTGTATGTCTCTCTATAATATCGTCTGCTTGACCGTTACGTTCTAAGCCAATCACTATGTCACTTAGTTGCCCTATACTTGCAGAGCCTCTGAGATCAGATAATGATGTGTTGAGTCCTTCCTCGTGTGATCCGCTAGATGGCCTACGTAAATGTGATACAGTTATAAGACATATATCAAGCTCCTGGACAAGAGTTCTAAGCTTGGTCATACATTCATCTATTGTTCTACGCTCATCAAAGCTGTGTTCCTGTGAGCTTACAAGAATACTGATATGATCTAAGATAATATACTTACACTTCACAGCTTTAGCAAAGTAACGTATTCTAGACAGAATGTTGTCGATGCTGTTAGAGCCGAAGTGATCAAAGAAGTAGTAACGACCAGACCCCACAGTATCTTTATAGGCTTTCTCGTACTCCTCATCAGTAAACTTAGTGTTAGGCAGGTGCAACTGCTTGCCTAGTTCAAGACTCATCATGGCTTCGGCTGTGTTACGCACACTTTCCTCCATGAACATCATACCAATGTTATCTTCTGT
>Ga0209634_1001221_pt1 | contig 19063 bp, 20 predicted proteins | sample LinPmetageLP40_FD_184043 | JGI IMG/M metagenome (GOLD analysis project Ga0209634, IMG submission 184043) | Marine viral communities from the Pacific Ocean - LP-40 (SPAdes) (version 2) | ecosystem: Environmental > Aquatic > Marine > Oceanic | place: Pacific Ocean | collected 2010-08-26 | reverse complement strand
CCAGATTCAAAGACAATGCCTTCCAATGCTTCATCAAAAACAGCCTGTACTTCTGTTGAAATGATCGGGCAACCCTTATTCTCAGGACTTCCTGTCGTTTCAGGGCATTCATCGAGGTGGTCAGGGACAGTATCTCCATCACTATCCGGACATCCTTGTAAGCTATATGGACCAGATTGATCAGGACATGCATCATTTTCGTCATCAATGCCATCATTGTCACGATCCCCAGCAGTGGGCTCTGACCAATCCAACGACAATATCTTCAATTCTATACGGTTCATAGGATTGATCCCCTCTTTGAGCATAATGTCATGATCATTGAAAGGAACAGTGCTACCCAATCCTTGATGGATTATCCTACTCGTATGTATGCCGTTGTTGAGTAAAAAATGTTTCACCGACCACGCGCGCTCTATAGAAAGTGAAAGGTTATCTTGTCCATGTTTGAGATCATTGGTATATCCGGTGATCTCGATTTGCATTCCAGGATTGTCTTGCATGATTTCCAGTATTCTTAGCAGTTCATCTTTTGAGTCGTGCGATGTTTCAGCAGTAGATCCTTCAAAAAAGACATCATGAAAAGGGACTACCTGACCTGATTCTATTGGTATCAAGAAGAGGTTGTTTTCCATTTCATGGTATTCATCAATGTCCTCAACATTGAGATATTGTGGAATGCCTATGTATCCTTCCGACACGGGGACGTACCGATAGGCATTGCCTCTTGGCAAGACAATCTTATATGCACCATTGTAATTCTCTGAATTTGCTATGCCGTACTCAACGTTCGCTTGCAATGCAGCATATTGTATCTCACACTGGATGGGTTTTCGAGATTTTTTATCAAGGACATGCCCAGAGACTAACAACACAGGATCTGGTAAAAATTCGTAGGGTATCGTGGTTTTGAAGATGTCCTTGGAGCCTTCAATCCCTCCTTTGGTCGAGACATAGTATGCAAAATCTCCAGACGCTGGTATGGTATAATATCCTTCAAAAGCCTCAGAATTGATCGTATAACCCAGGTTAATGGGATCAGTCCATTTCTGCCAAGAATCATCTAGTCGTTTTGAATAAAAAATGTCACTGCTTCCATAACTCCCATGTCCTTCAGAAGAGAAGAAAAGCGTCTTATTGTCTGCCGCTAAAAATGGCGCAAATTCTGCTTTTTCACTGTTGATGGTGCTACCAAGGTTAATCGGCTCAGTCCATTGATATTCATTTATTCTAAAGCTGATGTATAAATCCTGATCTCCAATTGCATCTTCAGTTTGTATGGTTAATAGAAGTTCTTGTTCATTGTTGGATATGAAATAGTCAACATAAGGATTGATGTTGTAGTAGTTGTTGATGGTGAGCATCTTAGGAGTGCTCCACCCACTTCCTTGCCTTTTAGATACGGACACTCCGTTTTTTATGGTCTTGTCATCATAAGCGTTGATGACCAGCATGGTATTACCATCGGGAGTGATGGCACTTACACCGTTTGGATACTTGTCGTTAAGAGGGGCACCTATATTTACAGCCTTAGTCCACGTACCATCCATGTATGTCGAATAATAGATGTCCTGCGCATCTTTTATGCCCTTTACATTTCCGGGATAGAATTGTCTCGTAAAATATAAAGTTTTGCCATCAGGAGATATGACAGGTTTTGTGTCTGCATATGACGTGTTGATATTGGCTCCAATATTTTCCCTGACGATATCCTGACAGTTGGCTGACTGACCAAATGTTAAAAAATACACAATCAAGCCTAATAAAAAATGAAACTTCTTAAATGACATGTTTACAAATTAAGCCAAAACACCAAATTACTCAAATTATAGCTCTGTAATTTATTTTGAAGCCTTTTTTTATGGCCAATATTATAATATGATTGCCTACCATTGACAGATTGGTGTCAATGCCGTTTAGTTAAGGTCAGGGAAATAGCTTTTATCTTTCAAAGACTATCTTAGTCGTGCCACCACTTACTTTTAGAAGTAATTGTCACTGCAACTACCCAACCTTATGCAAACATAGTGGTGGCACGACTCGGTTCGTGAAGAACCCCTTGGTTTTAATTCGCAATTTTTACTTGATTAATGAATTCTATTGACCTATTATCTTTAAAAGCGACTTCCCTACTCGCAAGGTATTTTGATTAAAAAAATGCAAATATCAGGCTGTGAAGAAAGCTGTATTCATATCTTTGACAGCAGACTTGATCCTATTTAATCTCTACAGAAATTACCAGTATGCCCGATTTAGATTTACCCTTATTTACTGTTTCCCAACTGTCACTGCGCAATGGACAAGATAGGGATGAGGTGTGGTGTGCCTATAAGGGATTGATCTATGATGTCACAAGGTCTAAGTTGTGGAGAGATGGCAAACATTATGAGCATTGGGCAGGACAAGATTTGACCGATGAGTTCAAAGATGCACCTCACACGGTCAACGTATTTGATAAGTTTGACGTAGTAGGTAGAGTAAAAGTATGATAGCAATAGCAGACAGCGGTTCGACTAAAACCGATTGGAGGGTGATAACATCCAATGGACAAATCTCACAAGCCACTTGTGGAGGCATCAACCCGTATCAACATGATTATGAGACTATTCTCTCAGAGTTGAAGTCTGTTGTTCAGCAAATAGGTGAGCAAGTAAATGAAGTCTATTTTTATGGAGCTGGATGTTCGACCGAAGAGAATACAGATAAGGTTCGACAAGCAATTTCTGAGTCATTCCATGCAGCTTATATAGAGGTGAATCATGACCTGCTCGCAGCTGCACGTTCACTTTGTGGAGAGGAAGAAGGAATCGCATGCATTATTGGTACGGGGGTGAATTCTTGTTTGTTTGATGGTAAACAGATTGTGGACAATGTCAATGCCCTGGGTTATATTATAGCGGATGAAGGAAGTGGAGCTTATTTAGGCAAACGTTTGATTGCTGATTATTTCCGAAGAAATATGCCCGACAATATCTCCAATAAAATGGACAAGAGATTTGCCTTGACTAAAACGGAAGTTTTAAGCCATGTCTATCACCAAGGGGCAGGGAGTAAATACTTAGCGAGCTTCTCCAAATTCATATTTCAAAACATCAAAGAACCCTACATGTACCGTTTGGTATATGAGGCATTTGGAGAATTTTTCGAACGCAATATCCTGAAGTACGAAAATCATAAAAACTATAAAGTACATTTCACAGGTTCTGTGGCATTCTATTACAGCGATATTTTACGACAGGTAGCCAACGACAAAGGCGTGGTGGTTAGAAACATCATAGAAAGTCCGATTGCAGGACTGACATTATTTCATCAAAAAAAATTACAAGCATGAGTTCTACAGAGTCTCCTTCTCAATTTGATCATTTAGAAAAAATGTCAGTCGCTGAATTATTGATTAACATCAACAAAGAAGACAAGACAGTGGCTAATGCCGTGTCACGTTCCATGCCGCAGATTGAAGAGCTCGTTCCTGAAATTGTAAAGCAATTGAAAAAAGGGGGGAGACTTTTCTATATCGGGGCAGGAACTAGTGGTAGATTGGGAGTCGTGGACGCATCAGAGATTCCGCCTACTTTTGGAATGGCACATGGCGTAGTGGTCGGACTCATTGCTGGTGGAGATAGCGCCATTCGCAAAGCGGTAGAATTTGCTGAAGATGATCCCAATCAGGCATGGAAGGACTTGCAGGAACATCAAATCAATCACAAGGATGTTGTAATCGGCATAGCGGCTTCGGGTCGAACTCCCTATGTTATTGGTGGCGTAAAAAAGGCAAAAGAGACAGGGCTTATTACGGGTTGCATTACCTGCAATCGGAATAGTGAATTGGCAAAAAATGTAACATTTCCGATCGAAGTGGTCGTTGGGTCTGAATTTGTCACAGGAAGTACGCGCATGAAAGCAGGCACCGCTCAAAAAATGGTGCTCAACATGTTATCGACTGCTACTATGATTCAATTGGGACGAGTCCAAGGAAATAAGATGGTCGATATGCAGCTCACCAATCATAAGTTGGTAGATCGCGGAGTGCGTATGTTGATGGAGGAGCTTTCTATTATCAAGGAAGAAGCTGAAGAACTATTGTCCAAGCATGGTTCTGTGAGGAAGGTCATAGACTATATCCGCAACAATGCACGAGATTGAGCCATACTACAACTGGTTATCTTTATATGATCCGGCTAAGGATGAGCAATCTCCCTTTCATGGAAAAGAATACAACTACGATGTGTATTCGGAAAATATTTACGGATATTATATAGATCCCGCTTGGGATTTTATGGGTTCGGAAACACTTTATATGAAACTGCTGTTTGTGGATTATGAACAAGGATATGTGATCATGGAGTTTATCGGAGAATGGAATGATGCCATCAATAACGACATCATGCATCTGAAGCGAAATATCATTGATCACATGTCAGGCCTAGGGATTAACCAATATATCCTCATAGGAGAGAGTGTGCTCAATTTCCATGGTTCTGATGATAGCTACTATGAAGAATGGTTTGAAGATGTGGACGAAGTCAATGCTTCGGGTGCACATGGATGGATAGCAGCTGTCTCGTTTCACGATCATGTGCTAGATGAGATGCAAAATTTCAATGTTGACAGCTACTTGAATATGGGAGGAACTTTACAAATAGCTAAATGGAGAACGCTTTCTCCGCAACTCTTCTACCAACTGGTAGCGCAACAAATACAAAGGAGATTGTCCATATAGAGTCTGTCTATAAACTAGACCATTCCGAGGTTTCGTGCCTGCCTGCCGGCATAGGCAGGTCCTCACGCCTGCGTACTACAACACTTCGGTGTGCAGGCACGAACCTCTTTACAATCCTGAAATGGGCAGTGAAGACCTGCCTATGCCGGTCCAGGCAGGCACAGCCCATGGTGGCAATGTCGTTGAGTTAAGGTCATTCTGAATTCATTTCAGAATGACAGTGGTGATTAGCTAAATCCTTAACTCAACGACATTGGCCCATGGTGGACGAGAGACTTTATAGACTGATTTAGTTCCTGAATTTCAGGATGACATACTTTTCTAAAACGAACTCAGCTTTGAATTATCTCCACCTCAGCCATCGCACTGATCAAATAGTTGCGATTAGAAGTGATTTCCTTACATAGTACACGCGTACGTTTGGTGATCATTTTTTCAAATGTCCTCTTCTTAAATGAGAATATTTGTCCCTGATCTATTTCAGCCAAAGTACTTATGCCTTCGCCTTCATTGGCATCATATACTCGGAGTGCCTGCAACAAGGGGATGTTAGCATGTGTCGTTGCGGCAGGGTTTTTCAAATAAGCCGCTAGTGGTCGAATGATGTTTTCTGGAAAGACGGCTGTATTTAATAATGGTAGCATCAAGTGTTTGAATGTTTGTTTCCATTCAGACCCGTGTGGCTTGACTTTCCTACCATAGTCCTCAAAAGTCACCCGATGAGCGACTTCATGGATATAGGTAACTAGGAAACTATAGGGATTGAGATCATTATTCACCGTGATGGTATGAGACTTATCTTTTGGGAAGTAACGATAATCACCCAATTTTGTATTTCTTTTAGAAGATGTTTTTAAATGAAATGGGTAGTCGAGCCATAGTCTGTGGCAATAATCTATCGCTTCTTCTGGGACGTGTGTTGCTAGAATTTGTTTCATTTTGACATAAAAAAAGAGCTCCAAAGAGCTCTCTTATTTTCTTAGAAAAAAAGTAAATTAATTAGCCTCTTATTCTTCAGCTTCTTAATGCTCTTCTCCTTCAGCGTGTTCATGTCCTCCTTCTTCCATTGAGGTAGAGTCCATTTCTTCCATTACTTCTTCAGTAGCTTCTTCCATTACTTCTTCAGTAGCTTCTTCCATTACTTCTTCAGTAGCTTCTACTTCTACTACTTCTTCAGTAGCTTCTGCTTCTTCTGTACTTTCTGTTGATGCTGCACCGCCACAAGATGTCAGTGCAAATGCGAATGCCATTGCAAGCATTAATGTCAATAATTTTTTCATAATTAAGATTAGGTTTAGGTATAAGTATCAAATATATCGAAGAATAAACGATAACAAAACTATTTTTTCCTAAAAAACACTTTAATAGGTACACCCTCCAATTGAAAATGACTGCGCATTTTGTTCTCCAAATATCGCTGATATGGGGCGCGAATGTACTGAGGGAGGTTACAAAAGTATGCAAATGAAGGCGTTTTAGTAGGTAGCTGGGTGATATACTTGATCTTAATATACTTGCCTTTCAATGCCGGAGGTGGATATCGCTCTATCTCTGGGAGCATGGCATCGTTAATTTTCGAAGTAGCGATTTTGATATTTCTATTGTTGTAAACCTCTATCGCCTTTTCTATCGTTTGAAAAATACGCTGTTTTTTGAGCACCGAAGAAAATACGATAGGAATAAAATCGTTGGGGGCTAATTTTTCCAGAATAGTTTTCTTGAATGCTTCATGTGACTTGTGATCCTTTTCGATCAAGTCCCATTTATTCACCATGATCATGACCCCTTTATTGTATTTGATAGCGAGTGAGATGATGTTGAGATCTTGCCCCTCAAGTCCTCTTTCTGCATCGACTATGATAATACATACATCCGAATCTTGCAATGCTTGGATTGCCCGCATTACAGAATAAAATTCTATGTCCTCTGTGACTTTTGGTTTTTTCCGAATCCCTGCAGTATCTGTCAATATGAAATCTTTTTCATACATACGATAGTGCGTATTGATAGAATCTCGGGTAGTTCCTGCTTCATCCAGCACGATACTACGCTCCTTGCCTAGTAACACATTGATGAAAGAAGATTTTCCCACATTTGGTCTTCCGAGGATTGCAATCCTTGGAATTCCCTCATTGGGATTTTCATCTCCGTCATCTTTGAAATTCTTGACCACTTCATCCAGTATTTCTCCTGTACCCGACCCATTGGCAGAAGAAATCGCAAAAACTTCTCCTAAACCCAATGTGTAGAACTCACCAATCATAAATGCCCGCTCTGTATTATCAGCTTTATTGGCTGCTACATAAACTGGTTTTTTTGTCGTGCGGACGATTTTAGCGAAGTCTTTGTCCAGACCAGTCATACCGTCAAAGCAGTCCACCATGAAGATGATAACACTTGCTTCCTCTAGCGCAATCTCTACTTGTTGTCTGATTGCTCCTTCAAACTTATCTTCAGAACCTGTAACATACCCTCCAGTATCTATAACAGTGAAGTGCTTGCCATTCCACTCTCCATATCCATAATGACGGTCGCGCGTGACCCCACTTTCATCATCCATGATGGCTTGGCGTTTCTCAACGAGTCTGTTGAAAAATGTTGATTTCCCCACATTGGGACGCCCTACGATTGCTACTATATTTGCCATTTGTTAATGTGCTAATTTACCGATGTGTCAATGTGCTAATTAATCAGCACATTGACACATCGCTTAATTGTTTAATTAGAATACCCGAATCCTTTTAATTTTTTATCCTTTTTTCTCCAGTCCGGCTCCACTTTGACATGCGTGGCCAGGAAAACTTTTTTACCAAAAAACGCCTCCATATCTAAACGAGCTTCAGTACCTACTTTTTTCAATGCTTCACCTTTGTTCCCAATCAAAATACCACGCTGACTTTTGCGCTCCACATATATTTCGCCCCGTATCCGTATGATTACATCATCTTCTATAAATTCTGACACGACCACTTCGCAACTGTAGGGTACTTCCTTTTTGTAATTTAAGAATATCTTTTCCCTAATGATTTCAGCCGCAAAAAACCTTTCGGGCTTATCTGTTAGTTGATCCTTGGGGAAATAAGGAGGATGTATGGGTAGCTTACTCACTATTCCTTCAAACACCTTGTCAATATTCTCTCCCAAAAGCGCTGAAATCACGATGATATCATCGTATTTGACATGCTCTTTCCAATAGTTCATTTTATCTTCAAGCTGTGTGCCTTTTGCTAAATCTGACTTATTGATAATTAAAATAATAGGGACTTCTACCTTCTTCAATTTATTAAGAAGCTCCTCATCTATCTTTTCATATAAGTCCGCAACTAATAGCACGACATCGGCATCGTCCAGTGATGAGTTTACAAATCGCATCATGGATTGATGCAATTCATATTCAGGCTTCAATATGCCTGGTGTATCAGAATATACGATCTGGAAATCCTCTGCATTGATAATCCCCATGATACGATGCCGTGTGGTCTGCGCCTTCGAGGTGATGATCGATAGTTTCTCACCCACCATTTGATTCATCAGCGTGGATTTACCCACGTTGGGCTTACCAATGATGCTAACGAATCCAGCTTTGTGAGAAAGGTTTTCCATAGAGATTGAAATTATTTTGCAAAGCTACTTGTTTTTAATTTATTAGCCGCCTACTTTTGTAAACGGTTTTGGAGATAGCCAGTCAGAAAGTTGGCATTGGCTCTTCGAGATTGCGATAAAAACATTGATAATAAATCATTTTGCTAGAGACCAATATAGCAAACTATAAGATATATCGCGGGGTGGAGCAGTTGGTAGCTCGTCGGGCTCATAACCCGAAGGTCACTGGTTCGAGTCCAGTCCCCGCTACTAGTAACCTGAGTTTAATCGCTCAGGTTTTTTGTTTTAATAGGGTAAGAACTTAAAGGCACGTGGACGAGAAGCCTGTCCCGATGTAGTGCAACGGCTATCGGGAAGTCCAGTCCCCGCTACTACAACCTCTTGAATTAAGTTTTAAGAGGTTTTTTTTGTGTCTTCCAGAAACGGGGCGGAACGAGAATATATTTTTAGTATAGTTAAGTCTGAAAGCCATAAGTGACTTACGCCAACTTGGCATTTGGCGACAAATACTAATGAGCTTCCAAGGATTATTCATTGACCATTATTATTAGATGTCCACCACCTTAATCTGTCATATTAGCCTCAACTCGATTCATTTTTTTCTCTAAAAGCATCACACGTTCTTCGATCATTTTAGGCGGGTTGAGATAGGTACTATAAACTCCGCGGACTTCCCAAAGTTCGATAATGTCCTTAAACTTCAACTGAAGCAATTCATAATTAGGATCATCACTGCTAAGAACCAATTCGTTTTGCTTGACTTCGGCTAGCCTTCGTGTAATGATTTCATTGTTTAAGACGATAGTATATACCGTATTCGATTTTGGGAGGGAGTCATCTAGTTTGGTGCGTTGGCACAGAAGGATATCACCATGATGAAGCCCATTTTGATGATACTCCATTTCGCTGCCATTTAACTCAAAAGCTCTTGACTCCTGTTTGAAATTTACCGGAAACTCAATGTAAGGCAAGTTGGCGATATAGTCTTTGCTCTTAATGTTGACAATATATTCTGAATAACCTTTCACATATACGAGCCCAATACCTCCTTTGCGATAGGCTTTAGCTGGTTTTTCAAAATGATGTGCCTTGTCTAATTTTTCATTGAGGATATTCAAGCTCAAGAGTTCATTTACCTGAAGCTCTTTATTCAATAGTAGATCAATAGAAAGGCTAAAATGATTAGCTATTTGTATAATAGTATCAATCTTAGGTTCTGCTCTTCCTTCTTCATATGCACCAACACTTCCTCTGTTAAGATCGAATATTTCAGCAAAATTAGCCTGACTTATCTTTTTTATTGATCTTATTTTTTTGATATTTTTGCCTATGTGAGTCATAATTTTAAAATTAAATGCTAATTAAATTGGCAATTCTAAAACTTTTATCAATATTGTGGCGTAAACATACTTAAAATTAACAAGAAATGAAACTTACAATTGACGAATCAATGACAGAGATACTTGAACATACAAACAAGATTACTACACTTATTGATTCAATTTCAAACAAAAAAACGATTATGGAAAGAAGGAATTGCATGTATTAAGTCCAGCAAAAGCTATTCGTCAAATTGATACTTGATTAAATTAAAATGGTAAATTTGACATCTCTGAAATTCAATATTTAACTTAAAAAAACAACCAATGGATGATTATTTTTCTAAAGTAAAAGACTACTTGCTAGAACTGGACTATGTTATTACGCACGAAGATGAGAATGATGGAGTGCTTGTAGTAGATAACGAACCAAATGGAATAAAAAACCTTGTAATAGGAGTTGCTGATCCATTACTTATCGTAGAACAATTTATTTTTCAGATCGAAAACGGTTCAGCTGATTTGTACAAGCAGTTGATGCAAAAGAGTAGGGATATTATTCACGGAGCTTTTGTACTAGATGAAACTGGCGATCGCGTAATCTTTAGAAATACGCATGAGCTTGAAAATCTTGACTTAAACGAACTAGAAGCGACACTTAATTCGCTATCATTATTACTGAGCGAGTATTCTGAAGAAATCATCAGACTATCTAAAAACTAATTATAGAGAGCGTAAGAGTAATCTCGATCTCGATACTTATCATTATTATTAACCTCTAAAAAAAACAATCATGGGAATATTTAAAAGATTATTTAACATCGGAGAAGCAGAAGCAAATTCTGCAGTAGATAAATTGGAAGATCCAATCAAGATGACCGAGCAGGGCATCAGAGACTTGAAAAAAGATTTGGACAAAAGTTTACATGCACTAGCTGAAGTGAAGGCGATGGCAATTCGCTCTAAAAATGATGTTGAAACACACAAGAATAAGGCGAAGGATTACGAAAGCAAAGCGATGCTCTTATTGAAAAGAGCACAAACCGGAGACCTGGAAGCAAGTGAGGCGGATCGATTGGCCAGTGAAGCTCTAGTAAAAAAGGAAGAAGCTGAAAGTCAAATGTTAAGAGGAAAAGAAGAGCATGATCGATTTGCAAAGAATGTCTCTCAGTTGGATGTAAACGTTAAGAAAATCAGGTCAACGATTAGTTCTTATGAAAATGAGCTTAAAACACTCAAAGCACGAGTGAAAGTAAGTACAGCAACTAAGAATCTTAACAAACAAATGGCACAAATAGATTCTAGTAGCACGGTTTCGATGTTAGAACGCATGAAAGATAAGGTAGCGCAGGAAGAAGCCCTTGCTGAATCATATGGAGACATCGCCAATGAGAGCAGAAGTGTCGATGAAGAAATCGAAAAGGCACTCGAAGGTGGAACGGTTGAAGCCAAAGCATCGGATGATTTAGCTGCTATGAAGGCGAAGCTCGGTATGACTGACGCTGATGAGGCAGATAAGAAATAACAATATCTGAATACCCCAAAAAGCTGTCCTAAATAGGTGAAAAATAGTGTTTAGGACAGTTATTGAAACCGATTGAGACACATATTATACAACAATAATCGAATACTAGAAGCATCAATGTCAGCAGTCAACATTATACCCACTGTACTATTGAATTGGAATTAAATGCTTATTCTAAATACGAACCAAAAAGGAAGGAAAAATGAGAAATAGTGATGCCTTAAAAATTGCAATAGTGTTGATCGTATTATTCTTCATAGGAGGATTTTTGTTCAAAATTTTATTCAAAATTGGTATACTGGCACTGATTGTTTTGGGGGCTCTTTATCTCTTTAAAAAGGTGTTTCGATGATCGCTTAGTATTAAGTAGCTAGTACAAAGTATTAAGTACTTATTGACTAAACACCAAACCCTAACAACCAAACACCAATCACCAAACGCTAATCAACTAAAATATGGGACTATTTGATTTTTTTAAGAAGAAAGAAGATGCAGCACCAGATTATGATGTAACGAATCTGAGTATCAAGGATTTAAGGACAGGGTTCTTTATTGACTATGACATGAAGTCCTGGCAAATCAAGGAGGAATACAAGTACGATTGGGGGAGTAACAATTTCTCTTCTGAGTATAAATTGGATTCAGGAGAGGAAGTATTATTTCTACATATAGAAGACCGTGGGGAATTTCGTATATCCATGACCAAGTCGATTAAGATTCGGACACTCGGAGACGATATTATTGATAAAACCATTAAAAAGGAAAGACCTCCTAAAAAGCTCGAATTGGAAGGAATTCAATATCATTTGCATACGGACAATGCGGGTTATTTCAATGATGTGAGCGCTGGGAGTGAAGAATGGGAAGAGCTCATGTCATGGGAATACTATGATGATGAGGAAAAATATCTCTTATCTATTACAAGGTGGGGCGAGCGAGATTTTGATGCTGCGGCAGGTAAAATGATCAAAGCGTTCGAAATATCAAATATTATTCCTGCAGGTTCGTAAAAAGACTTATCTTCAACCTAAAATTAATAGATGCCATGATTAACGCGGTCAAAAACTTACTCATCATACTTCTTATCATTGTGTTGTCCGGTTGTGGAGGCAAGAAATTTATCAAGCCACCTATTGATGATATCATACGTGATATGCCTACAGATAGGGTTTTTTCTGTACTGCTTCACGATATGGATGTACAAGGGACTTTCGTACACGACTACCACCATCAATATACCATTATAGAAGAACGCACCTCAGGAACACCTGAAGAATGGACTACGGGATGGTATGAGGTTGATAAAAACTATTTCAACCAACACCTCAATAACATGGGCATGGAGATCGTCTCAAGAGGAGAGGATGGCAAGCTTAACAAAAGCGTAAATCCTCCTGGATATAATAACTATGTTGGGAATGAGAAATATGGGAAATGGGAGAATAGAGGCGGAACAAGTTTCTGGGCTTTTTATGGACAATATGCATTTATGAGAAGCATGTTTAGACTAGGGTCATATCCCGTACGTAGGTCTTACTACAATGACTATAGAGGAAGTTACTATGGAACAGGGAGATCATACTATGGACCTTCAGCTAACGGAACTTCATATTACGGAACAAATAGTAAATACACGCAGGCCACAAGACCAAATTCTACATGGAGCAAAAATAGATCGACTTTCAAACAACGTGTGGCAAGTAGAACGTCACGTTCTGGGTCTCGCTATGGTGGATCAAGTAGCCGATCACGAGGAGGAGGGTTTGGTAAATAACAGTATATATTAAATAACTAAGGATATGACCCCCATTTTAGATGGTATTTTAACAACGCTTGTTTACCTAGCTGCCTCATTTATTCTATTCATTGTAGGCAAATTCGTCTATCAATTATTTCATCCTAAGATTAAGGTATCTCATGAGTTGGTAGAAAAGGACAATTTTGCCTTTTCAGTGGCATATGTGGGATATTTCATAGGCTTATTATTGGCGATTGGAAGTGCCGTGATAGGTGAGAGTGACGGATTGTGGAATGACTTGATGGATATTGGAGTCTATGGTGCATTGTCTATCCTATTGTTGAACCTATCTATTATTGTCAATGACAAAATAATCCTCCGACATTTCAATGTGAAGAAAGAAATCATTGATGACGGTAATGTAGGAACAGGAGTAGTGGAAGGAGCGATATCTGTGGCGACTGGACTCATTATTTTAGGAGCCATTCACGGAGATGGACATGGAGTAGGAGGACCTATCATCACAGCCACGCTTTATTGGTTGTTGGGACAATTTTTAATGTTTATAACTGCTGTAGTTTACAATGCGATTACGCCATATGATATCCACGAACATATCGAAAAAGGCAACATAGCCGTAGGTATTGGATTTGCTGGCGCCATAATAGCCATCGCCAATCTAATCAGGTTTGCACTGATGCATGATTTTGAAAGTTGGATCATTACGTTAGAAGATGTAGGGATAGATGTCGGGATTGGACTGGCTTTGTTACCGCTCGTACGTCTGATGACTGATAAGATACTACTACCAGGTCAGAAGCTAACCGATGAAATTATCAATCAAGAACATCCTAACAATGGAGCAGCTTTCGTTGAAGCATTTGCATACATAGGTGGATCTATATTGATTAGCTGGTCATTGTAGCAGCGAATCGACTTCTATATATTTTATGAAGTTAAGATCAAATGTCTTAAAACTCGCCCTTTTTGCCACAGGTCTATCAGGTATCGTGGCAGAATATGTACTCTCTACATTAGCGACTTATTTCCTGGGAAACTCTGTCTTTCAATGGACAATGATTGTATCCATTATGCTTTTTTCTATGGGGCTAGGAAGCCGTATCAGTAAGAGCTTCACCAACAACCTTCTTCAAAAATTTATCACCATAGAGTTCACATTGTCGTTGTTGACGGCTTTTGTATCTGTGATTACCTACTCCTTCTCAGCTTATTATGGGTATGTCGGTTTTGGGATATATGCGATGTGTATCATTATAGGTCTATTGGTGGGAATGGAAATCCCTATAGTCATTCGACTCAATAATGAGTTCGAGGATTTAAGGATCAATGTATCGTCAGTCCTGGAAAAGGACTATTACGGGAGCTTATTGGGAGGAGTGTTTTTTGCATTTATCGGGTTGCCATATTTAGGGCTTACCTATACGCCATTCATCTTAGGGACAATCAACTTTTTGGTGGCAGCAGGTCTATTGATCATGCTCAGACCTTCATTGCCATCTTCAGTCAGGGGTAAACTCACTACTTCAACAATTGGCGTAAGCATATTACTCATTGTAGGGGCAATATTTGCACAACCCATCATTAGCTACGGAGAAGAATCAAGGTACAAGGATAAAGTGGTGTTTGAGAAACAAAGTAAATATCAAAAAATAACCATTACGCAGAGCAAAGGAGATTTTTGGCTATTTATCAATGGAAATCAACAACTGAGCACCATTGATGAAGTGATGTATCATGAGCCGCTGGTGCACCCAGTCATGGCGCTATCTCAGAATCCTCAAGATATATTGGTGATGGGCGGTGGCGATGGCGGGGCTGTGCGCGAAATATTAAAATATCCACAAGCCAAAAAAATCACATTGGTTGACCTTGACCCGGAAATGACGAATCTTGGTCAATACAATGACCTTTTACTTGCCATGAATCAAGGGGCTTTGAATGATGAGAAAGTTGAGATTGTGAATGAAGATGGATTCAACTTCTTGGAAGATAACAGTCGCTACTATGATGCTATTATTATCGACCTACCTGATCCTAAGACGATAGAGCTCGGGCGATTGTATTCATTTGAATTTTACAAATTGTGTTACAAACGTCTTCGGCCAAATGGTCTCATCATCACGCAGGCAGGTAGCCCATATTATGCCGCTAGGGCTTTCAATTGTATTGACACTACCATGCAAGCAGCGGGATTCACGACCATACCGATGCACAATCAAGTAGTCACACTTGGTGAATGGGGCTGGGTAATGGGTGCTAAGAAAGGAAGTGAACAGGAAGTGAAGTCAGCATTACAGTCACTCAATTTTGATAATATCCAAACGAGTTGGATCAATCAAGAAGCCATGACGCTCATCACTTCTTTTGGTAAAAAAGCTTTTCCGGACGATCGTACATCAGTAGAAGTCAATCGCATCCATCATCCTGTGTTGTATAAATATTACCTTGATGGTAAATGGGATTTATATTAGTCTGAATAGGGGGTTTTATTTGAGGCTATATCATTCTTAAAAATGAATAATTATGGATAGACACCTACCCACATCACAACGCATTAGTTTATACTTCAGAACCTCAATTCAAATAGGAGCGATCCTTATGATCCTAGGAATATGGTTGTGTACGAGCATGATTAATATCGAAGAATTGTCAATCGAACGCAGGCTTCAAGAAGTAAACACTACAATAGATGGCACCACGATGTCTAGATGGGAAGCAGACTGGGATGATGAAGGCAGAATTACATCTTACGGATATGACTACTATTTTATTCACCCAGTGCTGGGGCAAATCACCAACACTTCCTTTTCGAAATATAAGAAAGGCAAGTCAACTGGGGGTGAGGCTGTCAAGATTTATTATGATGAGGACTATCCATATATCAATAAAATAGTCGGAATGGATTATGCTGAGAGGGGAATAGGAGTACTATGGTTACTCATTATTCCATTGGTTGCTATCGTTTTCTTGGTATATGGAATCTATACAGTAATAGGAATAGACCATTTATTAAAGAAGGGGAGTTTTGTCTGGGGTAATTTTTTGAAGCATGAGAAAACGTTGGTAAAAGTAAATGAAAGCCAACAATATAGGTTGTATTACAAATATGTGGCTACTGACGGAAACTCATATACTGAAACCATGACTACAACGGCTCCCTCTGATTTTGACAATAATGAGATTGTGATTTATGATGAAAATAATCCAGAACGAATGATACTGCTTTACCAACTTCCTTATAGCATGGCCAAATATATCGAGGTTAATTGGGAAGAGGTGAAAAAGCTTTAAGGTGTATTTACTTATTTTTTAGTTATTATTCTCTTAACTACTTTATTCGAAATAATATAAATAGTGCCTGGAATTCCAATCCAAATTAGTTCGCTTAATAATACGCTCTTCCCCCATTCACTGAAAAAATCACCAATTCCAATTGGAGATACGGCTATTGGTCGCCAAGGGAAAAAGTATCTTGTGTTATCCCAAGGAGAGAAGAAGGCAACTCCAAGTCCGCCATTTGTCAAAGCATCTAATATACTATGTGAAGCAGTGCACAGCGAAAAGAAGAGTACATAACCAAGCCCTTCGAGCGTGAATGCTTTTCTTCTAAAAAACAAAAATGAGATGACTACACCAACGATTAAGGCAAATAGCAATGAATGTGAAAATCCTCTATGGCCCCAAAAACTTTCATATGCAATTCCAAAATGGAAACTAATCACGTCCGCATCAGGAAGGATAGAGCAAATCATACCCAGTGTCCAGAACTTCCATCCGACCATCTTTTTAGGAAAGCTACTGCCTAGAGCTACTGCTGTCAATGCATGTCCGAAAGCTGATGCCATATTATCTTTATAAACTAAGAAGTTTCGCAGCCACTATGCCACTATCAACTGCCTCGTACAATAGTGGGAGTCTTCCATTATCTACGCCTGCATAGGCTAAATTTTTATTTGCTCGATACTGGTTTTTATCATTGAATAGAAAGCCGGGAGTAGGTATCGCCATCGCGTGACCCATCACTTTTATATGCACTTTCAATACATGGGCAGAGATGTCTTGATCAAAGTATTTGCTCAAATGATTTACGGTCATTTCTGCAATTTGGCTTTTATTAGCGTCAGCATTTATCAGATCATTCCGTGACTCTGGAGGGAGACAATAATAAGCTGAAAGTACACGATGTTTGCTGTTGGCGTTATGTTGTGTGTTAGAGTCAATAAAACCCATGAGGGTGATGTCTTCTGTGAGCATCTCATTTTGCCAATAACCAGGGGTTGGAAGTTTATCATCAGTAATAATATTGACCACCATCCAAGGAGCATAGGTGTTGCTTGCGAAATGCTTATGACCTTCAGGATATATGTACTTCAATGCATGCTTTTGTCCTGCATAGACTATCTTTTTGACATGAAGTGATTTGATTTGCTCTTGCTGCACATCAATGATCTCTACATTAAATCCTGATTTATCTTCTTTAATGCTTTTGACCAAATGTTCTGTGAGAACTTGCTCACTATTGAGCGGCTGAGCCATTTTATTGATGAAGTAGCTATTGCCTTCAGGCGGTGAAAAAAGCTCAACAATCTCGTTATAGTATGGGCGACACATGAAATAATGAATACCTGCAAGGGCAGAGACTTTGGCAGCATCACTTCCATAATCATCCTTCATGTGATAATCTAACCCTCTTACAAATTCAGGAGTTAATGAAATTTCTTTTTTCAAGAATGAGATAAAGTCAACGTTGTTGAGGTGATGCAGGTCATTTTGAATCAACCTGGTGGGTAAGTTCATTTTACCCAGATATGGAGATATCAGTTTGATGAAATCATCTTTTATTTTCCCTTCTTCAAGTACTTCCTTACGGTGATTCCCATCTACAAAACAGTGATTTTTTCTGCGGTGCGTAATGATGTGTTGTTGATCCACAAAGCCCCATGCATCCCTCCATGGTAAATGCGTGATGATATCGAGCTCTTCAAAAAGTTGAAGAACTTCTTCTCCATAATAGTCAGGGTATGCCAAGTCATAATGTGCACCTTGCGAGAAGGACACACCGTCAAAATGTGCTTTAGAAGAACTTCCGCCAAGATTATTAGACAATTCGCACAAGAGAAAATCCTTGTCTTTCATCGCATAAGCAGCACTCATTCCTGCGATACCACCACCGACAATCAGTGCTTCCATATTGGCGACTTGTACTTTGTTGAAAGAACTACTTTTTCTCAATAAGTGGCCTGTAGTAGCATCTGAACTGACTTCAATGGGGTAGGAGACTGCAGCCCAATCCCACTGACACGACTGAAGCAGTATTGGTAGGGTCAATAAAGAAGAAGTTCTGATAAAATTTCTACGGTTCATGGTTTTTTAAAGCTTGGAGATAGAAGTTGGAAGCTAGAAGTTTTAAGCCCGAGTGACTTAATTTTTTATTTAATTTTCTTTTTGAAAGCAGTCATCATGTTCATTAAGTTAAAAGCATCATTATAATATTTATCAAATTCTAGGTCAGAGATATACTTTCTTCTTTTTGCCTTGTGAAGACATGTTACCACTTCTGCTAATGAACGGATTGAATAGCCCATGAATTTCCTGTATTCAGGACCAGATTGACCTATTGAGCCTTCTGAAATATTTAGAGCTATAGAATCTGCGGCTCTTGTAATTTGAGAAGAGAGGTTATACATTTCTTTTTTAGGAAATCGGCTAGCGAATTGATTGATGTCTTCTCCTAATTCCATTGCTTTCTGCCAAATAATCAGGTTTTCGAATTTAAACTTCATAACAATTTATTTTTATTGCAATCTGTCCTTTCATATATATGGTTGACAAAAAAAGTTAACATTCAACTTTTCTGTGGATAACTTTATTTTACATTTTTTTAAATTCATTTTACTTTTATCATGTTAAGATTAGAGCGAAGAGTGGCTCTGCTGGGGAGCAACCATTCAAGGAAGTACTCTTAACCAGTAGAATGTTATGGTGATGCTTGCTTTTTTGTAAGCGTCACTTTTTTTTAGTTGAGACCCCTCAACTTTTTTGTTATAATATTCTTCTGACCCAATGCCTTGAAAACCCACACCCTGCTAAGTTCTAAAATCATGTAACTTAAATTCATTTACCTGTTTAGTTTTTGG
>Ga0209634_1001219_pt1 | contig 19088 bp, 8 predicted proteins | sample LinPmetageLP40_FD_184043 | JGI IMG/M metagenome (GOLD analysis project Ga0209634, IMG submission 184043) | Marine viral communities from the Pacific Ocean - LP-40 (SPAdes) (version 2) | ecosystem: Environmental > Aquatic > Marine > Oceanic | place: Pacific Ocean | collected 2010-08-26 | reverse complement strand
CCTTATTGGGCTAAGCACTATAAGTTTTATTTAAAAGAAATAGCTGAAGAGTACCACAATATTGTTCTTTACAAAGCATACAGCACCGGTGGTTTAGATGCTGAAAACGATGCTGATGGAAACATAAACTTTGTCTGGTTAGCCTTTAACTCTATTGATAGAAATAAAGTTTCTAAAGGAAGCTATTTAATACACAAGAAGCAACACGGTAATACAAATGCTGTTTTAGATCCTAGCGCTAAGTATAGGGTGTTGGATATTATTGGTAACGCTACTATTGATCAAGATGAAGATGATGGTGGTCAAGAAATAAGTGTTGGTGGTTTAGACTTAGATGCTTTAGGCGCTACTTTTGATGACGTAAATGGAAAGTTTTTTGTAAAAATAGAAACAGACAATAACTTTGTATTAAACATAGGAGATGGAGAGTCTATTACTAATGATGAAAACGTAAACAGTGGCGCTGTGTTTGAAGTCGTAACAACTACACCCGTAGACATAGACTTGTTCTATGAAGTAAGCCAAGCTTTTCCAATTTACTTAGACAAGAACAACGCCAGTACGCTTATAAAAGCTGGCGATGTAATTACTCTTGAAGAAGGTTGGAGTCAAAACGAATTTAATAACTGGAGCTCGCAAAACCCAGCTGTTGTTGTTGGCGAACAATCTGCTTACTCTCTGGGTCAAAGCAACGTTCAGTTTAACGAGTCCGGCTCTGTTATTGTAACTCTTCAAGAAAACTTTAACTACCCTCTTAACGCTGGAAGTGGCGCTAACAAAACACTTAGGTTTACTAGACCAGACGGTAGCTACTACATATTGGCTGCAACAGGCTTTAACTTAGCTGGTAACACTATAAAAATATATCCTTTTACTCACAAGACTTCTCAGTCTAACTTTTCTAGTAAGCACTTATTGAACTTTTTTAATTGCTTTACTTTTGGAAACGGAGTAGAGTCTGATAGAGTTAGAGACGATTTTAACGCCAGTGTAATATATCCTTACACTAGCGCCGGTAAAACAAGTGGTTTTAAAGCTTCTTTACCTGATGATGATTACAAAAGAAATCACAAGAAAAATGATATAATATTTTCTCAAATAAAAAACAAAGTTGGAGGCTTAAATAGAACTAACGAGTTTTTGATGGCAGAAAATATTGTAAAAAGATTAAGCTCAAAGTATGGAGGTATACAGAGGTTGTTCACTAGAAATACTGATGTAATTGCTTTTTGCGAAAATAAAGTTTTAAAAATACTAGCAAATAAAGATGCGTTGTTTAATGCTGACGGAAACTCTCAGTTACTATCTTCAACAAACGTTTTAGGTCAAGCAGTGCCTTTTACCGCTGATTATGGTATTTCTAAAAACCCAGAATCTTTTGCTGTAGACGAGTTTAGATCTTACTTTGTTGACAAAGACAGAGGGGCAGTTTTAAGACTGTCTAGAGATGGTATAAGCTCTATATCAGACTTTGGTATGAAAGACTTCTTTAGAGACAACCTAAAAGACTCTGTTGCATGTATTGGTAGCTATGACGGAAGAAAAGAAGAGTACAACTTGACAATACACACTTATAACGCTTCTTCTCCTACTAATAAAAACGTATATACGCTTTCTTACAGTGAAAACGCAAAAGGGTGGATAAGCTTTAAATCTTGGATAAAAGAATCTGGTGTTTCTTTAAGCAATGATTACTACACGTTTAAAAATAGTAAGATGCACTTGCATCACGCAAACTCTACTTACAACAATTTTTATTCTTCACAATACAAGTCAACTATAACACCTATATTTAACGACTCTAGCGGCACCGTAAAGCACTTTGACACCGTAAGCTATGAAGGTACGCAAAGTAAAGTTATTAAGTTTACAAATGAAGTTGTTGACGGCGTTACCTACAACGATGGAGAGTATTACAACGCTGTTGCTAAGAACGGATGGTATGTTGAATCTATAACAACAGATTTACAAGAAGGACATGTTAACGAGTTTATTGACAAGGAAAACAAATGGTTTAATTACATAAAAGGAATATCTACTTCCCACACAAATCTTGCCGACGGCGATGTTACTAGCAATTTAGACTTTAACGAGATAAACATGCAAGGTATAGGTGAGCTGAGCGCTAACTCAACATCAAATACTGTTGGTTTTGGCGAAGGCTATGACATCAACGTAAGTATATCAAACTCTGACAACGCACAGTGGTCTTCTACTGGATACCAGATTTATAATCAGTCTGCTTATACAAGCACGGCAACGTTTGTTATAATTCCAAACGCTGGATATGCAGTTGGAGCCGCTAACTTTAGTGTTACTAATAGTTTGCCTTCTTGGATTACTAGCGTTTCTTTTTCTGACTCTGCTACCGCTGGAACCGCAGACAACACTGTTATTGGTACAATAACTTTTTCTGGTGAAACCTTGTCTGCAGATGTTTCTCATTCTTTGCAAATAGATACTTTAGCTGCTGTTACCGCTATGCTGTGGACGGGATACGTAAACGTTTATGGCCAGGGAATAGGTCAACAAGGTGGCGAAACATTTTCTCTAACATTGCAAGATGATTTTGTCGGGCAAATAATAGGGCCAACAATAGAAAACGGCTACGCATCATACTATGTGTTTGCCTACGTTTCAAGCCAAGCCAACACCTTCTCACCTTTACTAACTTTTTCTACAAGCAGTGGATCTAACTACTTTTACCCTTTAAGTAATTTGTTAAGCACCTCTGTTGCTCCCTTGAGCGACGCTGAAAACTATAACTTTGAGCAACAAGCGCCAGGATTAGCTAACGATATTGCGGCTATAACGCAAGGAGTAGAAATACAGTACGCATACCAAGGCGAAAACGTAGGTGTTGATCAAGATAACATAATAAACATATATACTAACTCGCAACTAGTTCAGTGCGAATTTAACAGTTATATTCCAGATGCTAGCAACGAAAACATGCCAACAGTTACTTTTGACGACGATAGCGCACTTAATAGCGTTGGGCTAGTAACTAATGTTGGTACTCCATCTGTAAAAGTTGTTGCTACAGACGACAATCTTACTTGGTTAACTCCACAGACAGCTACCAACTATATAGAGCAAAACTTTGGTGGACCTTTAATTGGTCAAGTTACTACTAGCGTGTGTAAGTTTACTCTTTCGGAAAATACTGGAGACGCTAGAGACTTAGAGCTACATCTTTTTTCAGCTATAAATAATACTAACACTCCAGATGATATACTAGCAGTAAAACAACAGCAAGCAGACACAATGAACGCTGGGATACAAATACAAAATACTATTAATCAATTTGGAAACCTTGACTACAGCGAATTATACGACAATTTAAACGGAATGAATTTTGGATCAGGTGTTCCCGGGCCAAAACTAAGCCACGAACAATACGGGCCAACCACACTACAAGTTGTAGCAGACTGCAATATCCCAGCTGGCTTTGCTTTAACAGATTCTAGTTTCACAGTATCATATTCTGATCCAGCAAATCCTTTTGCTCAGCAAAACGGACCAATACCAGAATACGGGCCAATAATACAAGAAGGTGGAAACTTAAACACTTTTTTTACAGATAACAATGGCTCCTATGCTATGGCATCACTTATGCTAACGGAAAACGAAACATTAGAAGACAGAACTTTAACTATTACGGTTGCTAATCCAGAAGACACTTCAGTAACAGACACCATAGTTGTTACTCAAAAAGCTGCTTATTCTTCTACGAATAATACTTTAAGATTTTTAAATAATATAGGTGGTCAACCAAACTCAAATACTTCACCTAACTTTGATGAGCTAGAGCAGTTTTTTGACGACGTTAATCCTGAAGAGACAGTAGAAATATCTGCTAATGGAGGTTTTAAAAAGCTGTTTATTAAAATTCCTAACGAAGACTATCAGTTTATACAAGAAGACACGCAGGCAAATGGTGATTTTTCATTAATAAATTCTTTCCCATCTGTTTCTTTACACGAAGCACAGCTAGCTGGAAGCTACACGCCTATTGATGGCGAAGTTGGATGGCTACAAAGCCCTGGTATAGACGAAAACGGAAATCCAGTGTTTAGTGGTGGTGATGAGTACTACGTTACAGAAGCTGCTGTTAGTAATTTTAGTTTAATACCATATTATTCTGGCTTTGTTCAAAACTACTACGGAATAAACTTAGCTAATTACGAGTATGAATTTAACTTTACTGAAAACAACTATATTATACCAGGAAACTCTGTTCCTGATACTAGAGAGTTTGAAATTAGAGGTAAACATCCTTTCAACAACACCGGGCAATACGATAGTAAAATAAAGATAAAACAACCAGCAATACCTTACGCTCAGTTTTTATCTACAGAAGACATTGTTGCTAGTGAAACTGACGGCGATGGAAACTATATAGTAAATATTCCTAGCGTTGCTAACAACGGCACACCTCAATTTGGACAGTGGCTAAACGGACAAAATGTTTATTCTGACGAAGAATACGCTTCTGGAAACGTTCCGGCTGGTCTTCTCTACTACACGTTATATGAACAGACTACACCTACTTGGCTTATTGAATCAAGTGTAAACTCAAACTTTGGAACTCCAACAACTCAAGATTACAACTGCCAAGTTGTTATTCAGCCTAACTTCAATGGATTTACTAGAGAGGTTAACGTTAAAGTTGTAAACGCTAACTCTACTTTTGACTTTGATATTAATGGCCCAGCTGCTACCGACACATTCCAACAGTCAAGAAAAATAACAATACCTGGCGCTATAGGATTTTTATGGGTGGGAAATCAAAACTTTGCTCCTGGCCACAGTTCAAACGTGTTTCGCACTGGAATAGTCGGAAATCTCTTAGCGTTTCAGAATGAATCTGAGGAAATAGAAGGCATATACTCTTTTCAATATCAAGGAAATGTAAATATGGCTTCTAAAATACACTTTAACGGTCCATTGCCCTACATAGCTAACGTTAGAAAAAAAGATGAAGGTGAAGCAGATTACACTTTTATAGCTGATGCTAGTACAACCAGCTGGATTAATACTTATCCAAATATTCAACAACCATTGCAAGGAGAAGTACAACGCAAGCTAAGCATAGATTTTACTGGAACCGGTGGAGACCCAGGTTCAATATTAAAATTTGATGTTATTCACGGGGCAAATCAAAACTTAGTAAAATCTTACACTATATTTAGAGCTTAATTATGGCAATAACAACATTATTTTTTTCAATAGATCCACAGTCAACAGGTGCCGCTATAGGCGATACTGCTTATTATATAGATGACGGCAACTTAGTTGCAACAGGTGGGTTTGACACTAGTTCAAGTATTGATAACATAATTAATATGGGTACTATAACAAGTTTTGGCTTTCAAAACTCATCTAGTGTAGCCGCGATAAAAGCAACGCATGTTATAGTTTTTACAGATGAAACTTTTAGTTCTGGTAATATAAACTTTCTTTATAATGCAAACAGTAATGTTACTTATTCTAACAGCTCGGACTTTCCTGATACTGACACCTTCGTTTTTTATTTATATTACAACGCTGGTGGGGCTTACTCTCAAAATCAAGTTATCAACGCTGGCGTTATTATTTCAAACAACAATCTTACAGGTAAAGTTATAGGTGTTGCTGCCTCTGCTACAGCAGCGGGTAGAGCAGCTAATTTTAAAAGTGCTGTTGAATTTGCTTCTAACGGCGCTATGACTTGTGCTTTGTCTACTACATCTGTAACAAACGATACGCTAACAGTAACTCAAAATGTAGCTGGCGAAAGTGGAAACACTGCTGTTGGTGACTTTGTGGGTGACATGGATAGTATAACTTCATCTTTTCCTGCTGCTTTTACTAACGGGGCTGACGCAACAACTAGTTTTGATGCTTATACTATGACAGTAGAAACAGACAACTTATATGACTTACCAACGGCTAACGACTATATATTCTTTAGCAAAGATAATTCTGTAAATCTAAGTTCGCTAATAGGATACTATGCAGAGCCTAAGTTTGTAAATGACTCTAACGAATATGCAGAGCTGTTTAGCATTGGGTTGGGCGTAACAGAAAGCAGTAAATAACAACCTTAAAGTGTAATTATTAATAGATATAATTAAATCATAATGGAAAATAAAAAACAATCACCTATGAAACTAGCTCCATTAGCCGCTATGGCTATAGTGAGTGGCGTTAAAGCAGGTGTTGATATATTCAGTGGTTTTGCTGCTAAAAGAAAAGCTCAAAAAGACTTAAAGAAACAGCAGGCAGAACTTGACAAAAGAATGTCTGCTTACGAAAACTTTGACTTTAGAATACAAAATCCTTACGAAGATTTAACTGTATCTACAGAAGGCCAAAGGCTAGCCAACGAACAAATGACTCAGCAATCAGCTGACACACTACAATCATTAAAAGCAGGTACAACGGGAGCTGGAGCAGCGTCTTTGGCTACAGCTATATCTAGACAAGGTGCTGCTAACGCTAGAGCTGCGCAAGCAAGCACCGCTCAGCAAGAAGCTAGAAACCAACAGCTAATAATGGGTGCTCAAGGGCAAATTGATCAAAATGTAAAACAACAAAACTTTGGAAGAACAGAAACACTAGCGGCACTATCGCAACAAAATGTTGCTACGTCTCAAGGTATGTTAAACGACGCTAACGCTCAAATAACTAGCGGCGTTGGAGATCTACTAGGTTCTGTAACAAGCTTTGCGACACAAGGAGGTTTTGGTGGCAAAGAAAAGACAATAACAGATCCAGTTGTTGGTAATATAGATGGTGACGCTGCAGGTGTTGCAAGCACTACTAGAAGCGGTCAAACGTTTATGCCAAAGATTTCAGGCATGCTAGACGAAACAGGACCACTATTTAACAACATGACATTTCAACAGCTTAATCAAGATCCAAACTTTAAACACTTAAACAGTGGCCAACTTAGAAGTATATTTGAAGAGCAAAACCAAAGCAAAAGCATATTTACTCCTAGCTTAACACTTGGAGGTATAACAGGATAACAACTATGGCAAAAACAAACGCACTACTAGCGGGTAACGCTGCTATCAACAAAGCTAAAGCGGCTTCGGTAATAGACTATGGAGCTATGCTTGACAAAAGCGTAGAAATATTAAACCAAAGATTTCAGCTGGCTAACGACACTACCCTTGCTTTTTTAAATAACATGCCAGAAGACTTTTCGGCTGAGATTGTTCCAGTAGAAGGTAGAGAGCTTCTAACAAACTTTCTTAGAGAAAATAAAGATAGATACGCTGAGCTTTCAAAGACAGCAGGTAAGTACTCTAACAGACCTACTAGCGAAGAATATTTAAACGCTACTAGAGAGCTAGATAAAATAAAAAACTCTTTTGCTTCTACTAAAGAGTCTTTAGAAAACTTTTCTAAAACAAGAGAAGACGCGGCTAACAATGTTGGCAATTGGTCTCCGGCTATGACAGGCATTGATCAAAACACTTATAAAGAAATAATAGGTAAAGAAGCTTATAAGAACTTAGAGTACACTACTGATGGTATATTTTATACCGATGCTGCTGGAAAAAGAACAAACATAAACGACTTAAGTGGCGTTGATACTAGAGCTTCAGGTGCAACAGACGCGCTTTACACTGCTTTAGATGCTAGTGCAAAAGCTGGTGGACAAGGATTAGAATTTACTTTTGATGAAAAAGGAAATCCATCTGACTTAAATTCTAGGATGGTTTTAAGAAATGTAAACAACATACTGCTAGACAAGAAATCTGCAGCTGATTTGTTTATAGGTGGTGTTCCTGGTTACGAAGGAGACTTAAGCACTAACCCGTCTTATCAGTATATAAACGAGCAAGTTGCTCTAGGCAATGCAGATTACACTAATATACCCGTAGGAACTGATGGTAACGTGGACTTCACTAGTGACGAATACTTAATGAAACTAGAAGAGCTTAAGTCAAACGTGCCTACAGAGTGGTTAAGCGGCTTTGTTATGGACATGATGAAAGAAGCTAACACTGAAGGGTTTGGTAAGTACAATGAAAGCGTAAAAACTAAAGGTGGCAAAGGCGATGGCTTTAAAAATGAAACAAATTTCGCTGGCTTCTTTACAGACCTTTACAATGGATCAATGATGAAAATACCTGGTCTTGGTCAAAAAGTTCAATACGCAAAATACAATACTGAAACTCAACAAGTAGAAATATACAACTCTGACAGAGCTACGATTGGTGATCCAATGTCGTTAGGTGAGTTTATGGGTGAAGTTGGTGTTCCACAAGACGCTAGACAAAAAGTACTAGACTACTTTACTGGAGCAGAAAATCCTTTAGCAACAGAAACTAAAATGAGTCCGAAGTTTGAAGAAAGAGTTAGAGATGCTTTTCCAGGAAGCAAAGAAGGTGGAAAGAAAATGAGGATTGGTAGCAAAAATGACAACGACGACGATGAGGCTGTAGATAAACTAAGAGTTTTATTTCCAGATATTGACATTGATGTTTCAGAGTTTAATCTTAAAGAAAAAATAAGAATAGAAGGTAAAGACTTTTTCATTAGAAGCGACGACTTTGATCCTCAGCAAGTTGTAGATCATTTAAACGAAGTAATGTACGGCAAAAAATCTTCATCTAACAAGGTGGATGACGCGTTAAACGAAAAATAAACTATTAATACATGTTTGAACTAAACGGCGTAGAGCTAACATCACAAGACATAAAAAATTATGCTCAAGAAAACGATATGTCTTTTACAGAGGGCTATGAGTTTCTTTTAGGCAAAGGTCTTAAAGAGAAAAGCGTAGAGTCGCCTGATAGCCTTATGGAAAACTTGTTTCCACAGATAGACCCTGTTGAAGAAAAAGAAGATATTTCTTCTGTTAAAGATGCTGGTGTTTGGGCAATGACAGGTATTTTAGAAGCTATAGATGACATTGGTAATATCTTTACTGGTAGCGTGCAAAGAGCTAAGCTACTAGATCCAATAAGTAGAATCAAGGAAGGTACAGCAACAGACGAGGATATTCAACAAGTTCTTGAGTTTAACAAGAATCCAGATGTCGGTATGACCGACGAAATACTTAAGCAAGATTTTAAAAGAGAACTACTAGCTGAAAAATACGGTAAAACAGCTGCGTTTTTTATGACGTTAATTTCCGAAGGTAGTGTTCAAAAGTTTGCCCAAAGCACGAGTCTTCAGCTTGGCGCTCTTGCAACAGAAAGAGGTAGAGCACAAGCTGCTAAAGGTGGTGGTATAGGAGTTGGTACAGCGGCGTCGTTAAACCTTATTCCTGGTTTAGCGTTTTTACCAGAAGAAGTGCTTTCTATTCCTATAATGGGTATTTCTGGAATGTATGGCGGCGTAAGCCAAGCGCTAGAAGTTCAACTTACGCTGTCAGAGCTTATCACTGAAGAGCTTTTAGAAAAAGGTATAAGCTCTAAAGACGCTACGGTAGAAGACGTTAGAGCCATAATGGAAGATGAAGAAGTGTTTAGCGATATTAGAAAGAGAGCCGTAAGAAGAGGTAACACTATTGGAACAATAGATGGTTTTACTGGTCTATTCATGAAAGGAGCTATTAAAAAAGGTAGGGGCGTTACTAAGCGTGGTATACCAACTAGAAGCAGAACGTCAGGATATTTAGCAGGAAGTGCTTTTGAAACAGGTATGGGTTTAACCAGTGAATTAGCTGGGCAAATAGCAGGTGAACAAGACTTAGATATTACAGCTATACTTGAAGAAGGTTTTATAGATAAAACTATGGCGCCAGTGAGCCTCGCATACAACCTTTACAAAGGTCCTGCCACTTACAGTATAAACGGCAAAGAAGGTGATAGTGGAAAAATGTCTGCTAAAGAATTTTTTGAATATGTAAACAGCTTGTCAGACACAGAGCTTTACGAACAAATGCCTTTGTTTAAAATAGAAAACGACAAGCTTGCTAGCAACATATTAGCTCAAAGAGTTCACGATGTAGCTGTTGACATGGAAGTTGACACTAGAATTAACGATCCTAAAAAAAGAGCTGAAGCAATAAAACTTCAAAAAGAGCTTAATAAAATAAAAGACAAAAAAGGCGCTACTTACGATAAAAGAAGAAGTAAGCTAAAAGAAAAAATTAACGCAATAGCAGATGAGTTTGCTGACAATGAGGTTGACGTTACTAAAGAACAACAAAATGAAGCTATTAAGCTTCAAAGAAAAGACAACGTAAAAAAGTTAATAAAAAGCGAATCTAAAAAGCTTAAAGAAATGGGTAAAGATCTTGGTGGTCTTGACTTAGAATCTTACGATACAGAACAAGAAATGGTTGACGCCTTTGTAGCTGCAGGCGGTAACATAAATGAAATAACTAGAGACGCTGATGGTAAGGTACAGCAAGAAGCTTTGATACTAGGCGAAAAAATGTTTATCAACATAGATCGCGCTGCTGCAATAGAATCTATAAATCCAGCGTCTCACGAGGTGCTACACAGAATAATAGGTAACTCATTCGCAAAGCTTGATGAAGCTACTAGACTTAAAGTTGCTGGAGGATTTTTTAACACAATGACTAAGTCACAAAAAAAGTTTGTTACACAAAGACTTAAAGATGATTACAATGTAGACACTGTTGACGATAGCTTTTTCAAAACTAGTAAAGCTGAAGAAATATTTACAGTGTTTGCTCAAGGTATAAGAGATAATGATATTACTTTTGATGAAGGATTGTTTAGTAAACTAGGTCTTATATTACAAGAGTTTCTTAGAAAGTCACCTGTATTTAAAGATAAGTTCAAAGGAGAATTTACCAGCGGCAAACAAGTGTACAATTTTTTAAAGCAGTATAATCAAGACATTGAGACTGGAGAGTTTAGTGAAAGAGTAAAAGACTTTGCCGCTGTAGACAGAGATGACGGAAGTAAAACCGCAGCATCTAACAGACAAGTTTCTGATGAAGCTAAAAGAATACAAGCTGAAGTTGATGCGTTAGGCAAAAAAGCTGATGGTAGCAAGATGACCAAAGCAGAGTATGATGCTGGACCTAACATTAAAGCATACGAAGAGCTTATATCTAAGGGCAAGCTAAAAACACTAATTAAAAACCAACTTGTAAAACAAGGTATAGATATTCAAGCAGAAGACGCTAATGTTAATGGAATACCTTTACAAGAGTTTTTAGAAGATGTTGAAGGAAGGCTTACTACAGAAATATTAAATTTTAATCCAGATAAAGAAACTACAACTCAAGGTAAGTTTGGACTTTCTGGTTTTATAAACCAAAGAATAATATTTAGAACTGGTGATGTTGCTAAGACTGGTAAGAAGAGAGTTGATACTAAATCGTTAGATAAAGAACAAGAGTCTGCAGGCGGGAAGTCTATGGCTGACAACATACAAGATAAAGAAAATGCTAGCTTAGAAGACTTAGAAACAGAAGATTTATCTGCTCAAGCTCAACAAGACAAAAAGATAAAAGAAGATAAAGGAGAAGCTGGCATATTTTCTAAGCTTAGAAAAAGACTAACGTTAAAAGGACAACCTATACTAGGTGAAAGAACTAACTCTGAGTCTATTGTAAATACTATACTAGTAGAAGTAAGAAGAATATTTGTTTCAGAAAGAACACCTTTGTCTAGCGATAGTTTTTTAGCCAACTTAGAAAAGTCTTTAGACGCAAGATTATTTAAGCTTATAAAAAATGCTTTAGGCACTAAAAAAGCTTACGATGACTTTATAATAGAAAACGCTTCTGAAATAGCTAATCTACCTACTAAGCACTTAGTTGCCTTAGAAAGAGAGGTTAAAGACGATGCTGATCGTATGTTTACCGAGTTTGACAAAAAGCTTACGTCAAAAGAAGATGTTCAAAGAGCTGTAGATCAAGGACTATTAGACAAAGAGGCTTTAACTAAAATAGACAAAGGACAAGCTGTTAATCTTTACAGAAAGAAAAACAACATAAACCTTGACAACGTAGTTAAGTTTTTTGACGCACCACCTATAAATCCTAAGACTGGTAAGCGTAGTGGTTTGAAAGGTACTAGAAAAGATACATTGGCTAGAAGATTTGCTTTTGAGTTAGCTCAAGATGCCTTACCAGAAATCGCTAGGATGCCTGAGGTTGCAGATTACAGAAGTTTAATAGATAATGCTGAGTTTGGCAAAGTTCAAATAAACGAGCTATCTAGGATGATTAACAGAGAACCTAGGTTAATGTTTTCAAGTAGAAAAACTGCAGGTAAAAGAGCGCCTCTTACTAAAACACAAAAAGCGCTAAAGAAAGGCTCAAATATAAGCGTCCCTACTCAAAATTATCTTGAAAAATTATTAAACGGCGAGCTTAAACAAAGTGAAATTGACGACAATAATATAAATCAACTACTAGCTAACAAGCTTTTTTTAGAAAGACCGTATGAAAGAATTTCAGATAAAGGAATACTCAAAGACTTACTAACTGAAGTAACAAAATTAAGAAGGAAAGGTTTTAAAACGCAGAAGATTTACAAAATGTACGAGCAGCACTTTATTGCTTTAGCCAATGACGTGATGCAAGAAAACTCTGCTATTTCCGCTGATAAGGTTGTTAGAGAAGGAGGTAGACCTGATCTTACGTTTATATACGATAACAGTGGAACTATAGTTGGTGTTGAAATAAAAATGGATACAGCTAGAGGAGTTTCTCAAACAGCCTCATTTAAGCTTGTTAACGGTAAGTTTGAAGTTTCTTTTTCAAACCCTAATCCTCAAAACACACAAGCTGAACAAGATCTTCAAAATAAAATGAGAGAAAGGCTTTTGCAGTTGTTTAATGACTCAGACATTAGCTTTGATAATGAAAACCAAGGCATAAGCACTGATGACGCTAATAAATTAAAGCTGATTTCACACATGTTCTTGAAGGATATGCGCGTTGAAATTACTGCTGCTTACATTGCAGCGCACTACAACATGAAAGGCTTACCGGAAACATTTATAAACATAGGCGAAGCTGGCCTGTTCTACATGCTGTCAGACAACATAAAGCCTGAGCTAAGAGAAATAACAATGAGAGTGGCTGAAGCTTTAAATATACCTGAGCTAAAGTCAAATCAAAAATTATACTTAGGCGCTAGACTAATCGTTAGCGAGGCTAGACCAACAAAGAATAACACGCACAGAGTTACGGGTAAAATAGAGCCTCAAATAGATTCTAAAAACTTTGACGATTCAACGTTTGGAAATCTCTCGAATCCTAAGAACATGGCTAGGTTTGTTGAAGCCTTAAACAATGACTCAGTTAAGTACGGTTCAAAATCTTCTAACAGAAACCTTCAAAGAGCGGCAATGAACGCTAGGCTAGTAGATAAGAACACTAAAGCCAAAGGCATTAGTATATGGGACTTTGATGACACCTTAGCTCAGACTAAATCTAGTGTGCTTTTTACTGATCCTAACGGTAAGAAAGGAAAACTTAACGCAGAAGACTTTGCTAAGAAAGGAGCTGATCTATTGTCAAAGGGATATGTGTTTGACTTTTCAGAGTTTAGCAAAGTAACAGATGGCACGCCTGGGCCTTTCTTTAAAAAAGCTATTGACAGAATTAAAAAGTTTGGAAATAAAGATAACTTTATATTAACAGCAAGACCTGCCGACGCCGCTGGTCCTATTAAGCAGTTTTTAGACAGTTTAGGTTTAGACATACCATTAGAGAATATAACTGGACTAGCAAACTCTACTCCGCAAGCAAAAGCTCTTTGGATAGTAGACAAGGTTGCTGATGGATATAATGATATTTATTTTGCAGACGATGCTTTAGCTAATGTTCAAGTTGTTAAAGACGTGCTAGAACAGTTTGACATAAAGTCTGACGTGCAACAAGCTAAAATAAAAGCTAGTAATAGAAAGAGCGTAGACTTTAATAAGATACTAGAAAGAAAAACTGGTGTTCCTTTTGACGAAACATTTTCTAGAGCAAGAGCTATAAAAAGAGGTAAGGATAAAAATAAATTTCAATTGTTTGTTCCTCCAAGCGCTGAGGATTTTGTAGGACTAATATACTACATGATTGGCAAAGGCAGACAAGGAGAACAAGACTTTCAGTTTCTAAAGAAAAACTTAATGGATCCTTTTGCTAGAGCTAGTAGAGAGCTAGACATGGCTAGACAGTCGTTAATAAACGATTGGAACAACATTAGAAAAAAACATAAAGATGTAGTTAAAAAGCTAGGTAAAAAAATACCAGGCATGGATTACACTTATGATGATGCTATTAGAGTGTTTTTGTGGGATATGACTGGTCAAGAAATACCTGGGTTGTCAAAAAAAGAAGTAATAGAGCTAAGAGATGTTGTGGTTAAGAACATGGGACTAATAAAGTTTGCTATGGACCTTAAGCTTATAGTTCAGTTAAAAGACGGGTACGTTAAGCCAGATGAATCATGGACAGCTGGTAGTATAGCGTCAGACGTGCAAGAGGCTGTAAACGACATTAGAAGAGCTGAGTTTTTACAAGAGTGGTCACAAAACATTAAAGAGCTATTTACCGAAGAGAACTTAAACAAACTTGAAGCATTGTTTGGAACTACATACAGGCAATCGCTTGAAGACATTCTTTATAGGATGGAAAAAGGTAAAAATAGACCTAAAGGAACAGACGCTGCTACAAATAGATTTATGAATTGGTTAGCTGGGTCTGTTGGTGCTATAATGTTTTTTAACGTTAAGTCTGCTGTTCTTCAAAATATATCTATATTAAACTACATAAACTACACAGATAATAACCCTATTCAAGCAGCTAAAGCTTTTGCTAACCAAAAACAATACTGGGCAGACTTTGCTTATATATTCAACTCTGACTTTTTAAAACAAAGAAGATCTGGTCTTAACACAAACATTGAGTCTAACGAGCTAGCTTCAATAGCTGCAAACGCAACAAACAAAGCTAGAGCAATACTAGCTTATTTACTTAAAATAGGATTTACACCTACTCAAATTGCAGATAGCTTTGCCATTGCGGTAGGAGGAGCGGCGTTTTATAGAAACAGAGTAAAAAGATTTGTTAGTGAAGGCATGAGTCAAGCAGAAGCTGAAACACAAGCTTTTGCAGAGTTTAGAGAAACAACAGAAGAGTCTCAACAGTCCGCTAGACCTGATAGAATATCTAAGCAACAAGCTTCAAGCTTAGGAAGGTTATTGTTAAACTTTCAAAACTACCCAATGCAACAAAACAGAATAATAAAGAAAACTGTTTTAGATATGAAAAACGGTAGAGGAGACATGAAGCAACATGTTTCTAGGTTATTGTACTATGGATTTGCTCAAAACATAATATTCTTATCTCTTCAAAATGCTTTATTTGCAATGTTGTTTGAAGAAGCAGAAGATGATGACGAGCTCTTAGACACTAAGACTGAAAGAATATTCAACGGTGTGGCAGATACGCTGCTTAGAGGATCTGGAATAGTTGGTGGAATAATAGCTACAGTTAAAAACACCTTGCTAAAAGCTATGTCAGAAGGTAAGAAGGGTAGAAACGCTAACGAAGCAAATATTTTATTAGAGGTTACAAACTTGTCGCCAGCAGTAGGTAGTAAGCTAAGGAAAATAGTTAAAGGATTTAGATCTTACAAGTGGGATAAAGACGCTATATCAGAAATGGAGGTATACGACTCTAGAAACCCTATATGGAGCATATCTGCACCTATAATCGAAGGTACTACTAACGCTCCTGTTGACAGAATTGTAAGAAAAATAAACAATATAAGACTAGCTCTAGACTCTAACTACTCTGCAATGGCTAGACTATCGATGTTTCTTGGTATTAGTCCTTATGAGCTAGGTATAAACCCAAGTAAAGATGTTAAAGACGCTAGGCAAAGAGCAAAAGATAAAAATAAAGGTAAAGGTAATCAGTCTACTTCTACTAAGAAAGGAGAAAAAAGATGCAAAGCTGCTACTAGCTCTGGCCCACGATGTAGGAACATGACGAACAACAAAAACGGTAGGTGTTATGCTCACCAATAATCGTGTAATAATTAATACTATGACAATAAGAGTTTTTATATTTTTATTTTTAGCGTTTTTTGCAAATATAGCAGACGCGCAAATTAAAAAAGCATTTAAGTTTTCTACGTTTTACGTAGCTGCTAATGGTGGTACATCTTTGTCTGACAGAGACGTATACTCTGTAGATAATAGTATGCTAGTGTATGACACTATATTTACTCCTTTTGACTACTCGCTAACAATGGGTATAAGAAAGATCAAGAGATTTCCATACGAAGCTAGGACTCAGTTTAAAGACGGTTTAGAAACTTCGTTTTCAGATGCTGCTAGCGTTGGACTATCTCCTTTTGAGTATCTGTTTGAGCTAGACTATAGAAGACAAGAGGGTGTAGAGTACTTTGATCAAAACCATTTTTTAAGATATGTTAAACCACTATGGTTAGCTAAGGTAGAATATTTAAAAGAAGGATTTGCAGATATAGAATACTTTGAGTCTACGGCTAGACTAAGAATAAACTCTAAAAAGAAACTATCTTTTAACATTGGTGCAGTTAACAGGCTAGCAGAGCCATACGGTTACGATCCTTTAGAAGAGTGGACTATGTCTACTGGTAACGTTCACTACACGCAGTTGGCTATTCAGGAGGGATATAGCATTGACGTGTTTCAATCAGAGTATAAAGATCCAGACGGCAACGTTGTTGCGAATAACCCTGCTGTTTGGGAAGAAGTAGTAATACCTACTGTGTTGAAAAATTATGTAGATAAAAAAAGAAATGAATTGCCACAGCAACTACAAAACTCGTTGGTTGTTGGCTTTGACTTCTATCATTATAAGAAAAACTTCTGGTTACATTCATGGGGTAATTTAATGCCATATCATTATGATAATGGCGATCAGTTCTCATATCACAACTTTAACGATGGAGAACAGTGGTACGATTACTCTGGTGGTTTAATATTTGGTTACAAGCTAAACAAAAACCTAGGATGTTTCATAGAGGGTAAGTATAACAAGTACTGGAATAAAGAATGGTACGACTTTAAAGCAGGTATCAATTACATAATTTTTTAACATGGCAAAAGAATTAAACGAAAACACTAGCTTCAAGGTTAGTATACAAACTTTGATAGGGATAGGGTTTGGAATGGCAACTATAATTAGCATGTGGTTTGTGTTACAAGCTGATATAGCGGAAGCAAAAACGCTACCAGCTCCGGAGGTTTCTAAGATGGAGTTTCAAATGAAAGACGTAAATATACGTAACACTATTTTAGAGACAAGAGATGACGTTAAAAAGCTTGAGGATCGTATGATTCGCATGGAGAATAAGATAGATCAACTGAGATAATGAAAGCACTAATAACTACAATAGCTATATTAATATCTACAACTTGCTTTTGTCAGATAACGGCGGTACATCTTAATGCCGACTGGAACTCTGCTAATGATGTAGTTTGGTTCTCAAAATTGAAAGAATGTGGTAGACAAACGCTTTTGATTGAGCAAAACGATAATCAAACTAAATACAAAATAGCTGTAGTGCCAACGATAATAGTATTTGACGATGGAGAAGAAGTTAAAAGATTTCAGGCAGACCTTAGTTTCAAAATGGTCTCGACTAAAAAAGAAATTCAAGAGTATATTGATGAATTAATAATAAGTAAATTTTAGCATTATGGCATTTAAAATGAAAGGTATGAGTTTTAAAGACTCACCAATAACAAAAAAAGACAAAGACAAGCAAGTTCCACTGTCTGCTTATGAAAAAAGCCAGGGTACAGAGCAAATAGGTGGAAGTAAGGTTGAAGATATAAATAATTTAGAAATGAGGATTGAAGATTTAAAATCTGATCTAAAAGAAGGTAAAGGAGATATGACTCAATTAACAATATTAAAAGCTCAATTAGCTAAATTAAAAATGTAACATGAAGTATTTATTTTCACTACTATTATGCATTAATATAGCCTTTGCTCAGTGTCCTAACGGAACATACGTAAACATAGTTATTAACCCTGATCAATTTCCACAAGAAACATCTTGGGCTATCATTGGTGTTTATGAAGATACTATTGCTACAGGTGGTCCTTATGACGATGTAATAGGGTATCAACCACAAGTAACTCAAGTATGTATACCTAATGGAGATTACTTATTTAACATATCTGATCTATATGGTGACGGTGTTGCAGGCAGTCTATGGGGTGGACAAGATGGATCTTACTATGTAATACACTGTGGAGATACTTTAGTTCAACCAGACTCTGCTAACTTTGGCTTTAGCGCTTTTCATGGTTTTACACTAGAAGACTGTGCTCCGCCTCCACCTGTATTTGGGTGCATGGATAACAGCTTTGTAGAGTTTTTACCCGTAGCAACTGTTGATACAGGGATGTGTGTAATACCTAAAGTTTTTGGGTGTACAGAAGAAGACGCATTTAACTACGAGGAAGAAGCTAATACAGATATACTAACAGATAGTTGTACACATACACTAGAACTTACAGACTTAGCTGGCAACGGCTGGGCTGGAGCCTATTTACAGGTATTACAAGGCGATAATTTTATAGGTGAGTTTACATTAGAAGATGGTTTTGACACTACGTTTACGTTTGGTTTAAGTACGTCAGAGCCTGTACAGGTTAAGTTTTTTACAACAAATCAATCACAGTTTACTTCGGTACAGTGTGGTTACGCTCTGTATTCAGAAGAGCATACAGCTATTGATGCTCCAGGAGGATTTGCTAATCCACTAGTACCTTTCGTGTTTGTTTACGGTATGCCTTATTGTGGTAGTAGTTGCATAGATAAAATATATGGCTGTACAGATTATACAGCCTTAAATTATAACGAGAGTGTTAATACAGATGACGAGAGTTGCTACTACGTTGCTGGGTGTACTAATCCAATATACCTAGAATATAGCGAAGACGCTGACTTTGATAACGGAACTTGTGAAACGCTCGTGGTTCTAGGTTGCATGGATGAAGCAGCCTTGAATTATAACCCTGAAGCAAACACAGAACTGGATGGTTCTTGTGTTGATGTAGTTTTAGGATGTATGAGTGAATTAGCATTTAACTTTAACTCTAACGCTAATGTGGATGATGGCTCGTGTATAGCATACTCGTATGGGTG
>Ga0209634_1001218_pt1 | contig 19093 bp, 18 predicted proteins | sample LinPmetageLP40_FD_184043 | JGI IMG/M metagenome (GOLD analysis project Ga0209634, IMG submission 184043) | Marine viral communities from the Pacific Ocean - LP-40 (SPAdes) (version 2) | ecosystem: Environmental > Aquatic > Marine > Oceanic | place: Pacific Ocean | collected 2010-08-26 | reverse complement strand
CTTGTGTAAATAATTAGCCATCTGACCAATAATATTGTCTTGTGATAATGTGTCAGCTAGGTCTTTTAAATCTTCACCATGCTGTAAACATCTAGAGATTAGTTTACCGGACGCTCTTAGCTCGCGGTCAAGATAAGAATCGGTGGGTTTAATCTTTACCCAAAACGCCATAGGCGTTACACCATTAATATCTGCTATGTAATTTACAATACCTACAACCTTACGGTCATCTATCGGTAGAGTAAAAGTTGTACTCATCATCCGGTCTGGAATCGTTGCTCTCACTATCTTATCTTCCTTAATCAAATTCATTTTCGTGTTCCTCGATAAATTGGTACAAACTAATGTTAGTCTCTTTCACCTGTTCTATCTCGTGCCACATTGTGTCAATCGTACTTTCTAGTTTAATGATATATCTAGAATTTACAACAATAACTATTAGACAAATTAAAATGGCAAAGCCTAATATACAAGTATTAATGTACTTCTCTAGCGCCGTCTTGAATTCGTTGTTCATGTTCTTTTACCTTTATTTCAAACAATTTGTGTAATTTTCTACTCCATATAACTTTCATGTCATAGTCCTTAGCTTGTTTCATAGCTTTCAAAACATTATTTATTCTTTTATCCATTAGTCTTACCATCCGTATTCATCCTCCGGGTTCATAAAATTAACAACAAATAAAGAGTTAGGGTAACTATTAACTCAGCTAGTAAAATTTCTGTCATAGCTTACCTACCTCAGGTAAAGTTTCACCTGACCATTTACTTTTAGATTCACGGCCACCTTCTATGTTTTTTCTAGTGTCTTCTACCGGCAACATGACATAACCATTGTAAGTTTTTACCTTCAGACCAAAGTGCATAAATTCTTCTTCACACATTGGACAATCAATCTCCATCATGTCTTCACCAAGTACATCTTGGACTCTTATATAACCATTGCCATTACAGCGTGGACATATTGTTTCAACGAGTTTTACCATTCTTTCTTTTTTTCATCTCTTTCTCTAATAAAAATTCTATTATTTTTTGTACACTTACAGGTACTTCAAACCTATTTTGTGCTAAATTAATAAGTTTTTCGTGTGTATTCATAGATACAGACACTGACTTAAATCTACTTATATCTGGCATTATTTTTCCTTTTGTTAACATATTATATGGGATTATATAGAGCAAATATAATATTTGACAAGAGTTTATTTTAATTTATTATGAATAAATCTCTCACCTTCATATGCCGGTGGTTTTTGATCAATTTAACTGCCGGCATTTCATCATTTTATGTCGCCCCAGTTGTCTCCCGTCTCATAATCTACCTTGTTTGGAACCTTTAACTGCACTGCAGCCTCCATAATCTCAATAATTTTCTCTGCTTCTATTGGATTAGCAATAGATATATCAAGTTCATCATGTATTTGTATGTGAGGTACAATACCTTCGTTATACAAAGCCAGCATTGACATTTTTGTCATGTCCGCAGCACTACCTTGTATCAGTTTATTTAATGCTTTGTATGTGAATGCACGTTTAATCCCCGGGCCATGTTCCCTTAAGGCATCTGCGTGTGGTAGTGGTTTCTTAATACCAAAACCATATGGCTCCCATAAATCAAAATGACACAACCGACCACCTATCGTTCTAATCTTACCACTGTCATCTGCACGTCTGCTAACCGCATCTGATAACATGCGTACAAACGGTGCTTTTTGATGATAAGTTTTAATTAATTTTTCTGCGGCTTCTTTCATTAATCCTAGTTCGGCCATAAGTTTATTTTTACCCATGCCATACATCAAACCTAAGTTAATAGTTTTGGCTTGCTTCCGTTCGATGCCAGCCATGTCCGCGATCATCTGATGAAAGTCTGCATCGCCGGCGTTGTAACCTTCTACAATCGTACCAGTGCCTTCTAGTTTCATCAACGATGCAAAGTGTACTAATATTCTTGGCTCCTGTTGTGAGTAGTCAAAGCAACCCCAGGTACATTTTTCTTCAGGTATAAATATAGAACGAATCATCGGGCCCAGTTCCTTGTGGCGTGCTGGTATCTGCTGTAGGTTCGGACTGTTGTAACTAAACCGTCCAGTCACTGTACCACCTTGATCAGAACGAATCTGGTTTATCTCAGCATGAATTCTGCCCTGGTGTTGGTGTTTCAATATAGTGTCAATAAAAGTAGTGTTGGCTTTGTTAATCTCTCGTGCATTGACAATTAACTTTGGCAACTCTGCTGGGTGTGTTGCTAAAAAGTTTTTGGTAAAGCTTGGTACACCTGTCTCTGTTCTGTCGTATGGTATTTTTAGTTTGTCAAACGCTTTGGCAATAGAAGCATTAGCCCATATCTCTATATCAAAACCTGCAATCTTTTTTATGTCCTGATGTAAACCTTTTTCAGTTTTAACTAAATTTGTTTTGATAGCTTGTGCTACATCCAGGTCTACACGAACGCCTTTAAATTTCATATCAACTAGACACGGAAATAAATTTGTTTCTAGGTTAAATACATCCCACAAGTCTTGTTTAGTAATCTCGTGTTGTAATGCATGCCACAACTTCAATGTCATCTCAGCATCACGTTCAGCATACTCACCAACAAACGGTGCCGGTAAGCGCCACATCTCAGCTTTAGGATTGATGCCCCAATCTTTAGCGGCTTCTTGTAATAGTTTTTCATTCTTACGCATGCCGATATAATCTTTACCAATAGAGTCTAGAGTGTAACTAAATCTATTTTCGTTTATCAAACTTGCAGCTATCATTGTATCAATAATACCACCGCGTACTTGAAAACCTAGTGACCTAATCCAGGACACATCATACATAGCGTTGTGAAATATTTTTGTTGCATCGGTATGTAAAACTTCTTCGAACCAATCTAAGACTAATGCGCGGTCCATGTTCCCACCGCCTTCATGCGCTATCGGAAAGTATCCGGACCAACCTTCAACTGCAACGGCAATGCCGACTACTTCTCCATCTCTTCTTATCGCACCAGATCCTTGTGTCATTAGATTTGGATCACGTGTCTCTAAGTCAATAGCTATTTCAGTATGACTAGATAAGTCGGGTAATCTTTGTGGTGGTACCCATTCTGTTTCAGGTGTGAATAATGGTTGCTGTAGTGTTCTCAACTGTAGTCTCTCTCAATTATCATTTCTATAAAATGTTTCGCTTTCTCGAGGCTCTCTTTGCCTCCCTTATCTTGATGTCTAACTATATACTTTATAGCAGAACCTTCGGCGAATAACAACTTGTTTTTATTGATGAATTCGCTGGGCTGTATCTTATATTTTTTGTAATGATTACCGCCAACTTGTGTTTTATATGCATTTACCATACCATTCCTCCTGTAGAATACATTCTTCTGTCTTCTCTTTTGTTTCGTTCATAGTGCTTTCTTAGTATGATCATACAGTCAGCAACACTAACACTATTTTTTCTGTCATTAAAATCCCAACGACAAAAAACAATATTATTTTTTGTGTAACCAACATCAGAATCAAAACGATCAACTGATAATAAATCAGGCGGCGCTGAGTGTCTTTTCTTTGCACCTTTGATAGCTAGTTTTCTACCTATGATAAAAGGCTTACCGGTGTAATAACATTTCCAACCATATTTTTCTTTGTGTTCTTCCCACAATTCAAAAAATTCTTCTCTTGTTAAATCATTTTTTAAATCTTGCAACTTACCTTGTTTTCTTTGTTGTATTCTTTTTATTCTTTTACTGATATCACCCCATTTGCTTATTAAGAATCCGCTTTCCGTGTTTAAGTATTGAATGTTTTGAATTCTTGCTTTTTCTTTATTTCTTGTTTTCATAATACATAACTCCTTTCATAGCTCCTTGGCTCTAATATATGTAAAGATTTCTTTGCTCGTGTTACTGCTACGTAAAACAAACGATGTAATTCATCAGGATTAATATCATCGTGATCAGCAGCAGACTTGGTAATATCCGGTAAAACTAAAACATTATCAGCCTCACCACCCTTTGCTGCATGTATAGTTGACAATATTATTCTTGGTGTCTGTGAAATTTTTTCTTCATTAGCTAACATATTACGTATGTAGTTTTCTGTTTCTGCATCTAACCCTGCAAACGCTTTGTACCAAACCTCTTTCGTTTGTAATCCATGATCCGCGACGCATTCTTCAATACCATATCCTATTTCTTCATCACTCATAGTTTTAGCAGTGCGATAACCTTTGGTTACATTATCTCCCAGGTACGAATAAATATTCTTTATTGATGCCACCGGTAAAGTATGCTCTAACTTGCGCCACTTCTCCCAGGTTTGTATTGCCAATAACAAATCTAATTTAATTGAGTTTCTATGTTTATGTGCGTAGTACCAACCTTGCAACTCACATAGGTCTTTGATGTCATCAAGAAAATGATTCGCTGATGACAACACTAACCACTGTCCTTGTGACATATCAACTTGAGTAACGTCAGTGTATCTTGCCAAGTTACCCAACTCTTGTCTTGGTAAATAATTTTTTTCATATCTATTAGATACATTTCTAATTATGCTTTGTGATAGTTCATGTATTGGCCCACCAGGTATACGATAAGATTGATTTAAAGTATCAACATGGTCTACTTCTTCCTTAAGTGCGATAAAAGTATCAACATCAGCTCCAGCCCATTTAAATATCGCCTGATCATCATCCCCAGCAATGTAGGTTTTGTTTGCTTTCGCCCATAAAGACCTGACCATTCGCCATTGCAAAGGTGAGAGGTCCTGTGCTTCGTCAATAAATAATACGTCAAAAGACGGAGATACATCTTGTCTAATAAATTTTTCCAACATGTCGTCATAATCAACGAGTCCTTTCTCTTGTTTATATTTCTTAAGTTCTTGATCTAAAAGATATAGTAAATCTCTTTCCACGTCCACATATCTATTATGCTCGTTCTTATCATATTGCTCCAATACAGGTATTTCTTTAACCCTTGCTTTATTTATCAATCTTAAATATTCATTGTCAGAATTAAAAATACCATCTGATTCATTGTAAGACGCAACCTTAATTGGTATGCCACATTTCAAACCAAACTCTCTGTAGTCTTCAGGTTTCATTACCCGCTCTTTTTTAAGTCCAAGCATTTTAAATGCAAGAGAATGTAGTGTTCTGAAATAAGGTATCTCATCTTTATCTATCATAAATTTTTCTTCTGCTCTGCTGATAGCTTCGTATGCAGCTCTACGAGTAAAAGAAAAGTAACCTATCTTTTTTATGTCTGTGCCGGCGCGTAAAAACTCTTCTACTAAATTAAGTAGTGTTGTTGTTTTGCCTGTGCCTGGTGGTCCTAATATAATTGTTTTCATTAAAAAGGTGTTTCCTCATATTTTATGGGACTAATGGAGGGCGTTATTTTTTTCATAGCTTTTATCTTAACTAGATGTGGCTGCTGATCCTTAACCTTTAGTCTTGTCTCTTTTTGGAAAATATCATCTAAGCTCTTGAGTAAGTTTCCTGTCTTAATTCTATCCATCTCCCAATTGTTTCTTTTGCAAAATGCATAAAAGTCATCCATTCTAAAATAAGTATGGTCTTCATCAGTCCAAGCTAACTTGCTCAAAATATCATCTCTAGTTCTTGCTTGTGGTCTATTGACTGTAAACTCATGTAATAAATTTATCAGATGTTCTTTTGGATCAAGAGATTTTAATGGCTCTATTTCTTGCATACCCAATAGTAAAGGTTTTAGGTATACTTCACGCCAATCTTTTGGTTTAGGTATGGGTACTACCACAGCAGCTTTGTCCATAACCTCCAAAGAAAATAAATTAGGATTGTGTAATTGTTCTTTTGTTAAATCAACTCTCTTACCATCCACGTCTAAAAAATATTGCGATGGGTCAGAACATATTTTTGACAAAGTTCCTAACTCTGGCATTTGTTCTTCTTCAAAACCTACACCAAACTTTTTGGTTCTACATTTTGCAGCATTGCAAGAACCACAGATAGGTTGTTCTTTACAACGATACTTATCATAGCCACGTTTACCAATAGACTTAATAATGTTTTGTACCTCTGCAGACTTTAAAGGTGGATTCATGTGCTTATAATTATCGTCTTCTAATAAGTCTTGCCAATCATCGGGATTAGATTTTTGTCTGTAAATAGCTAAATTAAATAATGCATTATTGCGAGAGCCCTCACCAAAACCTTCTTCAGCTAGTTTGTTTAAACAAGGAGGACCATCTTTGAATGCTTCAACAACCTCTGTCTTCTTTATAACAATTGCTTCTATTTGTTCTCGTGTCTGCACCCATTCATCATAAATAGAATAGAATGATTCTAAACTAGCAGCCTCACCACCAGCCGTAAAAGTATAACGCAAACCTCTAGTGCCAGCATGATATGGTAGGTTTAAAAAATTTCCGGTGTCACCACGTTCAACTAATATCTCTGTTTGTTTTGGAAATATTTCACTACCTGAATAACCTAACGCCTCCGCCATTGCTTTAAGTTTAGACTGCATTAATGATGCAGGAATAAAATCTTTAGCAAATAAAAATAAATGTGCTCCACCAGATTTTGACCTAAAGGTCACCAATGGAAACCCCATGCCTTTTATATTACGCATGATAGTTAAATGATCTAAGTTATATATATCAACATCAATGCAACCCCATTTACACATGTTGCTTTCGTTAATAGGTATAACACCAAGAGCAGGTTCTTTACCCTCAATATGATCAGACCATAATTGATCTGTAACTTTTTCTCTTTTAATTAAAGCTTTGGCAACAGCTTTACCTTTTTCAGTAACTTCACCAGTTAGTTTCATTATGCCATAGGCACTGTTGTTACCCTCAAATATTTCTTGAAACTTCATTTCTTTGCTTTAGGTCTCCCTACCGGGTTACCTGTGCTTGGCTTTTGCCATTTAGGTTTACACACTTCTGTGCAATATATTTTACCTTTTTGCCATTTAGTTATTTCAAATGTTTCTAAACATGTTGGACAAATCTTTTTCATTTCTTTTATTTTCCTTTCTAGTATAGTTACGGAGCCCCATAGAGGGGGGAATCTAGGGGCTCCACCATGATTAAAATGGTACGTTGTCTTTTGACTTTGTCTCACCTTCACCATGTTTTACTTGAACTTGGTTATTACCAACGCTCATAGCAAACTTCTTTGCAGTCTCATACGTTATTTTATCTTGTACGGGACCAACCTTTTCAATGGCCCAACCAAACCAAGTGCCCTTGTCATTTGATTGCTGCACTGTGCTTAACTTATACACGTGACTGTAAGCAGCCGGTGTGAATAAACCATCTTTACCTTCAAGTTTGATGGTATTCATCATTGTATTCCACGACCGACTTACTTTTAATTGTGTCGATTTCATGGTAATCAATGCTTGTTGCGTATCCGGCAACATTACAAAATAAGAAGCTGTGTTCTCTAAATAGTTACCATTTGGTAATCTATCTTTATAGTCAGCTCCTCTTGTAGTATCATCTATGATACCACTTCCTACAGAGTGCGTAGCTACGGGAGCACTTGTGCCCTCGCCTCTATCACTCCACTCAACGTATTCGCGCTTATAACCGCATGGTATTACGTTGACTCCCTCTACACCATCATATGCCTGCTTAGTCGCGGTATTAAATATCATACCTGCCTTAGCACCTTGTACATACTTGGCATCCCTTTCGTTTATCTCAGGGCTTAGCTGTCCTAGTACGCGTAGAAAAGGCATGGCAAAATCGCCTGACTTCATCTCCTCCATACCACCAGCTTGGTCTTGTTCAAACATGCCTGTTAAAGCCATGTTTGTCTTTTCTCTTTTTGCTACTTGATTCATGGTTCTTTTCTCCTTTTTCATGATTCGTTATTTCCGGCCTATCTTGGTTTGATCTTTCACAAAAGTGTGAAAGAATTCCGAGGGCATATCGAGGCCGGCCTCAATACGCTCCCGGTAGAGTGCTTTCAGAGTCATAGGCTCGACCTTCTGCTTCTGTGAAGGCTCATAGCCTTCTCGCACTGCAAGGCCTAGCAATTGCTCTGCCTTGGTATCCTCGCCCTTCCCGAACTGTACGGCAACCTCATTTTTAATAATGTCACCTAGTCCGTTATTACGAAGCCATTCAAAAGCTGATTCCAATTCATCTTTTTTAATTGAGCAGTTGTAAGATTTTTTAATATCTACAGAACTGCCATCAGCTAATTTCAAAGACGCCAATCCCTGCTCTGCAAGTAGGTTTGGTATTATCTCTGAACTAATCTTGTCTGCTTTTTGTTTTTTAAATTTAATTTGTTCTTCTAATCCTTCTATCTCATCCTCATAAGATTGTAGTTCCTGACAGTAAGCGGCTAGTGTTTGTATGTCAGTCTTTTCTATAAGTTCCTGTTGGTCTTCTTCAAAATCAATATTGGTAATATTACTCATTTGTGCTCCTATTTAAATTAAATGATAGTGGATAATATCTTCTTTCTTGTCTGTCCCACTTTAACAGATTAAACATTCCTGTGTACTCAGCAACAATAGCTGTAGACAATCCTATAATTGCAGGATCACCTGTGCACAAAATAAAATCTGTTTCTTTGAAGTCACGTAAATTTTTTCGCATCTTATGTATAAAAGGTGCGGGACTAAACATCATTTGTGAATTTTCTGGTAAACAAATTACCAGGTATCCAAAATCAGATGCCGATAGAATATTTATATTTTGTGGTGGATGTTGTAACACATACACAAAATTTTCTTCTGGGTTTTCTTTTACAAACGCTAAAAAATTAGTTAGGCTTTTCGGTTTGTACAGTTCGAATATTTGATTCTTCATTATTTTCTTTCTCTGGTTCAGCATTAGCTGCATTAAGTTTATCTGTCAAGTCATCAACTTGAATATTTAAATTAATGATGTCACTACTGCTTTTTTGAAGCAACTTTAATAGCGATTGTATTATCTTATCTTTATCCATTTTCTTTCTCCTGTTTATGGTTGACATTTAACATAGTGATTATTATATTAATGTCAAGAAAGAAAATATGATAAAACATTATAAGTTTAAAACCAAGCCATACGAGCATCAAATGGAAGCTTTGGAAAAGTCCTGGGCTTCTGATACATATGCTTTATTTATGGAAATGGGCACCGGTAAATCCAAGGTCCTCGTTGATAATATAGCTATGCTCTATGACAGAGGCGCGATCCGTGCTGCTCTAATCATAGCACCAAAAGGTGTGTATAAAAACTGGGATGCCATAGAGTTTCCGGTGCATTTACCGGACCACGTCGAACACACTAAAGTATTATGGGAAGCAAGTATTACTAAGAGAAAACAAATGGAACTTGATACTTTGTTTGACGGTAAAGAAGACCTTAAGATATTGATAATGAACGTAGAAGCATTTTCTACAAAGAAAGGACTGGACTTTGCACATTCTTTCCTTAACATATTCCTTGGCAGAGCTTTGATAGGGGTTGATGAATCTACCACGATCAAGAATCCGACAGCAAAGCGCACAAAAAATATTTTAACACTAGGGAATCTTGCTAAGTACCGTAGAATATTGACAGGCTCGCCAGTTACCAAGTCACCACTTGACTTGTTTAGTCAATGTAAGTTCCTAGATCCTTATCATTTAGGTTATGATTCATACTATGCGTATCGTTCTAGATATGCACACATGTTAGAAAGAAACTTTGGTGGTCGCCGCGTGCAAATTGTCGGCAGCTATCGTAGGTTAAGTGAACTTACAACAAAACTAGAAAAATTTTCTTATCGTGTACTTAAAGAAGACTGTTTAGATTTACCGGAAAAAGTTTTTACAAAAAGATTAATAGAACTAACTGATGAACAGAAAAAAATATACGATCAAATGAAACAAATGGCTCTTGCTATTCTTGATGATGGCAAGATGATGTCAACTATGAATGTAATGACACAACTAATGCGATTGCATCAAGTTACTTGTGGTCACTTCAAAGCTGATGATGGTACAATCACACACCTAAAAAACAATAGACTTGACTCACTGATGCAACTTCTTGAAGAAACTGAAGGCAAGGTAATTATTTGGGCAAACTATGTTGAAGACATAAAAAATATAGTCGCTTCGTTAAAAAAAGCTTACGGAGAAGCCTCTACAGTGGAATATCACGGTGGGGTGGATGCTAGGGTCCGCCAGGAGCAAATTGCTCTATTTCAAGAGAAAAAGGGCCCTGCACGCTATTTTGTTGGAAATGCACAGACGGGAGGGTACGGAATTACCCTGACTGCAGCCAACACCGTAATATACTATTCCAACAACTATGATTTGGAAAAAAGACTACAATCAGAAGACCGAGCACATCGTATCGGCCAGACTGGCAGTGTTACTTATGTAGACTTAATTGCAGAAAAGACTATAGATGAACGCATAGTCAAAGCACTACGGAGTAAAATAAATATAGCTAATGAAATTATGGGAGAAGATATTAAAGACTGGATCTAAAGAAGTATGTTTTCGTATTTGGTCTTCGCTTCTACTTTGCTCGCTTTTAATATTTGTTTTCTCGATCCTGACTTCACCACTGAACAGTGCACCCAACCTGAATTTGGATCCCCTTCATTATAAAACTCCAGAATTAATTGATCGAAATCTGTATTTTTACTAATCCAAGTTGCAAGCTCCTTGTTGTCAACACCATGAATCTCGAAGTCTGCTGCCTCACCCTTGGCATGTTGTGACTTAGCCGAAGACCCGATAGCCTCGCACAACGCTGGGCTTCGATAGCCTGAGGATATAGCGACCGGTTTACCAAAGTGCTCACGCACTGGTTGCAGGACAGTCTCCGCTAGGTGAATAAGATTTTCTATGTGCGCTGTTGATGGTTTATTATCTATACCTTTGCGCGTTGCAGTTTGAGATTTTGTCATCTCTGCTAGTGAAAAATTATTTGATAGTTTCATTACATTATACCTATCACCATTTCTAAAAAAATTAAAGCTACAGCCCCCACTGTAGATAAAACAACCCAATAGATTTTATCTATCTTACCGCCCAAAGCTTCTACGTCTGCGTGTACGTGTGTAATTTTTTCATCTAGATGTTTAAGATGGTTAGTTTTTATAATATCAATCTCACGTTCAACACCTTTGATGTGACCGTAGAGAGAAATAATATGTTCTCTATCATCTTCTGGTACTATGCCTTTTACTGTATCTGTCATTAAGCAACCCCTCTTTGTCTTTGTCTAATGGCTTGTTCTCCCGGAGATAGTAGTGCAGTTTCTGTTGTTGTCAATCCGGTTGTTTGATCTACGTTTGCAACTTCTGGTTGAACTACAGGAGCTCCTGTGTCAGGTAGTGGCGCAACTTCTGGTTCTGCAGCTATCTGTGTTGGTGTTTCTACAGTTCTTTGAATTGGCGTTTGTGATAATTCTTCTCTTTCCATAGCTTTAAATGTTACACCTTTCCATTTACTTTTTATAGCCTCTAACATACCCAAAGGAATGAAGTATTGATAATTAAATATTCTTGGATCAAGATCTTTATTGTTTCTTAGTATTTTATCTTTTCTAGACTTAAGACCCTCACGTCCGTATGAAAGTGGTGTAAACCTACCATTCATTAACATTATAACTTTAGTAGGTATACCCTCTGAACCAGGAGCTATTCTTTTTTTAAGGGCCATCATAATTTGATTTCTAGTCATTAAACCAGAATCTATGGCAGCCATGGCTGCTTTATAAAACTCATATTGTTGTCTAAATAATTGTTCATTTTGTTCGTTATATTCTTTGGCTAATTGTTCTGGTCCACGTGATCTAAAGTTTTTAGTATCAAAATATTTTTTACCTACTTTTGCTTCTCTAAATGCTTGCTGGAAACTAGATATTTTAAAATCTAAACTACCTGGAATATCTATAGTTACATTGGATCCACCCATTAGTTTAAATATTTCTGTAACTACTTCTAAGGGTTGTCCAACACCAGACACATCACCACGAGCCGCATGAAATAATTTTCTACCAGAGCTAATAAGCCCCGGTTCAATAGTCTTGAAGAAATGTCCCATGGCTCTATCAAATATTTCTGTGTCTGTCATTCCCTTACTCCATATTGACGAACCTTGTCTTGTTTTACCGGTGTACGCTTCTATAAATGCTTCAGCACCAATTGGTATACCAAAGAAGGTTCCGGTTACAGAATCATACAAAGGACCAACTGCTTCTAAATATGTTTTAAGTGTGTTTGTTTGTATTTTATCAGGATCAAGTGTTGGACCAAACTTCATTCTAATTTTTAATTCTTTCATTTTGCTTCTAAGAGCTTTAGCTGCATCACTTGATGGATCAAGTTGAGCGTACTGTTCTTGTAAAGCAACAAGTTCTTTAGAATAATTGTTACGATCAGCAACCTTCATCAATTGTCTACCACTTGCAACTATAATGTCATACGGATTGTATCTAGAAAAATCAAACACTTTAAATGTTCCATTTTCAACATTTGATACTGGTATTAAGGAGCTGTACTTCATATAGTCAGGTGCAAAATATTCTTTGTACACATCTACTTGTGTTGGTGTTACGTTTGTAAGTGCATGTCCTAGACCAGACACACCAGCAGTCATACCACCAAGAGTGATTGCTTGACCACTTAACATTCTATAACCCATTTCTCTTAAGGCTTGATTGTTTGACGCAATATGTTTCATGGCTATAGAGGAAGTAGCAAAACCAGTTCTAAGTATTTCGGATGTAAATGATACAAAGTTACCAATAGGCAGCTTTCTTATAGCTTTAATAAATTCAGGCACTTTACTGTATGTTGGATAAGTCTCTCTAAGTAAATAAGCTGCAGCTTCTTCTATGCCTTCATCCAAAGTTTTCATAGATCCAGTCATAATATTTTTTGGATTAAACTCTATGCCGTGAAGATTAAAAAATTTGGTAACGTCTTGTACGTTTTTAAAACCACCTTTAAGTTGTGACATGTAGTATTCATGTCCATACCATTTCCACACATTATCACCACCTGCATATACTCGTGTGGCTTGTTTGTAGAATGGGGTTTTTTCTACTCGTTCTGCAAGTTTGCCTAATGATTGTAGTTTACCTGCTTTAATATCTTTTAATATAGCACCAAGCTCTGATGCCACAATATTCTCATCAAGCACACCAAGTTCTATTTTTCTAGAGATTCTTTTTATAAGATCAACTTCGTTTACAGTTCTACCTGCACCAAAGATATCATCTAGGGTTATCTTAAACGCATCAGTTACAGAAGCAGAACCACCAATGTGCCCAACATGCATAGGAAAGAAACCAGCACTACCAAAGTTACGTGTTTGTGTAGCAGGAGAAAAAACTGTTTTACCTGTTTGTACTGCTGCTTTGTACGCAATTGCTGATTGGTAAAAACTATTTTGTAAAAGGTTATCAAGCATACCACCCGTGCCTTCTACTGTTCTTCTCAACTCATTGGATGCATACAAACCAATTGGACCGCCCTTATCACTAGTCATAAGTTCTTTCATTTGTCCTAATCCAGGTAGATCACCTATTGTTGTAGGATTGGTTACTCCAGCAGCAAGAGCCTCTGCTCTTGTAGTAAATAAATAACCATTCTCTAAACCGTGACGAGCAAATTCTTTAAAACTTTTTAAGTTTGCTGTTTGAGATACCAAACTACCTGTTGTTGTCATTACGGATGATCTTAAATTTGTTTCTTGACCAAGAAGTTTTCTAATGACAGCTGGCAACTCTTCACCTGTATTTAAAAAAAGTTGATCGTCTCTAATTATTTCTCTGTTTATTGTATTTAATGCGTTGATAGGATCTGTGCCTTCTCTTTTTCCAATTGAAATAATATTGTCTACGTTTTTTCTAGCAAACTCTCTAATTGCTGCTGCCTGTTCTGTTACCGGCACACCTTTAACAGCGGCTTCTAAAAAGTCTTCGTTCTTACTTATGATGTTAACCATAAAATCTGTAGCATCTTCAAATACTTTTGAACTAGGGTTATAATTGGGGTTGGTAAATGTTGCAAAAGACATACGTATATATTTATCTAAGTTACTTTCAAGAGCGTTTCTAAGACCACTACCTTCTGGTAATTCTTTAAAGTATGTTTTTTTAATTGCTGTAAATTCGTCTTTTAATGCTTTTGCTAATTCTTGTAATTCTGGTTCTATCTTAGATAATTTTAAATTACCCCTTAGATATTCGTGCACTTGATCCATAAGATGTTTTTCACCAGCAGGAGAAGTAAAACCTTTGTTATACCTACCTAAAAAACCACTTGCTAAATCATAAGCTTTTACTTCTATGGCATCTATATATTTTTCTATTTCTCTTGCTTTTGATTTTATAAATCTTTCTGCGGTACCATCTAAGTTAAAGGAATATGCAATTTGATTACCACTATCTCGAAACCATTTAAGAAAATTATCTACTCTTTTTAAACCTGCTTCTAAAGGATCCTTAGAAGTTACATCAAACATTCTCCATTTACTTAATTCAGGAAGTTGTCCGTAGTTACCTTTTAAAGAAGGGATTAAAGCTTTACCCCCAGTTGCAATGGTAGCACCCACACGTGCTAAAATATCTTTACCTAAAAACTTTCCAAATGCACCAACACCTCTTGCTACGCTTGGCAACACTACATCATCTTTTGATGCTAAATAAGTTGCAGCTTTTATTGGAACATTTACAGCTTTTAAACCAATAGAACCTACAGCTAATGCCGGTTTTAATAAAACTTTTTTACCAACCGCACCTAAAACTGGTCCAGCTAATGGAAACAAACCACCAATCATAGCGCCTTCTGCACCAAAACGTAATCTGTTTCTAAAGTTTGCAGCTACTCTTTTTTTACCACTCATTCCAGTAGTGTCTTCATATTCACCAACATATTTTGATGTTAATAAAGGATCATCAAACATTTCAGATATTGTATTGTAAGGACCACCAGCAATAAAATCACCTGCTCCAAAAGAAACCATTCCACTGCCAACTCGTTTTGCAACGTTTGATACTTGCACACCTAGTTTTGGTAAGCCTTCAAGAGCATATGTTTTTTGTGTAAATAAATTTACCTTACCCCCGGTTCTCGCTGCAGTAAACTTTCTAAATCTGTTTATTAGTTTAAAGGCAATACCACCTGGTATACCAAACTCAAGAGCAACAGAAGCTATTTGACCTACAAATGTTTCTGGTTTCGATAAATCAGCATTTTCATATCTTCTTTTTAATTCATCAGTAAATTCTGTTGGTAGCACAGCATCAGGAATGGTGAATAATAAATCACCTACATTAAAAGCAAAGTTAGTAACTCCTGTTTCTATAACCCTGTTTACTTCACTTACTGCAGATATGTAGTCTGCTTCTTTTGGTGTAGACTTTGCACCACCTACTCTAAAACTTTCATTTACAGCATAAAGACCCGGATATTTTTCTTTCATTTCAATGTCATTTTCTTCACCAGATCTAATACCATTGTACAAAAACTCAATTACTTCTAAACCTGCAATCTGTGGTCCTCCGGGAGCATTTAGGAAAGAAGATGCTTCTATTAATGGACTTTCTGTTACAAGTTTAGGTAAATCACTAAACTTAAATTTAACTGGTTGCGGTGGGTTTAATTTTTCTTCAAGAGTTTTTGCTATGTCCTCTCTATATAGTTTTATTCTCTTATAAGCTTCGTCAAAAGATTTCCGAGCATCTACCGAATATATGTTTAATATATCTTGTTGTGTATTTTTAACACTTTGATCTATGGCATATTTAGCGGTTCCAGGTATTTCTCCTGCAGCTAGTTTTGCTTGTATGTTTTCAAAAGTAAAAAAGTCATCTTCCTCTTCTTCTTGAGAACCTTCTTGAAATTTTTTTCTATTATAAGTTTCTGCTTTTTTAGCTCCAAGAGGTACAAATTCTCCTCCAACTTTACTTTCTTTAAATATCTTATCAAGTTCTTGTTTAGATACATAAAGAGAAGAATCTATAATTTGTTCTACGTTCATTTTTTCAAACACATTGTCGATAGATGTTAGTTTATTTGTTTCTCTGTTTATTGCAGGTGATAATTCAGCACCTATTCTACCGTCAACGGTTTCAAGAGTTAAACCAAATTTTTTATAAAAATCACTAATTGCTTTTTTATTTTTTATCACTTCAGGTTGTTTACTATTTTTGTTTTTTTTAAAAAAAGCCTCAACAGCGTTATTAAAACCTTGATTAATTCTAGCAGGTGATATTAATATATTACCAGGAAACATTATATTTCTTTTTTCTGATGAGACAGGACTTATATGAAAAATATCAAACAAACCTTTTTGCGTTAACTCTTTAGCTTTTGTAAGAGTAATAGGATCTTTTGTGTCTATTACTCCATTTACTAGTTTAGCATTTAACAACTCCATAAAAGTTTCATTTTCTAAAATTTTTTCTGGGTTTTGTGCATAATATTTATTTGCTATTGTAACTTGTCTATCTTGCCTTCTTACAATTTCTAACTCTTCACTATTTAAATATTTTTCTGCTTGTTTAATTCTTGCTTGTCTTAATTTACCTGATGCACTAGGGTCAGCTATTGGTTTAATTAAATTTTGTTGTCTAATTAAAAAATTATTAACTCTTTCAACTTGTGCTATTGTGTACGGTGTTGCTTCACCAAAATATTTTTCAGCAAGCATGGTATTTGTACCATTACTTTTTGGGTTATTGTATATATCTTTTAGATCAACAATATACTTTTCTTCCATTCCTTTTGGAAAATCTACCTGAGATATTTTTTCATTGCCTTTTCCTGTTTCTAATCTACGTGGTGTTGGTACAAGAACATCTTCATTAGCTCTTTTTGCTGCATAAGTCTCTTTAGCTCTGTCACTTTGTACCTTACGTAATTCTTCAGGATTTAATTTTGCAAAAGTATTTGGGTAGTATTTTCTAACAATATTTTTAATACGTTCTTTACTTCCTGAAGGTAACTCTAAATCGTCTAATAATTTTCTTAAAAGTAAAGGATTACCTTCTTGTTTAAGATTATCTAAATATTCAAATATTTTTTTATTTTCTGGTTTTGCAATTGTAACACTTATATCTCTAGTTTGATCAGCAACTGCTTTATCATATGTATTTAAGTTTTTTGTTTTACCAAACTCACTAGCAGCTTTACCAACGTTTTGACTTTCTGCTTTTAATTTCATTTGAGCTTCTAGTTGTCTAGCTTGTTTTATTGTTAACTTGCCTTCATCTACAGCTTTGTTAATAGCTTTTTTACCTTCAACACTTAACTTACAAGGAGATGAACAAACTACTTTTATCTGATCAGCATTCTTACCAAATATTTTTGTTACGCCTTTGCCACTTAACCTAACAGCACTTGTTGTTACACCCGAGAAAGTGCCTATAAAAGGAATAAACTCTATACCCAGTTGTGCAAACTGTCCTGCTACATAACTAGAACTACCTGGTGCCGCTATATCTGAGTACACGCTTGAGTCTTCTGGGTTTGCAGAAAAACTATTTATAGTAACCAACTTTCTACCATCACCTAAATCTACGGTTCTACCTATTAAATCGTATATGGTTGCTTGTGCTAATGCGGGATCATAATTTGGATCTTTTATAAGTTCCATGTTTCTTTTTAAAGACATTATTCGATCGTACCTGTCAGGATCATACTCTTCCATTAAAGACATAAACTCTGCGTTTTCAGTAGGGTCTTGATTAACAGGAATTGCTTTTGAAAATTCTTCATTTATAGGATCAAAAGTAACATTTTGTCCCGATAGTTTTGCGCCTCTATAAACACCTTGTGTTTTCGGATTACCTCCAAGAAAACCTGAAGCAAAGGTACCTATCTTTTCTATGAAAGAATTATCTCCTGCTAATTTACTTTCTATATTCTGTCTACCAAGTTCATATTTTCTAAACTCTGTAACCTTACTACCTATACTTTGAGTATAATTAGTAGAAGGAAAATAATCACCGGATCGATATAAGGCAAGAATTCTAGCAGCGTCTGGTGTGCCGCCTTTAGTTACAGGATTAAACACTTCACCCGTATCAAAATTATCTGAAACAAGACCTTGATAAACCATTTTTTTAAAAGTATTATAAGAGCTGTTTTCTTGATTAAAACCAATGTCATCTAGTTCTTGCTGTGGTGATAGATCTTTACCTTCAAATGATAAATAATTAACACCAAGACCTTCTGTTATAGGTTGTTCTACTCCAAAAAATCTTTCAGCTCTATCTATAAGAGATATGTTTGAAGCATAGTTTTCTGGATAAAAAGGTTGAGTAGCCCCTGGTGCTATAGTTGTAAACTCTTGTTGTTTTTTTTTTACATTCTCAGCTATTTGAAGATAATTACTCTCAAAAGCAGGATTCATTATTCCGTTTGTACGATAAGATTGATTTGAAGTATCAACAATATTATAACCTGGTTGTTCTTTTTCAAGAGCTTCTTGTTTTAATTGATTTAAAACTTCTGGATCACGGTAAAATATAACCATGTTAAACCGCCTGTGTTTGTGCTGGTAATACTAAGTCTGCGTTATATTTTTGATTAAATCTAGAAAGATCATCTGGTGTTTGTATTTGTGCAAAGTCTATTAAGGCTTGTTCACTGGTAGATAAAAGTCTTACAACTGAATCACTAACTTCTTTTGGTAATCTTGCTCTAAGTTCTTCGTAATTTAGAGGTGAAGTTTGTTGTGGTGCAGAAGCCTGCATAATTGGTGGTGAACCTGGATCAGGATCGGGACCACTACCTGGTTCAAAAGGTGGGCCTGGTAATGGAATTGCATTTGGCATGTCTGATCCACCATTAGCGAAACCAATACGACCACCATCTGCTTTAAACTCTGTTCTTAACGGTTCAGATTTACCGCCTCTAGACCACCAAGATAAATCTTCTTGAGGTATGGTATAGGTAGGATCAAATTCTGGTACAAATAACTTGTCTGGTAACAAGTTATCTATTTGAGCTTTAGCCATTATAGCTGCAATTTCGTTTCCAGTTTTACCTCGATATTCAAGTGGTCTATCTGCATCAGGAAGTAGCGCCATTTGAGAAGCATTTGATTGTAAGATTTCATTTTTAATTAAATCCGCTAATGCTTTATCTT
>Ga0209634_1001217_pt1 | contig 19095 bp, 19 predicted proteins | sample LinPmetageLP40_FD_184043 | JGI IMG/M metagenome (GOLD analysis project Ga0209634, IMG submission 184043) | Marine viral communities from the Pacific Ocean - LP-40 (SPAdes) (version 2) | ecosystem: Environmental > Aquatic > Marine > Oceanic | place: Pacific Ocean | collected 2010-08-26 | reverse complement strand
CCCTGTGGTTTTGATTGGAGGGTATCCAATTTCTGTTTAAGTTTTGATAAATCCATAAATGTAACTAATTTTAATTATAACTGTTTATATGTAACTAAATATACGAACTAATATTTGGGGAGCCAAATTATAGTTCAATAATTTTGTAAATTTTTGTATTAAGTTGATTTAATTCATTGTGTTGGGTAAGTAAAACACAATTTCTATAATGTTGCCAATCTACTTTATAGCTTGTATCAACAACACCTCCATTAAGCTTTTTAATAAGTTCATTTAAAGCATTAATAGTATATAAGGTATTAGATTCCTTTTTCCTATGAACTAGGATAGTATTTTCGGGGATGGAATTTAAATTAGTTTGATCAACATTATATGTTATTACATATTCATTTTTTCCTACTATCTCTAGTACAAAAAGTTTATTATATATAATGTCATATTTAGACTTTATATCTTCAATAAGTGCATCTAATCCATCTAAATCTGTGAATGTGCAAAATAATTTATTATTCAAATCACCTAATATTTTAATGTCTTTAACGACATCATATTCTGTATTATACATATTGGGATTATTCTGTAAAATTGTAGTCATAACCTTCTATTTCTTTAATATTCAATTTATATTTTTTAAATACCTCTCTAACTTCATCTAAAACTTTTACTTCTTCGTCATCTACATCTAATAAAAACGAATCATATGTGTATAATACTAGTTGCGTCTTGTATTTCCTCAATATACAAAGTATATCCCACAATATCAACACATTTGTAGACGTTTCTAAATTTTGTAAAATGTAATTAAATAACTTTTGTGGATTCATATTATTTAAGTTTTCTTTTTCATATCTATATCCAGAAACCTTACACTCTACAAACCCATCGCTTTGGAACTTACTCCAAAGTCCTCCTACGTATTTCTCAATTTTTTGAAAGAATTCCAGGTTTTTGTAATTGTCAAAAACGCCTCCATAGAGCTGCTTGAAGGTAAGTTCCTTCGATTTTTTATAATCCACCCCATATAGGGTAGCAAAATGAGCGTGAATATCAACCCCGGCAAAATCATAATCAATAAGACGAGCAGACAAGCTAGGATGGTAAGCAGAGATATCAATTTCCACAAACCTATTATTACGTGGTATAAAACTTTTTCTACAACCATTTTCTTTATTAAGTGCCGCATAATTTACATTATTAAATTTATTACTAGGTCTAGTAGTTGTTGTTTTTAAGTTGAACTGAGTGTTGACGTATTCACCGTCAACTGCGTGGAAGTATCCACTGAATATTTCATTGTGTATACGTATGCCACTTCTCTCGATGGCGTTGAATACCACGGATACTCTACTGTTAAAGAATTCATCATATTTTGTTTTTTCTATGTTAATATTTGCTTTTAGATCTCTAAAAATTGTCTCACACAATTCATAATGTTTAACAATCGGTACAATTAAGTTTAACTCCGGATTGTCTTTGTGTTGTCTATAATATAAATCGTGTGTTTGTGTTGTAGGTCGTATATACGGATTAGGTGGTGTATTTATGTCATAAAGAGTTTTGATTGGGAAATAATGTAATATTTCTTTTTTATCACGACAATATAATATATCAAACTTGTTTAATAAATCGTTTATACGCGTGTTTAACGCATTTAAAGATTCACTATGCGTAATACATACCATAAAGCCTTTGCTTGCTTCAATCGGTCTAATATACACTAAACTTGCGTGGTTTTGTACGGGGTGAGTTGTATCATTATAAGGTATTACCTCAATGAAAGCCTCTTTATAACCACTATTTATTAAAACATTTAACTGCTCCTCGTCTTCTATAAGCCAGTACATATAACCTTATTTTACCCTAAATATACGAAATTATTTAGTAACCTCCACTTGTTCTATTACTTACTCTACTATTTTTTTGGGTTTCTGTTTTATTAATTTTATATTCTATATTAGAACCACTTATAGGTATTAAATAATTATGTGGTGAATTAGTATGTTGTGCTCCTACCATTGGTCCTTTTTTAGGGTGTATGTGATACAAACCACTATAAGGTTTATTAGAACCTTGAATTAGAAACTCATTGCCCTTAGTTTTTAAATTTTCTCCAGGAATATATTTAAAATATTGGTCATATCTTCCTTTAAAGTAAGAATCAAAACCAGGTAATGTTAAATTAAAAGAAATTCTTTCTATTGTTTTTTTATTTATATTTGCAACTTTATTTCTATTACCTGAAATAAGCCAAGGTAAGGTAAATGGAGTATATAATTGATAGCTAACATTTATATCTTGATTTATATAACTTTTATATTCTTCTTGAGAAATTTCTATATAAATAACTTCATTTATTCTTTTAACAAAATACCTTTGATATTCTGTTATTTTATATTCTTCTTCAGTTGGTAAAATTATAGTTTGGGTAGGAAGAGAAGGTGGTGTTTCTAAATCACTTGGTTGGTCTCCTTCTAAAGCTAAACTATATCCTGGTGGGTAGTTATAATAAGAATTTACGTCAGCAGTTTCAACATCTGTTTTATTTAAAAGATCTAATGAATTTGGTATTTTTAATAGTGAATAATTAGGCTTATCATTAGGGTTTCTTCCTGTATAGTATAAATTATCTGATGTAGAAAAGTAATAACCTTGATACGCGATTCTATCCTTAGAAGTTATAAATTCTTCTCCACTAGTATATAAATCAGTTTTTATTTGAGATTTTGGGTAATACATATCTTAATTTAATTTATGTGTTGTAAATTAGATCTACATCTTCGGCTACTCGATAAGCTAAAGCTATTCTTGCTGTTTTAGTTTTATTATATGCCGCTTCAGTTGTAGGAGATGGAGATCTTTTAGCATCTAAGTAAGATCCAGGTACTTCAAATTTTTCTAAAACAATTATAGTACTTTGTTCAATACTATTGCTTGATATTAATTGTTTAAAGACACGAGAATATGATGATTTTAATTCTCTTATAAGATACTCTGCTTGGAAGTCTATACTATCTCTTTTAGCTATATTTTCACCAGCGGCAGTTTCAAGTTTTCTTCTACGTTCACCTGGTCCTTGCCCTGTCCATTGGGCTAGACCAAATCCTCCTTTATCTCCTATTCCCGGACCTGTTGTATAACCTGCTGTTTTTCTTACTTTTTCTACTGCTTGAGGGTTCATTCCTGCGGATTCATAATAAAGATTACCAATAAGACCTTTAGCCCCTTCTCGAGTTACACCTGCTGATTTTAAATAAGTAGCTACTTTTTGAATATTATTTTTTTGTCTTGGTTTAGAAATTGGTTTAACATTAGTTGGTGGTGATCTAAGTGGACCATTACCATTTACAAAGGGAGTTGTATTATCTCCCGTGGTATCTGTATAATAACTATTTGTAAATGATAAATCTTGTTGGGTTACAGGTGATGATTCATTTTTAATAGGAGGTTCAGTAGATACTGGGATCGATATTGTGCTAATATTTGTATCCCATACATTATTAGATATTTTATGGTTTACTCCTTTAACTATAAATTTTAAATTTTCTGGGTAGGAACTTGGAAGGAATTTAGTATCAATTTTCAATCTATTATAAATTAATATCCCAGTTAAACCATCCATTGTTATACTTAATTCTAAAGGTATAAAACCTGTTCCTGATATTATTGGTTTTGCAATTGCTGCCTCTTCTTTAGAAATATTTGATAAATATTTTTTAAAAGCATTTTTACCTTGTTGGATAAAATCGTTATTATCCCAACTAAAAAATAGAGCATCTTGTCTTCGTGTTTGGATTCTTCGTGTTTTAAATGAATATTTTTCATTTTTTTTATATTTTTCAGCTAAATACCTAGTTCCTATTTTAAACCCTGAATCTCCACCAAATGCTTTTGTAAGATATACTAAATAATTATTTTCAGCTTCTACACTATTTTTAAATATTTTAGAATTAGGATCTCCTACCCCATAGTCATTTTTATAACTTATTAATTGTTTTTTATATTTATTAAAACCTGCAGACAATAATTCTTGATTTTTTGAATCTATAGTTCTATTAGATTTCCAAGTAATCCCCTCTGCCCATACCATTTTAATTTTTAATTCTCCAAATGTAAATGTATAACCACTTCCATTTACATATGATGCAGATTTATTTACAATAGCTTCTGCAAAAGCTTCTTTAAATGTAGATTCTTTTTTTGCTTCTGGGGTTAGTTGGGTATTTTGGTCATATTGTTGGGTGTATCCAAATCTATTATTTAACCCTTTATTCCATTTTTTAAAGGGGATTGAATTTACATTTTTTTCATCCGATGCCGTAGCACCAATAGTTACCATATTAGCTAAGTCTGGGGTTATTTTAGTTTTAAAATCAAAGTTTTTAACAAAAGAACTACTACCATTAGGATTATAACCATAAATGTTTATTGCAGTTTTTTCTTTTATTCCTTTAATTAATTCATCTCCTCCCTTTATTTGGTTTTGATCTATAAAAACAACAGTTTTATCTTTTTTTACTATTACTTCTAAATCAGTACAATTACCTGTTGATTCATTTATACCATCACAAATTTTTTGAAGGAATTCAAATAAACCAACTTCTTCTTTAGAATTTTGAGCATCTATAAAAGCTTCTTGTATAAAGGTTAAATTTAAATAACAATTTAAAAGCTTACCATAAACTACATCGCCCTTTTTAACAGCAAATCTTGCTAATCTATTATTCATAATGCCTATAGGTGTACCTTGATTGCCTACTCCACCATTAATTCCACTTAAAACATCATCTTCCATAAGAACACTAAATAAAACTTTATTAGCATTTAGAGGAATTAAATTAGTTTGATAATTACATCTAACAACCTCTGTATCTAGTTCAAATTCTAATTCACTATCAGAAGATGTTGGACCATTTACAATATTTATGATCGCTAATTTTTGGAGTTCTTGTAGAAAAGTTTCAAATCTTACAAAAAATCTACTTTCTTTTGGTATATTATTTTTCCATGTTGTTTTATACCCTGTAACACCTGGTTTTTCTACTCCAGCTAAATCCCCTCCTAATATATAATTTTTATCTTTTATGTATTTTGTTCTAAGTCCTTCAAAATTTAAAATAGTACTACTAATCCATTGGTTTAACCTATCAGATCCTACATTAGTTAAAATAATATTATCAGATTCTTCTACATCTTCATCATCTACATTATCTTCATCATTTATTGCACCAAAAAGTCTTTTTTTACGTTCTAAAAGAATTTGTTTATCAATATTATATTCTGGTACTTTTATATTAAGGGATTCTATTACTGACCCTAAAGTAATTAAATTTATAGTAATGTCATAAGTGTTATCAGAATTTAATGTCCATTGAAAATTAGAAACTTTACCAAAAAAACCTCCATAATTCCCTGCATACTTATTTTGATATGCTGATACAAGATTTATCATTTCAGATTGGGTATAACTGTTACCATCAAACCATTGGTTTTCAATAATAGTAGATTCCATTTCTTTAATTTCTACTATTGGGGGGGTGGTTGCATTATCACCTGGTGTTATTTTATTTATATATTTATCCCAACCCCATTCTAACATCATTAAATATCCTAATCTTAAGTAAAGTAATTCAATTACACCAAATTGAAATTTATTATATGCCTTAAGTTTAACTGTTGCTTTTCTAATAGAACCTCTATTTAAACATTCTATAGATATATCGGTTATACCTGGAACAGGTTGTAGTCCTCTTTGATTACTACCTAAACCTCCATACATTTTATCTATACTACCTTTTAAAGTATTTCCTTCTCGTACACCACTTCTTTTAACATATGAATCAGATACGTTATCAAATCTTTGTGTAGAATTAAATAGTACTATATTTTCTGCTAAACCTTGTCCCTGTATGTTTGCTATTTCTGGGTCCGTAAGATAATTTCCTTCATTACTTGAAATTGTTTTAAGTTTATCTACTGCTGCAGAACCAGATAAACTTACTCCTGATGCCATTTTTATCCAAGCATTTCTATTATTTAAATAATTTTGGACTTCAGGAGTTCTTTGAAGATTTTGAGTACCAGGAATATATCCTGCCCCATGAATTTGTTGTCTGAAGTTTATTTGGTCATCTATTATTTGTCCGACTGGTTCCCCTATTATATTTCCATTCATAACTAATTGTATTCATTTAATTTATCATATTGAAGGAGTATTGCACTTATATTAAAAGGAATTCTTATTTGTACTCCTAAAGGAGGAAACATAGAATTTTGGTTAAATTGAGGATTAGCTATAGAAATAATCCACCATAATTTAGGGTCATTATAATATGTTTGGGCTAAAATATCAAATCTATCCCCTTCATCAGTATAAGCATATATATCATTAAAATTTAAAGGAATATCTGGGTATTTAACTGTTGTTTTATACTGTTTTCCTTTAGGTGTCTGGTTATCTGTTATGTTAGTATATCTACCCATTTATAAATTTTAAATATTACCTGCTTCGGATTCAGCTATAAATTGTTCTAATTCAGCTAATTCTTGTTCTTCTTCAAATTCTTGAGCCTCTGTTGATATATTATCTAATAGGTCTCTATTTGTAAAATATGCATCATTTTTAGAGTTAACAGTTTGGAAACCATTAGATAATGCAATATATTTTTCATCTCCAAATGCAGATAAATCACCTTTTACTCCTGCACCCTCTTGATTAGTTTCAAAGAAATTATTTTTCTGTATATTAGGTACAAAATCATGAATAGGTATAAAATTAAATCCTGATACTTTTATCATAAAAGGCAATTCCTTTACACTTCTATCAGATTTACCCTTATCATTAATCGCTATTTCCCATGGTGATTCCATAGGTACAGTATAATTAATTCCTGTCATTATTCCAACCTGATTAAAAAGATATCCACCTACTGTTAATTCTATTAAATTACCTCTCATATAACCATCTGATGAATAATCAGGGGCGCAAACAGATGCTAAATAATTTAACTTTTGATACATTGGAATTAATTCCTGTTTTGATTGAGCAGCTACAGTCCAACTTAAACCAAATTTTCTATCAAATCCTTGATAATTATATAAATTTTCTGCTCTACCCGAAAATTTTTGAGATTTCCATTCTGCTGAGTAATTATCATCCATACTATCTAAGAATGCTCTAAAATGGATGTAGGTTTTTAATGAAGGATTATCATTATCAATTACACCAATTCTAAATTTACATAAATCATTAATAGGCTTATTAATGATATCAACATTTTTTGATTTATATATTTGTAGGGCATTTATTTTATCTAATGCATTTGCATTCCCAGTCACATAACTAGTAAAGAGATTTTTACCTCCAGCTTCACCTAAATGTGTTCTAGCTTCGTATCTTTTCTTTGATGTTTGGGAATACTCAGGTGCGCTAACAGAATCTGTTTCTGTATTTTTTCTAAAATCCTGAAGAATTTCGGCTTGTAAATAATTATTATCTTGGTTACCCGCCTGAGCTTGAGACTTAGCGGTCATTAGCTGGGCATATGTAAGAGATGATTGTAAACCGGTTACACCAGGGGTATTAGATTGAAACCCACCAGGTTGGTAAACACTTTGACCTACTAAACTTATTTGAGCTCCATTTAAATTATCATTAGATGTTTGAAATGTTAAATTTTTAGATCCTAAGAGATTTTGTAAAGGAGTATTAGTTTGAGATGAATATTTTCCGGTTACAGTTTTAGAACCCGAATTATATATATCTCCAAAATAGGTACCTCCTCTAAAAGTTTCAAAGTTTGGATTTAGGGTACCTCCTTTAAAAACATTATAATTAAAACCAAAGTTAGTATCAGGGGTTTTTCCAGTTGAAAAAAAACCACTATTCATTAATTCTGAGTTATTTAGTCCCGTTCTTTGATCATTTAGCATTTTTATACTAGTTCTACCTACTCCTAAAACAGAATCAGGTCCCCCGGAATAATTATATAGTTCATTTTCACCCTTAGTATTTTGGTTTACATTAAAATTAGTAAACCCAATTAATCTACTACTTGATTCATTACTACCTCTTCTTTCATTATAAGCTACTGTAGAAAAGTAAGTAGGGTTTCCTAAAGGATCTTGTACATTTAAATTAAAAAGATCACCTAATAACCCACCTAATATTCCTCCATCTGGTCCTGTAGATGCTGTTGGGTCTAATCCTTGTTTAAGCAAGTGTCCCCCTAGTGGATTAACTGCAGCTTGTGCTAGTGTTGAAGTTGGTAAATAAATACCATTATTTAAAGCTCTTCTATTTTTAGAATTTTGAGCATTATTACTAACAGCTAAAACATTAACTGCATTTCTTGATAAAACATTTTGTTTTGCTGTAAATAAAAGCCCATTTGGGGATTTTAGATCCTTAAACATTTTTGTTAATCTTGAAACATCTGTAGCAATAGTTTCGGGTAATAATTGGCCCCCCCTTAACATAAAATCCGTAAATTGTCGATTTTGTACACTACTTCCAAAATCACTTTCATCAAAGTTTCTTGTTGGGAGATTTTCTAATTCATAGGGTTGGCCACTCGCATTAGTATTGCGAGGCCCTGCTCCTCTTCTATCATACCCATATTGGGCTGTTTTGTAAGAGGAAAGATCTGTTTTTATATTAAGTAGCCTAGCCAATAGTTAGGGGTTTTAATATTATAGATTTCCAGTTGTATCTGTTGCTCTTGGTGCATCAGAAACATAATCAACATAAGTTCCTTGAGAAAAAGTATTATTCACGGGTATTACTCCTCCAGCTTTTAAGGGTGCTGATGGCTTTTCTCCTTTTAAAGGTGTTAAAGTACTTCCTTCTGTTTCAAGTCTATTAAGTAAAGGCATAATTTTAAATTTTAATGGTTAAACGTTTATTATAAATATTATTATTGTATAGAAAATGCACTCATACCAGCTACCGTACCAACTTCAATTGAATCCATTTGTACTTTAGGTTCAGGTCTATTAATGAGTGATTGTAATAATTGATTTGTTTTTTTAGCTTCTGAATTATCTGGCATTTGAATTGCTCCTGCTGGTGATGATACTACATCATTTCCTTTAAATAAATCTGTACCTGCTATAACTGTATCTTTATTATTTAATGCAATTGCGCCTTCTGGTCCAAATAATGTTCTAGAACCATATCCAGATGAATTTGATCCTGGTGACATTATATCATTTCCTTTAGTACTTAAAAAGGCATATGCCGTAGCACCTGCGGCTAAAGCTATACCCGCAGCTATACCTAAAGTAGCAGCACTTGCTCCAGTAATTTTTGCAACTGCTTCTGCTATAGCAATTAATAAATTTTTAGCCATTATAAAACCTTGCCTAATTAAAGATTTTTCTGAGTTTTTTTCCATTGCTGCCCTTATAGCTGATGTTGCGGCGGCGGCTGCGTTATAAGTAGCTATAAGTCCATATGTTATGGCAATGGCACCTACTATTGCCTGCATAATGCTTAATTCAGTATTAGCACCTGTAAGCAGATCATAAAATCCGGATACAGAATCTACAATATATAATACAGTATCTGCTATACCTTGAAAAGTAGCTGAGATTGGAACTAGTATGTAAGATAATAATTCAAATGCCGGGATTAGTAAATCAACTATAGGGGATACAATTTGCATTAAAGGGGCTGCTATACTAACAAATGCCTCTTTCATTTTAGCAATTGATTTATTCATATTTTCTTGGATACTATTTTGATGTTTTAAATCATCTATACTTTGTTTCCCTAATTCGGCAGCAATTTGTTTTTGTGATAAACCTTTACCTTCTAACTCTTCAATTTGTTTTTTTCTTATTTCGTATTCGTCACCTGTAAGGTTACCAATTTGTTCTTGTGTAAATAAAGATTTAGCTAAATCCTCTCTAGACATACCAACAGCACCGGCTAATGCCTCCTGTTGTATTCTATTCATTTTACCAAAATCAGCTGCAGATCCTGCTTGTTTTGCTATTTCTTCTGCTACACCTGCAATATCATTATTTAAAGCTGCTTGTCTAGCCTTTTCTAAGTTAATGTCTTTACCCAATAACATTTCAGCTTCTAATTCTTTTTGAATAGATTGTTCAAAATTAAGTAAACTGTCTGCTATACCCTCTACTTTAGACATTTCCATACCCAAAGCTTTAGTTGCTGCTACAGCATTGGCTATTTGTCCGGGGTTTTTACCTAGTGATAATGTAGTAGCCTTAGATACATTACTAATATCTTTTAATACTTCTTTTTCATTTAAGGCAACTCCAAACTTTTGACCCGTTAATCGGGCTTGAGCCATTATTTCTTTAGTATTTTTCTCTAAATCACCTCCTGTAGCGTCTGTAATGGATTTAACACCTTTTAATTCTTCATATGTTAAGCCAGCGGTTTTATGCAGTTTTTGGAATAAAATTAAGTTATCATCAATAGTTGTATTGAATATACCTAATTCACCATTAGCGGCCATTAAAGCTTCACCTAATCCTTTAGTAGTAATAGTCATACTACCTGATTGGTTTGCTGCCTTTGTTAGTTCACCTGTTAAATCAGCTGCTTCGGAGTATGATATATTAAGACCTTTAGCTAATTCACCATTTAATTTATCAACGGATACCATAGCATCAAATACTCCAACTATAGCTAATTCTAACAACCTCGCTGGGGTGAGAACAGAACTGATCCCTCCACTTAACAATTTGGATAAGGTTCCAGATTTATCTATTTTATCTGCTATACTACCCGCATTTTCTTTAAGTATTTGGAATAAAGGTTTTGCTTTTTGAGTTTCGGCATTTTGTTTTTTCATAGCCTCAAGCTGCTTTAGCTCAAGATCATATTGTTCCTTTAATTGGACCTTTAACTCCATAGTATCGATGCCTAGTTCTTTACCAGCCATCATAATTTTTTTAAGGGTAGCTATTCTTCTAACCTCAAGAGCATCCATTTTTTTCTTAAGATCAGCTTCAACATTTACACCTTGTTTAATTTTTAATTGAAGGGCAATTGTTTCTTCTAAACCTGAAGTTGTTTTTTTAATGGATTGTGCTATATCTTTTTGATATGATTGTGCTACTTTTTTAGTAATTGTATCTAAACCATTCATTTGGTCAATAGCATCTTCTAGAGTAGTAGATATAGTAGCTGCTAATGATTTAAAGGCATTATCTAAAAAACCAACTTCATCAGATTGATCTTTTAGTAATTTTTTTCCTTTTTCTAATTCTTGGTTAGTAGCCATTTAAAGGGTATTTTATTATAAATATGAAAAAAAGCAGCTATTTATAGCTGCTCTTTCCCTCATATGCTTTAGATGCTTGTTTAAACTGGGGGGCATTTATTTTACCTTCTGAATCTACAAGTGATGTTTTCCCTCCTGTTTGTTCCTTTTTTAGTGCCGCTTGTTCTGCTTCATAATAATCCTTTATTTCTTTAAATGTAAATTTACGAAGCCATAACGGCATATGATATATAGTAGCGTAATCGTATCCACCTTTTCCATGAAAAACTATTTCATGAATTTGTTTAAATATACTTAACCTAATTTGAGGCGCCGTCTCCGAAGTCAGGCCAAAAAAAGCTTAGTCCAATAGGGACTGTTACCTCCTCTCCGCTGTCTAGAATTACATTAAGATCTACATCTGGTTGTGTTTGTCTTAAATGATCTCTAAATGCTCTAGCATCACGTGCTAAAAAATAATTATCAACAAATTCTCTGATGTCTTTTGCTTCAGTTTCTCCATTGACAGAAGTTAATGTATATTTTAATCTTGTAGATGCTTCAGGAGAAGCATTTTTGTTTATTTTTTTAAGTCCTTTTAATTCTCTTTCGATTTTTTTCTCATCATGTCCATCTAAAATTTTGTAAGTAACTTTAGTATCACTATGAGGTAAAGTAAAGGCAAATTCATTTTTACCTTCTAACATTGTAGATTCATCAAATGGTTTATTTTCTAACTCTGATAAATCAATTTCTTGTACCTTACCATTAATTGTTACTTTATAATCTGATCCATATCCTAATATACGAGTTGCAATTAAGATTGCATTTTTATCTCCTATAATAAGATCTTTAGTATTAATTTTAGATATAATTACAGAATCTAGAAGTTTATCTAACACCGTGCCATTTTCAATATATGCTTGGTTAGATAAAATATCTTCTTCTTTAGCAGTCATGTATTTAATTTCAACCTTACCACTTGATAAAGGATTGTCTTTTGGATATACTAAACCTTGTGAAGGAAGTTCTATTTCTTCTGTTGGGAATTTAAATTCAGCCATAATCTTTATTTAATTAAAACGTTTTGTTTGTTGATAAATATTAAGATAAGAAAAAGCTTGACCGAAGCCAAGCTATTTTCTAAATCAGGGGTGGGTAAAATTTTTAGAAATTTAATACACAGTAATCTGGTTGAACTGTCATTGTAATTTCTTGAGCAGCATTTTCAGTATCCCAGTTAAAATCTCCGAATGAAGCTTCTGTAATCATTGCTCCTTTGATGATCCATTCTGATACTATATCACCTACAGGTCCTAGTACATTGATTGTAAGATCTTTCTTATAGAAATCACTATAACCATCTCTACCAGTTACTGATTCGTGGTGTAATCTAACCCATTCCATTACTGATTGTGCACCAGATGGAGTAATAGGATCAAATAATGTAAACTGAATAGTACCCCAAGTTGTTTTACCTTTTACAAAACGTTGAACGTTAATATGATTTAAAGGTACTGTTCCTTGTGATACAGTTACAGCTCCTACACCTTTCATAATGTAAGCAGGGAATCCATCCACAAAGCATATAAATCTATTCTTTTGTTTTGGTTCAAATGCTGTGAAAAATATTTCGTTTGGGTTTAATACTGCCATTTTATTTTCTTATTTTATTATAAATATTTATCTTTTTAGTTTTTATGCTGGGAATGTTGCTCCAGTTGGTAATACATTGAAATCTAATAATATAAATTCAGCTGTTCTAGTTGGTTGTAAGAATATTTGTCCTATTAACTCATTTCTATCTATTACATCTGGTGTATTATTACTTTCATCCATTACTACTTTAAAAGCATACAATCCTTGTCTTTGTTGAACACTTTCTAAATATGGATTTACTTGTGTTAAGAAATTTTGTCTTGTTGCAATTGTATTTTGTTCAAATACTAAATTATCTGCAATTTGGGAGATAAAACTCTTAAGTGTAATTAACAATCTACGCACATTTACTCTATCTAATGCTGAAGCTGCTTTTTGTAATGTTTTCTGACCAAATACTACTACTCCTTGTGATGGGAATGTTGCAATTGGGTTTATGTTTGCTTCATACAAAGTATCTCTATTCGTAGAAGTTAATCTTCTTTCAGCTCTAACAACTTGCCCCATTCCACCTCTAGTAATACCTGCTGGTGCAAACCATGGATCACTTGAAGCATCTGTAAACGCATATACTCCTGGTATAAAAGTTGATGCTGGGATGAAAACTAACATACCTGAATTTGGATCTACGGTTTGTAACCAAGGCCAGTATGTAGCTGTATAGCTATTATCAATTCCACCTGCAGCATTAACTACTGAGTTAATTTGTTGGTTATATCCCACTAAATCAATTACAGCAATACTATCTCCTCGTGAAATAGAATTATTCATTACATTAGTAATTTGAGCAGCTTGGTATTGGTTTGATAAACCTGGTACTGATATTACATTAAATTGATAATCGTCTTGATTAGCTAATAGCGCTATTGCATTGTTATAATCATCTCCTACTACTCCTTGTGTATCTGAATCAGTACCTAACCCTATATTTTCATAAAAGTTAGCAGCTCTACCATTTGGAATATTTGATCCTAAAGCTCCATTAAAAGAACCATTAAAAGAACCAGAACCAACTTCTGGTATGCTTCCTGTAAATTCTTCTTTTGCTGATCCATCATTATTAAAATAATATGGAGTTGGAGTGATAACTTCTTTAACTCTTACATAATTAGAAATATTAGGAAAAGATCCTGATTCTTGTAAGAAAGTATCTGTTCCTTCTGTTATTAAAGTAGTAGAAACATCACCAATTGCTCTTGAAATATAATTTGGGGCAAAAGGATCTAGTGAAATATTGTTATAAGATTCTAATACTACTTTATTATTATCAGTATCATTTCCTCTTCTTATTAATAAACTAAATACACCGGATGATGTATTAGCTGATGCTATTTCCCATCTAACATTATTAGTAGAACCAGATGTTAAAGTACCATTTGATAAGGATGCTGTACCTGTATTCATTAATTCACCTTCAGAAATAGTTTCTAATTCAAAAGCACTTGTTGAACCACTTCCTGCAATCCCTCCTTGTAAAGTTAATACTGTTGAAAAAGTTGATGATGAACCAGTTAAAGCTGTAATGGTATTACCACTTGTTCCTATTGCAGAAGATGTAATTCCAATATTTGTTGTATAATCGTCAGTATTTACTCCAATAGCTGCTGAGTCTATTTTAGCTACTAAATTATCTATATAATCTGCAGTAGTAGTACCAGTTGATAAAAAGTATAGTGGGGGGTTATCTACAGGTATTCCTCCTGCTGGGTTTTGTGCTACGAATCTAGAAATATTTCCATTTACTGTTACTCTAAATTCATCTTCCGCTGTTTCTCCAAAATTATTTACAATTGCTAAAGAACCAGATGCTTCAGCTCCTCCTACTATAACATTAGTATTAGGAACTATTGATGAGGTTGCTGATGTAAATGACCCAGATGTTACTCTAGTTACTAATAAAGATGTTCCTCCATTTTGGAAATATTGGTTAGCAGCAATAGAAGTAAGGTAAGTATATTCACCTGATCCACTTTGTAAAGCACCACCAAAGATTGCCTGATAAGAACTAAATGAACTAATTAAAGTAGGTCTTTCAACAGGACCTAATACAGTTGGGCCTATAATTGCCGCACCTCTTTCAGCTGGTTGGGATGTAACAAAAGATTGATCGTTTTCTCTTGCTAATACACCTGGAGATATTAATGTTTCTGCCATTTTATTTTGTTATTTTAATATTGTTTTATTATAAATATTAAAACCTTTTTCAAAAAACTACTTTAATAAATAAAATTACAGAAAAATATAATTTTAAAACTATTCTACAATAGTAAACTCACCAGTTTCTAAATTGATGTTCCCATCACCATATTTATCTTGAAGTTCTTTAGCTGTTTTATTAGATTCTTCTTGTAAATTAGCTAAGTTTTCTAAAATTACACTTCGTTGCCCTTCAAGAATAGCTTTTTGAATGTCTACATTACCTAAATTAAAAGTAATTTGGTTTTGTTTTTTTTGATAACCTTTAAGAATTATTAATTCTTCTTCTGATAACTTAATGTTTTCTTTTTTCTTCATTTTTATTTTATTATAAATATTTAATTATTTTTACTTATTCCAAATTTACTAAATTTATACCATATTCTTTCATGGAAAAAATATAATATCATTTTTGTAATTACTTCTATTCCTCCTATTGTTAGCCCCAATTCCCATGATCCAGTTATAATACCTGAAAGTATTATTGTATCTATAGTACCTACAATTCTCCATGATATTGTTTTTGCAATATGTCTTCTATAACTTACCATCTTTTCTCATTTTAGCTCTAATTTTAGTAGCAGATATTTCTTTTATATCTTTAGGAGGTATATGTTCTATAACATCATACCCTACACCTCTTCCATAATTAATAGATTCAACATCTGGTATTTTAATAATTTTAATTCTACCTTTATTAATTAAATCTTGTAATTCTTTAGATAAATTTAACATTACTTCATCAGCAGTCCAAGGTTGTTTTTCACTTGGTTTTACATCTCTAATGCAAATTAATACGTTTTTACCGTCATTTAAACGTTGGTCTATTAACCAACGGTGGCCAGGGTGCCAAGGTTGCCAACGACCAATAAACATTGAATATTTTTTACTCATAAACCAGCTTTTTTAGCTATTATTTTTAATGATTCTTCTGGGGTTTGGTTTGTAGTATCAATATCAATATAATCAAAGTCTGGTTTTTGAAATTGCATAACATGATAATTTTCTCTACCCCTAAGCCCTTTATCTATATCATAATGTACAAAAATTTCTTGCAATTGCCACTCCATTATATCCTTAAATTCTTCTCTTTGATCTAAGTAAGGAGAAACTAAAGATACAATTACATCTTTGCCCTGATTATGTAAATAATGAGCAATTTTTTGGGCAGCATCTACATTAGTTATTCTACCTTTTATAGAATAATCTTTATTTGTAAATAATTCTCTCATTTCATCTCCATCTATACGATAAGCATGGGGGAGATATTTTTCTTTAAGCATGTTTGCTAAAACAGTCTTCCCAGAACAGGGTTGACCTGTAAGCCAATATATCATATTTTATATTTAAAGTATTCGTAAAACCAAGGGTAGGTATTAGCTATATCTTGAGATAGTTTTTTACCTAGTACATCGTCCCATTTATTAGGTAAGGGTTTTACTTGAGGTCTAATTGTATGATCCCCAAATATACCATGTATTTTATCATCTTCTTGAGTAATCTGTTCTACATTTTGAAAATCGTGGTGGTATCTATCTAACTCAAAAAAATCATATACTCTATTTAATTCTTTTTGAGGATATAAAGTTAAATCTTCAAAACGAATAAATAAAATATGTTTATCTATACCTTGGGTAATCAAATCTTCTAGTCTTTCCATAGATAGTCCTATAGGAGGTGACTGAGCCCATATATCAATTCTTTTAGCCGTTGTTGTACCTTTTAATTCTCCCCACTTAACTACTCCTGATTCTCTTTCTGGGTGTTTTCTATAATTTTTTTCCATTGAGGTATAAATAGCTCTTACGTCTCTAACCATACAAACTATTTTAGGATTGGGGTAAAATTTATTTAACCAATCATAGTGTATACCCCAACCTCTTGATTTATCTATAACATATTTTTTATCTGTAATTCCATTATAAAACCCTTTTAAACCCTGACTACAGAAATTAATCCATCCTTTTTTCATTAAGTCTGCATCTTGTGCCAGTATAGCAGAATCTTGAGAATAACTACTCCTTGCTGAGTTTAATAATTCTATTAAACCAGATGTAGGTGAAGCATAAAAATCTGGGTTTTGTGATAAAATGTTTTGTAATAAGGTACTACCTGCTCTAGGTAAAGAGGATTGGAAAAATATTTGATTCATTATTGCTTATTTATAGATTCTATAATTTTATTTGTGTTAAATACTTCATTTAAATCATTATAAGGTATTGTACTAATATCTTCAGATAATCCAAAAGGATTATATTGGGTATTTTGAAAATTAGGTTCTTTAGTAAAAGGATTTGCTTTAATATTATCGTGTAATTTATAACCAAAAACTTCTGGTTTGGTAATACTCCAGCAAACTGTAGATTTTTTATTTAAAGCCGCTGCCATATGTTGACCAAAACTATCCATTAATAATCTTTTAGAGGACAATTGAAGTAATATAGCTATACTTCTAAACCCATCTAATGCCTGCATTGTATCAGGGTATATTTTTTGATCTTCTCTTTTTATATGAATAATTGTATAATCATTTTTATAATGTTCAATTATTTCTAGTATATTAGTTTCGGGAATATCTCTTGTCCATGCATATTGATAACCTAATCCTGCTGGTCCCCCATTCGGTTGAATAGCTAATATTGGTTTATCCGTTTGATAATAAGGAGAAAAATAATCTAGTTCTGGTTGGGTAAGATATATTTCAGGTTGTTCGTTGTTGTAACGTAATCCAAATAATTCACACCAAGTTTTAAATAAATGTATGGGTTTTTCTAAAATAAAATCATTACGTCTATAAGGATCTTCAACAAATATTTTACAATTTTGGTCCTTAATAAATTTTAAATAAAAACCATTTACATTGTTAGGATGATAAACTTCATTAATATGAGGGTTATTTAGAAATATATCAGGGTGTGCTGTTACTACTATTAAATTAGAATTTTTATAGCGTTTTCTTATAACTTTTACCATGGCAGTTGCCATAATACTTTTACCTAGACCACCGTCTATTTGAAATATAATATTCATTTATAACTTTTTTATAATAAAACAATATACAAAACTTAATTAGATACTCCTAATTATTTTACCAAGGAGTACCGTTCTTTTTTGTAATTTTTAATCTTTGTGTTATGTTTCTAGCAATGGAAGCTGAATTTTCGGTTTCAATTGAGGCCGTATCAATACTTCCTGTAATCCATCCTAAAACATTATCTTGAGTTAAATTATCGTAAGTAACAAAACCTGGGTCTGATATAGAACCTGTTGTTAATTCGATATCTCCTATATTTCTAGTTGATGAGTTATCTTCTTTTGATTCACATGCATAAGTAGCTTGAGTAACCATACCATTAGCTATTACTCTTTTTAAATCGTATATTTTCCAAATGTGGTCCATAATTTTTTGTTTTATTATAAATATTATATTTTTATTTTAGAATGCAGTGTCGCAATAAATTTTATACCTTATTCTTGTTCTTAAACAAACAATTTGGGATGGAAAACCACTTGGGTACGGGTTACCATTACTCCATCCAAAATGTACACATTTATTTGTAGAATATACTCTACCAGTTACTGGAGCATCTCTTTGGTAAGTTGTATATGTTTGACCATTTCTAACAGAAGATTGTAAAACACTTCCTGGTAATACAGCAGCAGTTACATCGTTTAGGTTTGTGTTACTACAATTATATGCAGGTGATTCTACTTGAAAATTACCATTAAAACCTTGTGAAGTATTTGTTCCAGATGTTTGTATTTGGAATATAGTTTCATATACTACTAATGTTTTATTTGTTCCTGGGGCTGCTATTATAATACAATTTGATGCATTATTTAAAACTCCTTGCATTTGAGTACCATTATAAGCAACACACATTTCACACATATCTGTTACAACACTACCATTGGATGTTATTCCGGGTAATATTGAAATTTGTTTAGCACCTGTAGTTCCCCCACAAGTAGACCCAATATTAAGACAATTAACATGAGTAGTACA
>Ga0209634_1001216_pt1 | contig 19102 bp, 16 predicted proteins | sample LinPmetageLP40_FD_184043 | JGI IMG/M metagenome (GOLD analysis project Ga0209634, IMG submission 184043) | Marine viral communities from the Pacific Ocean - LP-40 (SPAdes) (version 2) | ecosystem: Environmental > Aquatic > Marine > Oceanic | place: Pacific Ocean | collected 2010-08-26 | reverse complement strand
TAATCAAACTGGAAATATGGCTAATCAAACTGGAAATATGGCTAATCAAACTGGTAACATAGCTATTCAAACTGGTAACATAGCTATTCAAACTGGTAATATGGCTAATCAAACTGGTAACATAGCTAATCAAACTGGAAATATGGCTAATCAAACTGGTAACATAGCTATTCAAACTGGTAATATGGCTAATCAAACTGGAAACATAGCTATTCAAACTGGTAATATGGCTAATCAAACTGGTAATATGGCTAATCAAACTGGAAATATGGCTAATCAAACTGGTAATATGGCTAATCAAACTGGTAATAAAATAAATATTACATTAACAAATAATTCTCCCGAAGAAGAAAAAGGGGGATCAAATCAAATAATAGGTTCAGAAAATATAGAACAAAGAAATTCATCAAAAAAAACTAATAATTTTTTTAAACAACAACATGAAGAAGTTGATATATTAGCTAGACAACAACAACAACAACAACAACAAGAAGCAGAACGACAACAACAAAAAGAAGAAGCAGAACGACAACAACAAAAAGAAGAAGCAGAACGACAACAACAACAAGAAGAAGCTGCTAGATTAGAAAGACAACAACAACAAGAAGAAGCAGAACGACAACAACAAGAACAAGCAGAACGACAACAACAAGAACAAGCAGAACGACAACAACAAGAACAAGCAGAACGACAACAAGAACAAGCAGAACGACAACAACAAGAACAACAAGAACAACAACAACAAGAACAAGAACAACAAGAAGAAGCTGCTATATTAGAAAGACAACAACAAGAACAAGCAGCTCAACAACAACAACAAGCTGCTCAACAACAACAACAATATGCTCAACTACAAACCACACAAGCAGCTCAACAACAACAACAAGCTGCTCAACAACCGCAACAACAACAACAATATGCTCAACAACCGCAACAACAACAACAAGCTGCTCAACAACAGCAACAATATGCTCAACAACAGCAACAATATGCTCAACAACAGCAACAATATGCTCAACAACAGCAACAATATGCTCAACAATCGCAACAACAACAACAATATACTCGACAACAACAACAATATAAAATATATTCTGGTCCCGGAGAGTATTTTACATCATACAGCACACCACCTCCTAGTACATATAAAAGAATGGGACCTTAATTAGTGTTTTAAAAATTGATTTTTTATTTTTTATAATTTTAATTCATATTTATAATATGATTCATACAAAATTCTTACATAATAACTATAAAGTAGTATGGGATTGTGATAAAAATGTTTGTTTTTTAAACACTAAAAAGAAATTAGAATTTATATCTCCACACTTAGAAATTATTAATTATGAACATAATGGCTGTTATTCAGAAACTAAACTATATTGTAAAATGGAAAAAGACACTGATATAAACACATATAATAAATATATTAAATGGGATAATCATTTATGTAATATGGCTTATAAACATATGTTAGCATTATCTTCTAGTATAAAAATAAAAAAATGTAATAAATCTATTAATAAATATATTATATCTAAAAAATGGAAAAAACAACATTATATGAAACATAATACATTAATGTATAGATATAATAAAAATAAAAAAAACTATACTAGAGTTGAAAAGGAATTGTTTTTAAAAGAACGCACCTCAAAACTTATATTTTCAAACAAATTTATTTCTAGTATTAAAAAATTGTTACTAGATGATAATAATGTGTTTATTATCAATTTTATAAGAAAAATGTTTCAATATGAAGAAGATTTCTCTCTACTTAATAATGACATTCTTAAGTTATCATTAAATAAAATGTCTCATAATAATAAGGTGGAACTAATTGTTTTATTATTAGATAATAATGTACCTATTTATGTGAAACAAAAACTTCAATTTCTTTCTATACAACTAGAAATGAATAAGGATAATGAAGTGTGTTATATCAATACAAATTGGAAAGAACTAGAAAAGATTATTTATTAAAAAAATATTAAAAATAATAAATTTAAATAATTAACGCAAATACTAAATTATAATATTTTTTGAAATTAAATTATCAACAATGTTAGATTATAATATTATACATCAAGAATTTATTTCCAAGAATACGCTTTTTTTTGTTGGAAATGGTAATCGCGAATTTGGTTTGAAAGTGGCGTCTTATTTTAATAATACTCAATTAAGTAATTGTGTAGTAGAGCGTTTTGCGAATGGTGAAATTAAAATCCCCCAAATACAAGAAAATATTAGAAAACGCGATTGTATTGTTATTCAATCTGTTTCTGCTACATCACAATTTAATCTTAATGATTTAATGATGGAATTATTTGTATTGGTAGATGCTATTAAACGTGGTAGCGCAACTTCGATTCGTGTTATACTCCCCATTTTTCCATATCAACGACAAGACAGAAAAGATTATAGTAGAGCCCCTATTAGTTCAAAAATGATTGCTTCTTTCCTTGAAACACAAGGTATAGACAGAGTAATAACATTTGATTTACACGCAGGGCAAATTCAAGGTTTCTTTGATAATACACGCCTAGATAATATTTATACTGAACCTTATTTTATTCATTATATTAATACTGAAATTTTAAGTAAAATAAATCCGGAAGATTTAGTAATTGTTTCACCAGATGAAGGAGGTGTTAAAACCGCAACTAGAGTTGCTGAAAAACTTAAATGTGCTGCTGCCATTTTATATAAAGAAAGAGTATCAGCGGGAAGTGTAAATCGTATGATTTTAATGGGAGATGTTAAAGATAAAATATGTTTTATGATAGATGATATGATTGATACTGCAGGAACCGCGTGTAAGGCTTGTGAAGTATTAAAAGACAATGGTGCCACATCTATATATATGGGTGCGTGTCACGGTGTATTATCTAATCCAGCATTACAACGCATTAATGATTCTAGTTTTGAAAAAGTAATTGTTACTAATACAGTAGACGTATTAGGGCGTTTTGAAGGTGAAGATACTTCTAAATTAGAAATAATAGATGTTTCTAAAATATGTGCGGCTGCGATTGAAAGAAGTATTGTTGGTCAAAGTTTAAGTGAAATTATGGTTTTATAAATGAAAACTTTATAAAAATTGATATTTATTACTTAAATTATAAGTATTAAATATAAAACTGAAAACAGTGGTTTCATTATGGGAAATTGTTTCTTTAAAGATAATCAAAATAATATTATATGTTTAACAACTTATTATGAAAATGAATGTGAAAGTTATTGTAATAAAACTTCTCATAATACAGGTGGGGGTTACCCTCCTTGTATTTCGTGTTGTCCGTGTTGTATTCCTTGTTTGCTAACTATTGATTTACTATTATCTCCTTGTTTTGTCTACTATAAATGTAAGGAAAATAAAATAGAAAGTACTTCTCGTCGGATTTAAAATGTTAAACACATAAAAACAATTAATATATAAAATTTTTTAATACAAAACAATATAATATATTATTAATATTTTACTTTTTTCAATAAAATTGAATATAAAAATATATTATTCTAATTTAATAATCTCTCTTACACCGAAAGAATGAAATCCAATTGTGAACTCTCTAGAATTGCTCATCATAATGAAAAGGGACTTTCTGAACAACCAAAGTATAAAAAAAGAAAAAGCAAACCTACTTCTAAATTTAAAAAATATATAAATAGTTGTAGAAAAACACAAAACGCAAAGAAATTAACTAAAGAAATGAAACAACAAGCCCTTCAATATTTTAGTGAAAATTATGATAAACACAAACAATCTTTAATAGAGCTTTTCTATTTAATATACGAATAAACTCAATATAAATAATAAATTTAAATAATATTTGCATATAATTAATTAAAAATATAGTGAAATATGCGCGATAATATGTTAAATGAAATATCTAGAATATTACTTATTTTTTTTAATATAATATTATTATTTTATGTATATATAAATAATCGAAAAGGTAAACAATGTTGTATGTTAAATATGAGTATTTTATTATTAATTAAAGGAATTAATATGTATATTAATAAATTAGATAGTGAATTTATGAGTTTATTACTTATAAAAATAGGTATAGTTTCTATATTATTTACAGAGTTATTATTATTTCTTTAATTTTTATTTTTTTATTATTATATTATATATTAATAATAGTTAATGATACTTTTTATTTTATACTAAATATTATGAAATCAAAACCTAAGTCTAAAAAATCAAAAGTATTGAAACAATCTACTAAAAAAATAAGCAAAAAAATAAGCAAAAAAACAAAATCTTTTAGTAATATACAAAAACTTTATGATGAATTTAATGAGCTTAATACTGAATTAGAAAAACTTATTATAGATAATAATTCAACAACCAAAGAACAAAATAAAGTTACGGATAAAATGGAAGATATACAATTTAAAATTAATAAAATACAATCTTCTTTTTATCCAAGTATATATAATGATAAATTTGCGTTACAGCTGTTTCAACAGAAAGATTTTAATCTTTTTAAAATAAAAAGCAAAGAAAAAGATATTAAAAATCTCCTTGAAGAATATAAAAATGCTAGTTTAAAAACATCATCTAAAAAATCATATAAAGAGAATAAGAAAAAATCTAAAAAATCATTTGAATTAACACATACACAAATTTTGCTTAAAAATTTTATGGGTCCTCATTCTCCATATAGGAGTATGCTTATATTTCACGGAACGGGTGTTGGTAAAACGTGTACTGGTATTACTATAGCTGAAAATCTTAAACATTTAGTTAAAAATAATAAAAAAAAAATATATATTATTAGATATGAAGATATTAAGAGTCAATTATTTGAATCCAATAAACTCAAAACAAAACAAGTAAAAAAACAATGTACAAAGGATACTTATATTAAAGAATTAATTAAAAAAGATATAAATAATGAAGAATTAATAGATAAATGTAAAAGTAATCCTATGTATTGTGATTCAGTAATGTTAAAATTAAATAAATTGATTAAATCGTATTATGAGTTTAAAAATGTTGAAAAATGGGCTAAAGATACTTCTTCTTTAATAAATAAAACAAAAAAAAAATTATCAGAACAAGAACAACATTTAAATAAAATTGCGGAAATAAGAAAAGAGTTTTCAAATTCAGTAATAATAATAGATGAAGCACACCACATAACTTCTACAGCTGGTAGTTTAGATTTAAAATTAATTTCTAGTGTTTTAACAGATGTTCTCAAATATTCTCAAAATGTACGTTTAATTATGCTTACAGCGACACCATTATGGGATAGACCAACAGATATTGTATCATTACTTAATTATATGTTAATTAATGATAAAAGGTCACCACTTCAAATAAATGATATTTTCTTATCAGACGGAAAATTTAAAAAAAACGGAGAAGCAATATTAAAACAAAAATTAAATGGATATATTTCTTATATGAGAGGAGATGATCCTTTTAGATTTCCTCTTAGATTAAGTGCTAAGTATAATGTTCCTAACCAAATAATTAAAAAATATCCAACAAACTACATAAGTAATGATGATATTTATTCATCTCAAAAGAAAAAGTTTGAAGTTTTTGATATAATAGATGCTTCTATGAGTAAAGAACAATTAGAAGTCTATAATAGGTTAATTAAATTAAAAGAATCACAAGAAGAATATTCAACTGTTTATTCAACAGAAACTCAAATAAGTAATTTTATTTATCAAACACTTGCTGATTCTAAGAACAATTTAAATAATTGTTATGGTGAAAATGGGTTTAAAACAGTTACGACAAAATCAGCGGGTTCATATAGTTTTAAGGATGAAAAATATGGTAAGAACTTTTTATTGGAAAACATACATATTTATTCTAAAAAAATAGCAATGATTCTGAAAAACATAGAAAAATCCGATGGACCAGTATTTATATATTCTAATTTAATATGGGGTGGTATTTGTCCTCTTATTATCGCACTAGAAATGAATGGATATAAAAAATATAAATCTCATAACGAACCCTTTATAAATAATAAATATAAATCTAATGAATATAAAGGTGATTATATAGTTAGAAGTGGAACTATTAAATCTACGAATATAAGTTCTTATATAGGAAAAAGAGAAAATATGGTTAATGAAAATGTAAAAGTATTTATAGGTTCAGAGACGGCCTCAGAAGGTTTAAGTTTATTTGGTTATAGAGAAGTACACGTATTGGAACCTCATTTTAATTTTAGTTTAATAGAACAAGTAATCGGGCGTTGTATTAGAAATGAGTCACATTTATCACTACCTGTAAATAAACGTAATGTATCTATTTATTTATATGCTTCTACTACTGGTAAAAATGAGAGTGTTGATTTATTAAAATATCGTATGTCGGAAACAAAAGCTATATTAATTGGTGACGTAGAAAGATTATTGAAAGAAAAAGCTCTAGATTGTTATTTAAATTACTATGGAAATAATATTTATGGGGAAAAATATAGAGATACAAAAATTAAACTTATAACATCACATAATCAAATAATTAATTATAATCTTAATGATTCTCCATATTCTAGGATATGTAATTATTCTAAAAAATGTCATTATTATTGTAATAACGATAAAACAGAAACTTTATCAACATTAAATAAAGATGTCAGTGATAAAAATTTTGTAAATATTAATAATATTGAAAATGTAATATACAAATTAAAAATTAAAATAATAGGAATTGTTTTACAATATAAACTTATTAAAATTACAGATATTAAAAAACTAATTAATTTAAAAGAAAAACATTATCAAATATTTGATATTATCTTAATTTCACTTATTAAAGATAATAAAACATATAATAATAAAGGAGAATATGGTAAAATAATAGTGTATAATAAATATTTAAAATTTATAAGTGTCAATAATTTAAACCCTAATATTGAATTTGTCGAACAATATTTAGATAAATATAAAAAAGATTTTGTATCTGAAATAGATTTAAGATTTTATATTAATAAAATAAAAGAAAATAATATTAAATTAGAAAATATAAATTCTCTTAAATATAATTCTTTAATAACTAATTTTCAATTTAATTTTGAAAAAATTAAATATAATTTACCTAATAATAAATTTAAATTTAGTTTAAAGCCATCTGACGACGAAATTGTTAAAATATTATTTTACAAATTAGTATATAATATAAAGTTAAAAATTATTAAAACTATATTATCCAATAAAATAAATAATAATAAATTATCAAATATAGAATTATTAATACTAAAATTAATTAACAATAGTAATTTAATAACAAAAAAAGATACCAAAAATAGTATTAATATAAAAAATAAAAGTGTTAAAAAATCTAAAAATAATCATAACAGTACAAAAGAAATAGAAAATAATATATACGGCTTTTTTATTTGTAATTATAAATCAATATTAGTATATAAATATGATACTGAAAAGAAAGATTTTATTATAGATAATGCTTATAATAACAAAATTATTAATTATAGGTTGAAACAGTTTAAAGAAGAAAAAATAAATGATTTATTTGCTTATATAACAATTGATAATAAAAATTCTGCCCCAACTTTTAAAATAATGGATCTTCGCAATACAGACAAAAAATCTCAAAAAGGTAGTAATTGTAGCGATAAACAAAAGGGTCAAATTATTAAATATTATGAAACAATATCAAAAAATAAAATAGAGACTAAAAAAAAAGATATTTTATGTAATGATTTAGAATTAATATTTAGAAGAAAAGATAACGAAGACTCTTCTAAATTATGGTTATTAAATAATTTAGAATATGAATTATATTTAATGTTAAATTAAAATTGATTTTTTTTTAATTTAAAATTAATTACTTATTATATATTATAAGTATTAATATTTTATAAACTATCTTAAAAATGGCTGAAAAAAAAGATAATATTTATGTAAAAAAAATACTAAGGAAAAATGTAACTATACCTGCTGATAAATTAGGTGACATAGATAAAGTTATTAAAATATCATTGGATAATGAAATTAATGGTATTTGTATTAATGAAGGATATGTTAAACCGAATACTACAAAAATATTAATGCGAAGTGAAGGTAATATGCAAATAAACAATTTTAAATCTGTTGTATATTATAATATAAAATATGAAGTTATGATTTGTTGTCCTAGCGAAAATCAAATTATAGATTGTATAGTTTCAGAAGTTAGTAAATCACATATTAAATGCTATATCGAAAATGTTAATGAATCACCTTTAAATATATTTTTATCAAAACAACATCATATTGGAGATGAAGAATACTCTAAAATTAAATCGGGCGATACTATTAAAATAAAAATATTAGCACACAAATTTGAATACCTAGATACACAAATATTAATCATTGGAAATTTCTTGAAAATAATTTAAACAAAGATTATATTGTTGTATTTAATTATGAATGATATTATATCTAGATTAACAGAATATGAAAATGATATTAAATTATTTAAAAAAGCAGTTCTAGTAGTAGAAAAAAACTTTAGTAAAATAAAAAGTGATATTATAGATATTTATAATCAAGAAAGTATAAATAATAACGAAGTAAAAGAAGATAAAGATAAAGATAAAGATAAAAAAGTTTGTAGCTTTAAAAAAAACAGTATAACATTATCAACAAATCTTAAAGAATTTTTTGATATTAATGATATTAATGATATTAATGATAATAATGAAATATTAGTATCAAAATTGAATAAGAAAATAAATGCGTATTTAATAGATAAAGATTTAATAAAAGATAAAAAAGTTTATCTTAATAAAAATTTAAAAACTTTATTAAAAACAAAAAAACGTATTATCGAACTAGATGAACTATTAACAATTATAGTAAAAGTATTTAATTAATTATTATTTATTTTTTATATTTTTATATTATATAATTAAAATTAACTAAATTAACTAAATTAACTAAATTAACTAAATTAACTAAATTAACTATGACCGAACTGAAAAAATCTATAGGTTATTCAGCAACTGTATGTTTTATTCCAATTTTAATATTTATGGTTATTGAATTAATAAATGATGCCAAATATGTTAGTAATAACAAAGGGCAATTGAGTATTGAATATTTATGTATGGGTTTATTGGCTTTATTATTATTTTATTATATAAGATATACAATAAAAAATGATGTTATTTTAAATCCTATTAAAAATGATGTTAACACAGAAAAAATTAAACAAGAAAAAAAAATATTAAAAAAAAACGTATTATATGGTTTATTGTGTTTCTATATGATATTATTTACTTGTATTATATATGCTACTATTACAAATAATAAAATTAAAGCGATTATGATGTTTTTTATATATGCTGTTACATGCTTATGTAATTTAGCATATTCGTATGAAAGATTACACGTATATAAATTAACTGGTGGTGAAAATAAAGAAAAAAGTGAAAAGATTAATTTTAAAGAATTTATGACATATGGAGTAAACAGTATAGAAAAGCCTTCTGATAAAATTTATAAACCGTTTAATAAATTAGCTATTATTCCAGCTCTTGTATTTGGTGTTGTTTTTGGATTTATTGATAACGCTGGTTTAATATGTGGATTAGATGCTTTAGATAAACCATTTGGATATATTAGTAAATTAGTTACAGGAACACTTCCTTCTAAAAATAAAAAAGGAGGTGGTATATTCTCTAAACCATCTGCTGCCGTAAACGCAATTCACGAAAAAAATAGAGTAGATGGTATAACATCTGGATTAGGTAATTTATTTAGTGACGGTTTAGGTGTAACAATAGGTGCTTTTTTCAGTAAATTTGCTGCATCTATATTTGGTTCTAGTTCTGAACAACCAATTTGGGTTGATATGGTTGGTATTTCGTTTGGTTGTATTTTTGGTATTATGATACCTCTTAGTTTTAAAAATTTAACAACAGGACAAATGTGGGCTAAAGGGATTGGATTTAGATTTATTAAAGATAGTATAATTATTTTAAGTGTAATTATTATTATAATATTAACATTATTAAAATTACCCGAAGAGGCTGAAAAACAAATTAAATGGGAAGTAAACTAATTTATATTATATATTTTATATATTTTATATATTTTATATATTCTATATATTCTATATATTCTATAATGATACTATTTTACAATCATCATTAATTTGATTTAATATTTTAAATGTTTTATTTATTATTTTTTTTTTTTCATTATAATATGGTCTTAAACATAGCAATGATTCATGATTATTAAACCATTCTATGGCACTTATTTCATTTACTTGATTTTTATTATTTTGATTAAATGTTAATGTTGAATTTTCATTTAGAAATCTAGCAAAATAATATATATGGCGATATTTCACATTATTAAAACTAGTATATATTTCTTCCAATGGTTTTATATTAATTAATACAGATATATCTGTTTTAGATATTCCAGTTTCTTCTAAAAATTCTCGAACAGCACAATTAATACTACTTTCTTTTTGATGCTTACGACCTTTTGGTAATCCCCATTCTGTATTTTTCCATATATTTTTACTTTTATTAATTAAATATTCTAATTTGGAATACTTTGTGTTTTTATTGTATTTTTCATTCATTAACAAATTAAATTTAATTTTTGCAGAATCATATTCATTTTTATAGATGTAATTTTTTTTAGTCATACCTAGATGATTTCGTAATTTATCAAAATCTCTTATTTGTAATATTCTTTCTTTCTCATTTTTTGTCATCATGTCAAATAATTTAATAATATAATCATCTTTTTGCATACTAAATTTTCCTCTTAAAAATTCAACATATCCTATAGTATCCTTTCTTCTAATCATTACAATTTTATAGTTTGATACATCATAATTAGTATTGATATCATTATTACCATTAATTAATAAAGAATTAAAATCATTATAACATATTAATCCATAACTTGTTAATGGTTCTCTACATTCTCTTTGTAAATGATTTGCATTTCCGCAGTTAGAACATATTAATGTCGTCATTATAGTTTATTTAGTTTTTAGTTTAAATTTAATCTTACTTTTTTATTTAGACTAAATAATTAATAGGAATTTGTATTTAAATAAAAATAAATATTAATTCTTTTCTTATATTATATATAGAAAAATAAAAATGGATCCTAAAATATGGGGACCCTTTATGTGGTTCATTTTACATATTATTACATTTAATTATCCCGAAAAACCAACTTCCTTTGATAAACAAACATATAGAGATTTTTTTATTAGTCTTAAGAATATAATTCCTTGTGAACAATGTAAAAAACATTATACTAAAAATATACAAGAATATCCAATCACTCCTCATCTTGATAGTAAAAAACATCTAATCGAATGGTTAATAAAAATACACAATTTAGTCAATATATCACTCAATAAAAAAGTTTATACAACTGATGAAGTACTAAAAACATATGAAACACTAGAACCTATAAGTCCATTTGCGATTCAATCCGTAGATATAACAAATAAAATAAACGAGACATTTAATAATAATATTACTAATAAAGAACGTTTTCAAAAAAAAAACAAAAGTTTATATACAATTATATTTATATTAATAGTAATAGTTATAGTTTTGAAATTTATACATAAGAAAAATTATTATGATTATTAAAAATATTAAAAATTTTAAAATTGTTTATGAAATTTGATCTTCAAAATTTACAGGGGTATAATTAATGGATTTTAATACTTTACCTGTTGATTTGTTTTTAACAATCCATAAGTTTGTAACTTCATTTAAATAATAATATGGCGAATCATATGGCGATTTACCTTCTTTAAACTCACTTTCGTATTTAGCAACTGTATCTTTTGCTTCTTCTTCCGTTGAACATAATTTACTCATATTACTACTATGAACAATATCAAAATCCCTATCAGCATTAAAACCAAATGTATGTGCGGCACCATATACAACATATAAAATATCAGCAATCGCATCTCTCATTTCAGTAATGTCGCGTTGTTTAATTGCGTCTTTTAACTCATTAAATTCTTCCTCTATCAAATCTAGTCGCAGTTTCATAATGTCTGGGTTATTTTCAATATCTTCATTAGTCATAGTATCAAATGATTTCATCTCAAATGCCTCTTGAAATTCACATATTTTAGCAAAATTGCTCTCAGTGCTTTCAGTATTTCCCATTTTTATTGTTTTATTGTTTTAAGTAAATGCGAGTTTTAATAGATAGATAATTAAATAATCTAGATAACCTAGATAAATAGAATACAGTATAACAATATAACTAAAAAAAATTTTAAATTTATTAATTTATTTGTTTTTTATATTTAATACGATTAAACAGTTTATAATTAATATACTATTTTAATTAGATTGTTTAAATTTTAATAATTTATTAATAATAACATCTTCTTTAAAACACCCTAATAAACATCCTCCTGTTTTTAATTGTTCATATTTGGCTTCGATTTTTTTTAAATTTTTTGATTTTTTCATACGTTTTATAAATTGTACTTTTGTCATATTCATATATTTATCATTAAAATTTAAAAATATTTTAAGTATGACATCATCTTCATAAATTTTAGTTTCTTTGATAGTATCATATAATATACTCATAAATGTTCCTTCATGCAATTTTGGAAAATTAGCTCTTTTTTCTGCTTTACTAAATAAATTAGGAAACTTGAGGTTTAGTGTATGCATAATATACATACGTGTTTTAATAATTTCTATATCAGTGCGAAATGGTTTTGTATTATTTACTTTTTCAAATAACGACATAGTATCTTTTGAACTTTCACTAGTACATTTATAATTATGAATATCAAGTGGAGAAATTATTTTTATTCCTTCTTCTAATAATTCACGTATTGCTGTTATTCTATGATGTCCGTCAATTAACACTATAGTATCATCCACAAATTGTGCTGTTGTAAATATACCAACTAAAATATTATCTTTTTTCAAATTATCTTTAATATTCTCTATATGTTTCCGATTAAGTGGATTATTATTTGTAAATAATCTTATATTCTTTATAAATTTTGTAATACCTTTTTTATTTTTTATATAATAATTAATATAATTGTGTTTATCTTGATAATTTTCTCCTAATAAATCTACTGTTGATATATTATGTTCTGTTTCTATATCATCATTAACTTCATCACAACTGTCGTAATAACTTTCGGTATCAGAAGAACTCATAATAATTAATTATAATATTAAATAAATTATAAAAAAATTCAATTTTAAATTTATTATTTATTTTTAATATTTAATGTGTTCTAAAAGTTATTTACTTTTTTGTTTTCTAGATAAATCACTATTGTATTGTTTTTTCATTTCTTTAAGAAAATCTTCAAATGAAGAATCATAAGGTTGTTCTTCTTCAAATACTTCTTCTGCGTCTACTTCTATTTCTACTTTTACATCTTTTAATATAGATTGAGGTTGTGTATTAATTACTTTAATATCATCAGGATTTATATTATTTATAGATGTAATAGAAAACATATCTTTAACAGAACATTTAATATCTTCTTCTCGTGTTGTATCATTAACAATTCCTCTATCTTTTAATTCTTGTAGAGCAACATCACTCATAAAATTCATTAATTTTTCATTCACTATTCCACTCTCTAAATCTTTTTTTTCTTCATCTGTTATAACTAATTCCTTTTGTTCTATACGATATGGATTATGATATTGAGATGGTTCTTTTTGGATGTTCATCTTTTTCTTCTTTTTATTTCTTTTCTTTTTATTTTTAGTTTTCTTTTCTTCCTTTTGAAAATAATTACCTAATGTATTAGGTTTGGTTTCAATTCTATGATGATTTGAAAGAGGTTTTGGTGGAGATGGAGGACAATGATGAGAATAACACACTATATTGTTTATTTGTGTTGGAGGTGTAATTTCTAATTTAGATTCTTTAATTAAATCTTTTTCATTAGATAATCTCATAACATCGTGATATCTTTTAAAACCCTTCATTTTTTGATGTTTATCATAACATTCATCACAATAATATTCTTTACATACCAAACAAGCTACATTTTTTATATTATTACAACGTGGTTTGCTACACTTTGTTGTTAAAGGATGTTCAAATACTAGTTTTCCATTTATCGAACATCCTGTTTTTAGTCCAAAAAGCGCTTTTTTTAATCTAGAATTATAATCATATTTTATAATAACTCCTTTACAACATTCGCATTCTACATCATGAATTTTAGTTTCATCCAATTGACCCTCACCATGATTCTGATAATATTTATTTACGTAACCAATATAAATAGCACCATTTCTATATTTTTTAGTACCAAAATACGGTCCAGTAACATCATATTTCCCTTCAAAACTATATAAAGAATGTGACTTGGAGAAAATACACAACCCTTCAAAAATCTGATTATGTTTAAATTCACCTTTATAATAAATAATCAGTGCTTTAATATTTGAATATCGCATTACACCATTCAATCTATCTGTCTTATTAATAGTTCCTTTAAAAATTCCATAACATTTTTCTGGATTTTCATCATTTGAATTATAATATGTAATAGTTGCTTCTTTATCTGGAATAAAAATTTTATTATAAAGTGTCGTATCTTCATATACAATTATACGATATTTATCTTTCTTTTTAATATTATTTAGGACAACAATTAGTTTAAATTTTTTTGATTCGTCTAATAATCCTTCATTAAAATAACATGAGAGCTTTATATGTTTTACATCTAATTGACATATTTTATAATATTCTCTTTTAACACCTGTTAATTTTAGAAAACCAATACCATGTGGCATTCCATCTTTCCATTTACCATAATATTTAGATCCATTCTCATAGTTAACCATTACATCATCTGTAAACCCGTAATTATATAGTCCTTCTATATTATAATCTAAATTGCTTTCACAACCAGATAAATTAATAAACATATTAGTTTTTTTTGATTTTGTAATTTTACAATTATATGTTAGTTTTCCTTTACAAGTATCAGAACATTCACATTTTGTTGAAAATATAAAAGGTCCTTTAAGATTAGATAATTCCCTACTAGTTTGTGAATGTAAACATATGTTTCTGCTTTCATATAATCTCCTATTTATATCATGTTGGTTTTCATAACTTTTCAATAAATCTTTAATTAAATAATAATATTCTGGATTTAATCTATACATCTGCGGAGGACATAAATCTCTTGGTTTAATATCATCTTTTGACATTATCTGAACACTTTTAATATAAAATAATGTGTTTTCTTTTAAAATTTACTATATAATAAAAAAAATCAATTTTAATTATATTTTATTTTTTGTTTTGATATTTTTATTAAAGTTGTAATATAGTTCATATTATTTACTTTTACTTCTTTTCATACATTTTTTAGATGATTTTAGTAGTTCGATAGGTGGAAATTCGTGTTTATACCCACATTTTTTCCCTGTATCCTTCATATTACATTGTTTATGTGGATGTATATGGAATAAACAATACATATTATCTCTATTTTTAATATTATTTTTGTAAAATTGAATACATAAATTATCATATATTTCTTTTTCTTTTTCAATAGCGATTTGTTTTATTAATTCTGTTTTTTTTAATTCTTCTATCTCCCGAACTTTTCTGGCTTCATCTTCTATCTCCCGAACTTTTCTGGCTTCATCTTCTATCTCCCGAACTTTTCTGGCTTCATCTTCTATTCGCCATTTTTCCATTTCAGACATTCTATCTAGTTCTGCTTGATGTGCTTTTTCTCTTAAAAAATCCTGATATGTATAAGGTAATAAATTTAGTTTTGTTTTTATATTATATTTAAATAAAAACTCACTCATTTCTATGGGATTAGTTATTTGTTGTGAAAAGGGGGAATTAGAATTATGTCTAATCATAATATTTTGTATCATATCTTTAAATGGACTAACTATATTTTGAACTTTCTTAACTTGTGCTGATGTTATAATATAACTAACTTTATTATGAGCGCTTATTCTATATTTTTGAAGTTCTACTTTAAACACATCCCATAAATCAATAAAATTATCTGGAAAAATATAATTAGTATGTTCATTAATAAAATTTATTATTAGTTGTAATGTTAATATATTAAGGGGTATAATCACTGTTTTAAGATTATTACGTTTGTTTGTTCCTAAAATTATTTCCATGATATGTTTTTCCATTATGACTTACTATCTTTTTATCAGACAATGTATTTATATCAATATACTATATATTTTTCAATTTTATTTTTTAATGATTATCATTAAAATAAAAATTGAAAAATATAAATAGATTTAAAAGTATTTATCCATAATAAATATAATAAATATAATAATGAAGTATTTAATAATAGTAGAATCACCCAATAAAATAAAAAAAATTAAATCATTTTTAGGAAGTTCATACAATGTCTCGGCAAGTTGTGGTCATATTCGTAATATGGATCCAAAATGTATGTCTATTGATATAGATGAACCAACTAACACTTTTCAACCTATTTATTTAGTAGTATCTGATAAAAAGAAGGTTGTGTCATTATTAAAACGCGAAGTGAAAGATATTGGTTCAACTGGTATTGTATATCTAGCAATGGATTACGATAGAGAAGGAGAAGCCATTGCATGGCATTTAAATGAAGTTCTTAAACTAAAACCAGAACAGACTAGAAGGATTACATTCACTGAAATTACTAAGAAAGCAATTTTGAATTCCATTGAAAATCCTTCTCAAATTGATATGAATATGTTTTATTCACAACAGGCACGAATGGTCCTAGATAAACTTATTGGTTATATGATTAGTCCAATTCTTTGGAAACAATTTAATAACTGGAAACTTTCCGGAGGTCGTGTTCAAAGTGTAGTTGTAAAAATTATTCAAGAACGTGAAAATGAAATCGCCACATTTAAATCAAATAACTTTTTCAAAATTAATGGAGATTTTTGGATTAATGATAAAGATAAAACTGACCTGGTATTTAAAAACGCATTTCTTACTACATCACTAGAAAATGATATTAAAACAAAAACAGAATTAGACACCTTCGTAAAACTTATTCCAATTGGTGATGATGATGATGGGATTAAAAGTAAATTTATTATTCAATCGACAAAAACATCTCAAACTAAGCGAAAACCACCTCCACCATTTATTACATCTACTTTACAACAAGAAGCAAGTAATAAATTAAGTATGAGTCCAACATCTACTATGTCTTCTGCACAAAAATTATACGAGAATGGTTTAATTACGTATATGAGAACGGATTCAACTGTAATTGCTGAAGACGCTCATAAGGCAATTAATAAAGTTATTGTTTCTAAATATGGTGTTGATTTTTATAGTAAGAATTTTTATAAATCTAAATCAAAGACAAGTCAAGAAGCACATGAAGCTATTCGTCCTACTCATTTTGATAAAGAAAGTATTATGGGTGAAAACAGTAAACTTAATTCATATGATAATAGACTTTATCAACTTATATGGAAAAGAACAGTTGCTAGTCAAATGAAACCAGCTGATGTTGAAATTACAACTCTTAAAATTAAACTAGATAATAATACTCTAAAAAAAGACGAAAAATATATATTTGTTGGTAAATTTGAAAAGATTTTATTTGAAGGATATCTTAAACTCTATAATATTAAAGGTAGCAAAAAAGATATAGAGGACGATGATAATGATAATGATGATGATAAGTCTAGGAAAAAAGGGAAACAAACAAGTGACACTATTATTACTAAACTCAAAAAGTTAAAAAAAGGAGATGAAGTATTTATTGCGAGTATGGATATTCTTGAAAAACATAGTAAACCACCAAAATCACGATTTACGGAAGCAAGTTTAATTAAACGCCTTGATGAATTAGAAATAGGTCGTCCTAGTACATATGCTAGTATGGTTTCTAAAGTTCAGACAAAACTTTATGTTGAAAAGAAAACAGTTGAACCAGTTAAAAAGGATTTCATTCATATTGAAATGAAATATCCTTCAACTAAAAAGGAATCCGCTAAAAAAATGAGTGTTGATGGTGAAAAGAATAAACTGTTTGTTTCTCCTCTGGGTTTTATGATTAATGAATATCTAGTTAAACAATTTTCCAATATATTAGATTATAGTTTTACTGCTAATGTTGAAAAACTACTAGATGAAGTAGCAAAAGGAGAAAAAGTATGGAATATTGTTGTTGGTGAAGTATATAGAACATTTAACCCCACAGTGGAAAAACTTAATCTATCTTTTAAAGATAAAACAAGTTCTTCTGGTATTGGAAGTAAATATGAAAAACTAGATTTGGGAGTACATCCCGAAAATGATATTCCTATTATAGTAATGAATACTAGATATGGACCCGCTGTTGTATTGAATCACGAAGATAAATCATTGCGTAAATACGCTAATTTTACAGGTGCATTAACTGATATTACATTAGATAAGGCAATTTGTATGCTTCAATACCCTAAAACAATTGGTAAATATAAAAGCGACAATGTTATTATTAATAAGAGACAAAATTATTATATTACATATAAAAAGAAGAATTATTCTATCGATAATTATAATAAATGTGAAGATAATGAATGTGTTGATGGTTCTTGTATTACATTAGACGAAGCCATCAAAGTGATTGATACTATTTCTAGTGAAGTTGGAAATGATATCAAAATAACGGATGATATTTTAATTAAAAAGGGACCATATGGTTTCTATATTAAATACAAAGGAACACAAAATATACCTATTATTTATAAATATAAAAAAGTGTATAAAACACAAGATGATATTAAAAATATGACACTAGATGAGTGTAATGAATGTATTGAAAAAAAATTAAAAAAAGGTAAAGGTAAAGAGACAGTAAAAGATAAGGGGAATGAGAAAGAAGAGCAAAAAGGGAAAAAGGGAGTAGTTAAAAAAACAAAAACAAATACAACAAAAAAAAAAGTAGTTAAAAAATAAGTAATTTAAAAATTTAAGTTTATTATTTATTAAAATGTATTAAAATATATTTTTTTAATTATTTTTAGTCTTTAAATATACACTATACACTATACACTATACACTATACACTATACACTATACACTATACACTATACACTATACACTATACACT
>Ga0209634_1001213_pt1 | contig 19135 bp, 15 predicted proteins | sample LinPmetageLP40_FD_184043 | JGI IMG/M metagenome (GOLD analysis project Ga0209634, IMG submission 184043) | Marine viral communities from the Pacific Ocean - LP-40 (SPAdes) (version 2) | ecosystem: Environmental > Aquatic > Marine > Oceanic | place: Pacific Ocean | collected 2010-08-26 | reverse complement strand
TGCTGCATCTCTAAACGACATCTTCTGGCTCCTCTTCTACTGGTACGTCACCCAACATTGCAGCCTGCTCATCAGGCGGTGCTACGTCAGGATTGGGCGGTGCCATAAGGCCCATAGGTGCTTCGGCGGGTGCTGCCATCATCAGGTCTTCCTGCTCAACAGCCTCGTCTTCTTCAACGATGCCCAGCGCGGTGCGGAGTAGCGTAGGAGTGATAATCATACGGTTCTTATTATCCACGCCCATTTCAGTTTTAATGCCTACATCCTCAGAAATAATTTCAACATATCTTGCCAACGGTCCTGCAATGAGAATAGCCAGATCGATGGGTATCTTTCCCTTGGCAATAACCTGTAGGAGAAGAGTAGATACGACAGTGGCTATGTGTGCTTCGATCTTCAGCATGGCAAAGACCATTTCAGTCTTCTCTTCAGCATCGATCATTTGGATCATATACTCCACCGCCTCGTCATAGTCGGTGATGTCTGGCGGTCTATGCCAAGGATAATTGCGAGTATCTGAGGTGTAGTGCGCACCGGCTATAGGAGCATTTATTTTAATCATCTACTTCAGTCTCCTCTGGCGGCTGGGCTTCAGCAGACTTGTACTGCTCCTGCATATCATCGAAAAATTCCGGCGTGTACATCAGACCGCCTTCTTTCATCTCCATCAATTTCTCTGGCATATCGCCTTTTAGAAACGACTTGATAGACTTCTGTACCGCCTGCTCAAACTTCATTTGATATCATCCCGTAATTTACCATCAGATAACCATGATCACCTGTTTTGACTGCTTCTGGATGGGTCTTTTGTACTTCCTGCGCGAGTACGCCGAAGGTAGGATATTTGTTGGCACCTATTCTTATACCTTCTTCATTCCACTCCCACTGGTAGAAGTTGATCCCCTTGAGAGTATCAATTTTAACGATGTTCTTTTTAAGACGAGTGTCTGATGACATTATCAGTGCTGCTGTGATAGTACCAAAGGCACCCCACTTACCGCTATCGTCTGATCCGGCATTCGCTTGTGCGCCTAACTGGGCAGACAGTAACTGCGTCTCAAATTGCATATCGCTGACTGCGCCTTTGAAGGCGTAATCAAGGAGATTGTCGATACTATCCCACAGCCGGTTTTGGGCTTCCTGAGTAAGGTCCAGACGGTTTTTAACATCTGTAGAAATAGCCTCAAACAACATTTCTGTATTAGCGGTCATAACCGTTTGACGCCATTTGGCGTTAGCAGTGTCTACATTATACTGGAGATTCTGATAAAACTCATTTGCAGCTTGGTCTTGCTCTGAAGCAAATCTAGCAGCGGTGTTAGTTTCACCGGCATTAAACTGCGCCATTGCATTCTTCTCTGCAGCATTTTGCTGGGCAATTGTTGCGTTTAACTGGTCGTAGAATTTTTCAAATTCATTGTTCTGCTCTGCAGTAAACAACCTTTGAGTATTGATTACCTTCTGGTCCTCAAACAAAGCCTGCACCATCGCCTGCTTGTTTACGACTTCAGCTTGCTGCTCGTTAGTCAGGTTGGATAAGTCCATCTGCAGGAAGGCTTGTGCATTGGTAACCGCCGCACTTTCCCGCGCATTTAAATTAGCCAATTCAAAGTTAGACAGTACTTGAGCCTTGTTGATAATAGCCTGCTGACGGTTGTCTAGATTTTTAACCGTGAGCGTCTGAAAGAAAGACGCTTCGTTCTGAGCAACACCCAGTGTGGCTTCCATTATGGCATTTGAATACGCTTCAATGGCTGCTGATCCGGACATACCGGAGAAGGCTATTGTGCGGCGGGTATCTCTGGCAATTCCCTGCGCCCACGGTGGTATAATCGGGTCACCTTTTGAGTTTTTAAACTCGTCAGAGATGATCTTCATTTGACCTACGGCAGTAGCCTTGGCGTCAGTATAATTACCCTCTCCTAATTTTGAGGCCAGTAATTTACCTGCTATTGTGGTGGTGTCGATGATAGTACTGATATTCTGACTAGCGAAATCATCTAGTGAACTTCCTAATACACCAGTACCATCTCTTTCAGCCTCAACATCGATGGTAATATCATCTGCGTCTACTAAGTTGTCATCGTCAATTTTCCCAACAGCAGCGTCCACCTTAGTGGCGTCCGTTAGCTGGTCCGTGACAGTAGAAACGTCATAAGTTTCTGGCCCAGAGGTAGACACAACTGGAGTTACTTCAGTAGCATCCACGGTTTCGGCGTTATACCCAATATCGTCAAAAATATCATACTTGGGGTCATTACTGTCCAGAGTAGTACCTTCGGCATCAGCGTCCATCGAAGGGACAACGTCTTCCATACTCAGACCTTTGCCTGCCAGCCAACTATCAGGATCGTCTATGATAGCCTGCATCTCTGCTTGAGATTTTACCAAGCCGGTTTCTTCAGCCCATTTTAATACCTGATCTGCTCCTAATGAGGGGGTGTATGAGACAGGAGCAGGGGCTGCAGCGGCTGGGGCAGATGCCGCCGGTGGACCTGCACCGCCTCCATCCCCGCTGGCACCACCCTCGCCACCAAGTGTATCGGATAGGTCAAACATCCCTACGCCATATTCATTTTCGTTGTCTATTAACTCTCCTCGGTGATATTCTTGTCCATCATTAGGCGTGAGTGCATTCTTCACAGACTGGCCAAAACTATTGCCATCACCTAAGTTTTCGTTGTCACTCCACCAACCCATTATAAATTCTCCCTTTCAGTCTTACAGGCTCTAATTCGGTCACGCAGAGCAACGTAGTCAGTAATTGCAGTATCGATGGCAGTACTCGCGCTGGGTAGAGCGTCTAACTCGCCAGCCAGTTTTGCATTGTATTCATCTGAGTAGGTTTTCATCGGTGGACAGTAGACTTCCAGATCGGTCCTATAGACCGTTCCCGCGCAGCCGGTCAGTAAGACCATTCCTGTCAGTAATATTATCTTCTTCATGTTCTGCCATTGCCTTGTAGAAGTCGGTATTCTTCTTCTCTGCCTGAAGATCATCCTGCAGCACTTTATTCTTTTCCTTAGAGGCTCCGGTGACCCGTCCCATGATGTAAATAATCGGGATAGCCATAGCCAAAGCCGCAATAATGTAGGTCTTTATTTTGCCAAAAATGAACACTAATGGACGCCTTCTTTATGGTCCTTAAATCTTGCGTATGCTGCTAGTGCAATGCCGCCTATTGCTACGACTAGGAACAAAGTTTTCATGCTGGCAGCATAGGGAACCAAGGCTTGTAACTGTGGGGCTAATTCGCCCAGCATAGTCGCAGTACCGGCCACCCCTACCCCCGCCATAGTCTTAGATTTAGCCAGTGACTTAGGAGCGTCTGCAGTCACCTTCTGTGGCATCTCAGGGCCGCTCTCATCACTAGGTAAGGCAGCATCCATAGAGAAGACTGCAGCCTCTGCAGCACGGCGTCTGGTGAGGCCTGCCAGCGGCTGTAGGACGCCCTTAACACGCGCCTTATTCCACTTCATCATCTCAGATGGAACGTCCTCATACATGCCCTTGTTAATCTTACGGAGCATTCCAGATGAAGCTAGGTTACCTTCGCCCAAATTGTACGTCCATGACACAAGCGCATCAAACTGACCTTGGCTGAGAGGCACGTTTACTTTGCGTTTTACGGCATCTTCAAACTTCTTTACGTCTACACGCAGACGATCCTCACACTCTTGAGTAGTCCACTTAGTACCGCTCTTAACGCCATAGGTCGAGCCAAATCCGCAAGTCCAAACTCCAGCCGGACAACGGTATGCTGATACCATGCCATCCGGCTGTACTCTGTGTAGACCTTCAAATTTCTTGATAAGTGCCAGACCGCTGTCTGAGATTTTAGTCGGGTGCATAGGTTTCCTATTAGGTTATTGCAGCTAGACTGCGTAGGTTATTAATTGACTGATCGATGTTGATGTTCATTCTGCCAATTCCTTGGCCTTGCTGATTGAACTGGTCGAGGATTAGATTGCCTCTATCGTCCATCCGGCGGTTGGTACGAATGCCGTTGGAGTTAATAGTGCTTTCAATCAGTTGCCCATTGTCATCGAAGGCTGCACCAATTTCAGAAAATTCCATCCTCATTTGAGGATTTAAGGATGGTATATTAGCTGCTTGTCTGGCGATATTTCTGCCTTCAACAATCTGGCCTGCGTCTATGCCGCCGTATATATCAGCCGTGGCTTGATTGGTCTGCTGGAAGCCGCCTTGCTGTGCGGAGAATTGATCAGAAAGGTTCTGCTGACCAATAGAAGATGCTTGTGCATATGCCCCAAGATCACTTCTAAGTTGATTATTAAATCCTTCGTTAGCCCTTTGCATACTAGAACGGTCAATGCCTGCCAATTCAACATCATCAGTATAACGGTCAACATAATTATCAAACTTAGATACAAACCCATCTTGAGTACCTGCCATCGCTTCTTGGTTCTGAAGAGACTGTGTAGCATAATCATCAGACCGCCCTGAGAATGCCGACACGTCACCTGCAATTGCATCAATGCCAGCAGCCCGTGCCGCTTCGTTTGTAGCCAGTGTATCACCAACAGTCTCAAACCCTGCATTCATATTATCAGTGGTTGTACCGAGATTAGCCACTCTGTTAGCTTGTGCGTCAGTGAATTGAGTATCCATAGACGTGTTCATGTTAGCCAGACTTGTACCGGTGTCTTGAAATCCAGTAGTCATGTCGTTTTGCATAGTAGTATTGGCCTGATCTACGGTATCAAAACGAGTTCCCATGTCAGCAAAGCCAGTGTCTTGAGATGACTGTAAGTTGGTTACTCCAGTACCCAAATCGCCCAAACTAGTCGCGTTGGATGCCATGTTGGTATCCATAGTATCGAAACGCTGGTTCTGTCCTGTATTATATTCCTCTAACAAGGTAGACAGATTATTAAATCCAGTGTTGGTATTGGCAGTAATAGCATCCCGATTAGAATTGGCAGAGGTATTGAAATCGTCCATCCTAACATTGACATCGGCAAAGCCCTCTTTAGCCAAATCCTTGGCACCTGTAACATTAAGATCGATCAGGTCTTGGTTTTCTAACAGCACTTTATACTGTTCATCAGTCAAACCGCCTTGCACGTTAATGCTCTGAGTACCACCACCACCGCCTTTAAATACGACCATTCCTGACCGGCGCGGGTGTAAATATTTATAAGGTAGAAAAGGATTGTTAATCATTAGTTATCTCCATTGAGTATACGCTATACAGGGATTTGTACGGTTTTCCGGCGGTACTCTTGACCGAAGAAAGACGCCGCCCCCATCCTTTGCGCCCCCATATCTGTATTGAATTACATTTATTTTCTTTGGCAAATTTCTCTAGCAAATGATTATGATCTAACCACGCATCCCAGTTTGTTATCTTCCCACCACAAGTTAATAACTGCAAAGACCTCATATTATCGTAAATTAAAAACCTAGTGGTAAGTACATTGTGAATTTCACCTTCAACTATCGCAGCAAAGACGTGTACCTGTCCGGTCATCGCCTTCTGGAACAATTGGAAGGTAGTCATTTCTCCTGCAGAGTGTTCTAGAGCCACATCAATATGGGGTTTTATTGTAGACCAATGTTCTAGAACCTCTTCTGGACGTAAGAGGCATGGTGTATACATTGCATTAATTATATCATCTACTAAAGTCTATTGCAAGTGTTAATTAGGTGGCTTAGTCTACGCCCATTCATTTAGAAAGGGTTAAACTACACGAACATCTATTAGATTAACTGTAGCACCACCATCCGAAGTAACAAAATCCATTGTCGTTCTGGCATTAGGTTTAATTAAAACGGGGGTGGTTTCAACAACAGAGGAAGGTAAGGTTACTTGGCAAGGAGAAGAAGTGTCAAAAAGCGAAATTGTTTTTTTATCATTACCACCTAACCACATGTATTTTCCATCAAAAGAAAAACCAAAGGAATAATTATTTCTTTCATTATTTAAAATAGCAGTTGACATTTCATGTCGGGATATATTGGCAGTATCAGTCATAACATGTGGGGTTAGGAGATCAGTGTGAGTAATTCTATCGTATGCAAAACCATTGGCAATCAGAGTTAATCCATCTGGCGTTATTATAAAACTTGAGTATTGGGCGCTAGTGTCCACAAAAGTATTATTGTTTGCCGTTGGGTGATTGGACACAGAACTGCCTATTGTACTTGCATCCCAAGCTGTGCCAAAATTGTATTTATACACGGTCTCGGATGAGTTCATTACAAATAGCTTCATTCCATCACTTGTAATATGAAAACCATAGGGATTAGAAATGATACTTTTATTATCGTTAAAAGCTATACTGGTTAAATCAAATGGACTGGTTAAAGTCCAATGTTGAAGTCTATCAGCCGTTGTCCCTGTAACATACATGTGCAGCCCATCGGGACTAAATTGAAAATCTAGCGCATTAGATTCATAACTACCATAATAATAACTAGCAGTTTCTGTTGCAGCTATAGTTGTAATATCCCAATCTGTAGTAAGTGCATATTCTCTAATACGGTCAGCAGTACCATCCATAAAGAATATTTTATCTCCATCTGCGTTAAAATTTATTTGATAGATATTTACACCACTGATAGGCGATGGCTGATTAACAGTAGCAATTGGCTGAAAAGTACGTTGCTGACCTACTGCTGTAGTATCTGGAATATAATAACCTGCTCCACCTGAACCAGAGTTAAATGAATAACTCCACTTGGCATGTTTAGGGACGTTAGTAAATGTTGGTGATGTTGTTGCTGTTAAAGTACCATTATCAAAAAAGTTACTTCTGCGTACATTCAATGCGGGGGCAGTGCCTGTAACAGATATTGGTACATGCACAGCCTCACTAGCTACCAAGGAATCTTGATATGCTAGGCGTCCTAACTGTGAGTTGTACGGAGCCTGATTTGGCCGTTCACCAAATATGTTTCTTGCATTTGCCATTTATGTTAGTCCTATAGCTATGTTATTTTTTCACGGTAAACTCTTTTTGTAAGGTATGGTACGTCTAGTAGATGGGCATAGAAGTTAAGATAAGCAGGGGGGTAAAATGACAGTCTTAATATCGTCCCATTCCAAGTACCGCCGGTTGAACCATTATGCCCTCCGATAATTAACCTATTATATTCAGGGAAAATTCCAACACTGTCACTAGAGTTATAATTTTGCTGTCCATTAGCCCCTACAGTCGCTTCTCCTCCACCGTTATCTTCTTCTTCTTCCCAAGAAAAAAGACTTTTTATAGCCAAATCAGTGGTCAGAAAACCTCCGGTTGCGGAGGAATCGGTAGCATGAGAAAATTGTTCGGCACCATAAGCATACATTCTTCCTTTGTAGTTATTGGAAGTACGGCCTAGTGTTATAGCGTTTGTATTAACAGTCGTTCCATCATCGGAATGACACAAAGTAAATACCCGTGCATCGTCATTTGCTTCAGTACTAACAATCTCAAATGGAACTGCTTCCGCAATAACTGTGGGGCTTGCTGTTAGGGCCGTGGAAAAATCTCCTGAATTAAGTTCTAGGCTTTCGTTCGCCCTAGTTACAGCACTAGCAACAGTTGGTATGTAGGAGGATGCCCATGAACCTTTTTCTACCTGTACGCCCCAGATATATAAACCTTTGTAAGCATTGCCAGCATATGTATTAGTAGTGTTACTGTCAGTTTCAGTAAACTGAAATCTAAGTTGAACAGTACCTGCACTTCCAGCTACGCCAGTAACAGTATACCTACGCCAACCTCCATCTGCAAATGTTACTGTGGCTGAACCTGCACCCGTAGATGTAATAGAAGAACCCGTAAACATACTATTTATAGGCCATCTAGTAGTATCAGTTGATGTAATTATTAATCTAGTTTTTTGCCCGCCTCTGACATAAACTGACGCAGTATAAGGTTCACCATTTTCAAGTGTAATAGCCGCACTATCAATAAAATGTGTGCCATTATCAGTAGTTTCTACTAATTTATCTGCTGATATTATTCCATCCAGCCCCATCGCAGCATTAGGTTCTACCGTTACTCTAGTTTTCGTCCAAGCCGCATTGCTCAGATCAGAACTATATGTAACTAAATTAGTACGGGCTTCCTCTATCATCAGTCCTCTAGAATCGTAATTAAATGATGTGTTTTCAATAGATGTTGCATAGTGAGATAAAGGATTATAATCAAAACGCGGCTCATTATTAATAGCCGTTTTTATAAATTGCATACTTGTTTTTTTAGACTTAGCGGTAGTTGGAAAATACTCAGTGCCATAACCATTAGCTGTATAATTAGTTGCATTAGTAGTTTCTAACTGTGCGCCCCACAAGTAAATTGTATCGTTACTGCCACCGGGGTTTATAGTCGCTTCTCGTAAATCAGTAACAGCGTCTTTAATAGAAAATTTAACAGCGGTAATGGGAGTACTTGTAGAACTCATGGTAAGTGTACAGCGATACCAACCATTTCCTACATCAAGAATTGATTTAACAATAGCATTACCTTGACCAGTGTTACCATTAGTTAAATCAAAATTTTGCCAGTAGTTAGTATGTCCATCAAATAGTATTTGAAGAATATCTTCAGTTCCAGCTTTAGCAAATACACTTACAGTTACAAAACTTCTTTTTATTGCTATAGTTCGTTTTAATCCGTGATTAGTTGCACCAGTATTTGTTCTTGTAATAGTGTCGGCAGTAGTAGTGCCATCAGGTGCAACAGTAGAGTTAGCTGTCACAGAAGAGTTTGTTTTAGTCCAATAAGCGTTGTCAAATTCTTGGCTATAATGAAATATATTTTCGTTTTGTTTTACGGTATCTCTACTATAATATGTCCCTATAGACGCCCTGCTAAAAGTAAGCCGAGGGTCAAGTGTTTTACTATTTGCAAAATCTAAACGTAGTGTAGGATCAGCCGGTGGATGCGCAGTATCCGTAGAATAATCCCTTGAATTATATAGTTCATTCCCATAAAAATCAACGCCATAGTCTGTTGTCCTCATTACTGTGTTATCGCCACTAGCAACAGGGCCATACAATTGTAGAGATTGATCAGCGTTGGCTGTAAAAACAGGGCGGTCACTGGCACCAGACTTGCCTTGCTGAATAGTAACTTTACCGTAATCTGATGTGCCTTGTCTTTTTGAAGTTATTTCAAGACCAGTAGCTTCAGAGTAAAACTTACCTGTCAAAGAGTCATTACTAGTTGCATAATTTATTGTCTGATAACCCACAAGATTTGCTATCGCACCTTGTGTTAGAACAACATTTCCACTTGTAGTATCACCACCAATAAAAAATCCTTCAAAACGTGGGTTATTACTTGTAGGAATAGTAACGCCACTACCAAGTGTTTTATTTGTAAGAGTTTTAGTAGTACCAGAGAGGTAGGTATCTAACGTATCTACTGTAGTTTGGCGCATTACATTTGCAGAAATATCTTGTGTAACAACACTATCACCACCAGCGATTGCTGTTGTACCAACTGCTGTTTCAGGATCAGCTACTGTGTTAATTTCACCGCCTTCAGCGATCAGGCCACTGACATCATAGCTGCTACCAACTACCCCATCTACATAGGCTTTTACACTTTGCTGAGTAGGAATAAGTGTAGCTGAGTTAGATGCCATATTGTCTTCATCAACAAAACCTGTGGCGGTAATAGTACCATCAGCCAATGAGCCAAAGGTAATCGTGCCTGTTGTAGTAATTGCTGACGATCCATTATCAATGGCCCCAAAGCCAGACGAGATTGAGCCAGCATTTAAAGCACCGACTGTGGTCACATTTGCCAACGTGTCGAGAGAGGTTTCCATGTACGTTTCAAAGTCGGTTAAAGCAACCTGCTTCATTGTACCATCGTCATTAACCACCACACGATCAGCATCTGCAAGGGTTGTACTTGCAGCACTAGTATTACCATCCAATATATTAAGTTCAGCAGGGGTAGAAGAAATTAAACCGCTTGTACCGGAATCAACCTCAAATGCTGCAAGATAACCTACGTCATCTGTACTACCTAAATCAGGCAGGTAGTATGTATGATCTGCTGTTGGATTAACAATAGATAAAGTAGTTTCATAATCATCGGCACTAGCACCTTCAAAAACAATAGCATTAGCAGCGTTCATGGTAACAGTATCAACAACTGTTTGTGTGCCACTGACCGTGAGATTACCTGCTACCGTTAAGTTGTCACCAATAGTTACTTCAGATGTTGTGTGACCGATTGTGACCGCTGTGCCGCTAGTCTCAGTTGCTACTTTCAAAGCACCTGTAGAGTTCGTGATGTAGCCGTTTGTATCATCATGATACAATGTCATATCATCGTCTGTACCTAGTTTAATTTTAGCATTGTCTGGCATATCGACATGTGTGGCAGGGCTGATAACGCCAGCTACTGCAAGAGTGCTATCTAGTGTTGCAGCACTAGTAACATCTAAAGTTCCTGCTAAATCAACATTTGCACCACTAAAGGTGGCAGCTAATGTCGTGCCTGATTTTATATTTAAATTACCACTATTGTTTTCTAAGGAGCCAAACGTAGCAGTATCGTCTTGCAAACTAACAATACCATCATCAGTATTTAAAATAATATTTCCCGCTACATCTACGGTCAGATCACCACTCGACAGATCAATCTCAGTACCATCAATAGTAATGTTGTCTATACTAATTCCAGCGTCTGCTGTTACAGCACCAGTAAATGCAGATGTATCAGCGACTGCAAGTGTACCTGCAATGGTTACATTCCCAGTCCCATCGGCTACAGTAAACTTATCAGTATCCATCGTCAGGCCACCGTCCAAGGCAGTAGCACCTGTAACACCTAATGTGCCTAGTGTAGTTCCATCTGCAGAAAGCGCATTGGCAAATGTACCCGTGCCTGTGACGCCTAATGTGCCAGAGATATCCACGTCTGTGATCATAGTACCGGCAAGGTCTTGCTGTACTAACTCGCGCCAAACAGCAGCCCCGCTGGTATTACCTACGCATATATAAATACGTCCAGTAGTACTATTCTCCCATAAAGACCCCGCTGCATAGCCATCTCCGCTATCATCATTCACTGTAGGAATAGCATTTGCAACGTTGTTCTTACCGCCTACACCGCCGTTAGCTAAAGGCAGGTAACCAGTTACAGATGTAGCAAGAGGTATCTTCGGGCCGTCTCCTGTACCGCCAGTGTGGGTGTGACCGCCCGAAGAATTAAATGCTGAAGAAAGCTGGTTAAATTCTGCATTAAGAGGCGGTGCAGTGACACTCGCCCCGTTGATTATCGTAGCAGTTGACTGCCTTGTGTAACCTGCCATTGACTATCGTCTCCCTGCAACTGAATATTCAAAAACCATACCTTGAATTGAGTAGGGTTCTGTCTGACCAACGGTGACGTAAGTGGCTTGCACAGCAAATCCGCTACCTTGAATATCACTGGTCATAATTGGTTTGGATGAACCGCCATAAAGGACGTTGGCGGCTGCGTAATTAATATTTCTTCCTGCGTACCTCGTAGGCGCACCCGTGGAAGATTGAGAATATGTGTTAGGTGCTTGGACATCGCCGTCACCCCAATCATACGTGACTGATAAGAGAAGTTCTAATGGACCTTCTGCTCTGATAAATGTGTTTATCTTGCGTATCACCTTACGCTGCTCAGTCTCGCCAAAGTCCAGATAAGGAGTGGCGTACACTGCAACAATATCATCACCGTTAAAACTGGTGCCTACTTCCTGACGGTATACATTCCCGTCATGGTCAGCGTGTAGGATTACCTCTTCTGTGCCGACATAATCTGAGGTACAACAAGAAGCACGTATTCCCTGTAATTGTCCAAAACTCCAATTAATAGAACCCGAATTGTCAGACAAACCGCCTATTATTCCTTCGGCGTCTGCAGAAGATGGGCTTATGGTTCCATTGGCAGCGGTAGAGGCACCATAGAAATACCTCACTTGGGATTTAGACCTTATTACAACTCCGGTAAGAGTATCCATGTCATTGTTTTTAATAATATCAACTAACGAGGCTTGGATAGGCTTAGAGACTGTTTCTAGTTCCACATCGCCAATTCTACTAGTACCGGCAACCGGTCTGAAACCATCCGGAGCAAGGAAAATTAGATCACCGCCGATTTCAAGAACGCTGTCCCGTGCTACACAGCCTACGTTGGTGGTAACCTGCTCCAATACAAAAACATTTCCAGACGATACTGCGATTTTTTTAATATCTTTATTGCCAAATACAAAAAGATTATCTCTAAATGGCTTAATCTGGACTACGTCATATCCTGCAGGTATCTGCCCTCCACCCGCTGCTGTTGTCCACGTATAAGGGTCTTTTGGCGCAGAATGGGCTACTACCGCTGCAGTGCCTTTATGTCCGGATAAGAACAAGTGGTTTTCAAATACGTCCACTAAAGCCGGAGCGTTTATTGCCTGCGCACCGCCAGCCGTGTTACTACCTCCAACAGCAAAACCGCCTGAGTTAGTTGATTTAATCTCTTCCCAGTTAGCACCGTCAAAGACAATCGCTGGGTTAACGCCGTCTACGAAGCAAATCTTATTGCCAGTACCAAAATTAAACTGTGCATGACGTATCTTACTGACCGTCAGGGTATTGGCAGTCATTGGCCTAGTTACGCTGTAATCCAGAGTGAATTTTCGCCAGCCTATTCCAGAGGTGTAGTAGTAGAAACTATACGTGCTTCCACCGGCATCCTTACGCGCAGCAATGATCTTAGTGGAGTTGCTTACATCGTCTTTAAAGATGGCTAGTCCTAGCACTGGGCCAGTGCCAGTAGTCTGCCCTGCTATGGTTACTTCGCCATAGGTGCTATCGTATTTTTCATATCCCTCAATACGCCGATAGCCGCCAAATAAAGACGGTTCATAGTTGACTAATCTAGTAGCACTACCGGGGTTATTATCGGATAACTCCAAATGGTTTTCATTGGAATTAAGACCACCGGCAGAGATAACTTTTAATGAGGCTATCTGGTCTGGCATTAGAACCTGACCCGTGTATCTCGGATGTAATCAAACTGGTTGATGTACAAACTCTGCAGGTCTTTTATGCCTTGTTCAAAGGCTACATATGCGGCTTGGGAAGACTCCACGTTATCCTTAAACATGTACATGTGATACAACGCACCGTCTACGAGGACGCTGTCAAAGGAGGTTGGTACACGGGTAACATCATCATAAAAAGTGAGGTCGGTGTAGTTGAGGAAGTAATTAAATTTTACTTTGTAGGCTTTGTCCGGCGTAGGAGTTACTCCAAATGCACTGCCATGAGCAGGGTAAATGTGCGTAGGCACTCCTCTACCGGCTGCGCCAGAGGTAGTGTCTGTGTCACGGTGATATCTGTAGTACTCGTCTCTATCTATAGAACCCATGACAGAGTTCCTTGAGCCTAGATTAGCGTCTTCTAGAACTTGAAAACTGTTAAAGTCTGCAGTTTTTAAATTGTCAGGCCAAGAGTATTCTTCTGTGCCTGCAACTAGTGTTTGTGTGTGAGTAGCCGCATTAAAGGGCCAGCCAAATTCTGCTTGATTAATACGCGCCAGAGCAGCCTTCACTGCATCCTTGGTCAGTGCATGTACACCTCGCACAGACGAGAAATCAGCGTCAGAGATCTCAACCTCGTTCAGACGCCGCAAGACCTGATTACATAGCGAGATGTAAGTACTAGGCATACTAATTCCTTAGAAAAGGGATAAAGGGGCCAGCACAAGCCAGCCCCTAAATTTATTAGGCTAGGTTGTACCAAGCATTGAACAGGCTGTCGCTGCGCAGGATTTTTCTAGCATAGAGATTCATGCCGCGCACGATATCCGCGAAGGTATCTGGTGACCGGAAAGTCTCTGTCTTAGAGATTTGCTGCGCTGTAGCAACTGCACCCATATGACCAGCAACCAGAACACCATAATGGGCTGTAGAACCGGCTGCAGTAGCAGTACCGGGTCCAGTGCCTTTATACGGCAGGTTGTTAGACTTATAAACGTCAAAGCCACGAATTTTATTAGGCAGCTTGCCGTTACGCAGTTCATCACCACCACCGAAGTCGGAATTGATGAGTTTTGACGAGGTGTCGAGAAGGACTTCGCAGAACACTGGGTCCACAACGATATAACGACCATCAGTATCGACATTCGCCTGATCCATCATACGAGCAATACGGTTCATAATCTCAAGAGGAGATGTAATGATACCAGTACCGCCGTCTGCAGCAATTGGAATAGCCTTAGTGCTATCGCCAGAAACTCCAGAGAAGACATTGCCGCGCAGTTTGTTGGCTGCAAGCAATTCGTCATTGTCTGCAGCGGCATCGGCTTTAGTCGATCCTGTTTCCAGAGCAGTACGCGCCGTGGTCGCATCGGTGTAACCCGCCATGTGGCGAAGTACTTCTGCGTCCATTGCATCCTTCATTTTATAGCCAGCACGATCCGTTGCTAAATCAACGAAATTGATATGCGAATGCGCTTCTTCGATATCGTCCATCGCAAACTGGTAGTAGTTCGCTTTATTTACGACCATAGTAAACGCCGCATCGGTGAGTGCTTGTGTTGCTAAGGCAGTACCACGGGCATACGACGAGACAGTGATATCTGGCTCTTTGATGATGTTCACTGAGTCACCCATGTTGGCGATTTCGCCTGTGTAATCAGTGTTGGTTACAGCCTCAATTACAGAAGATGATCTCAGGGCTTTCTGTACTTTTTTGCTGTAAATTACTGGGCTGAAATTACCTGATGTAAGGTTGTTCCATGCGCCCGAATTGTTAATGCCGCCGGTAAGTGCTGAACCAGAGGCTGCTGATTGAAATGCCATTATGATTTCTCCTTGAATGAAATGGCTTGAAGAAAATCTCTGACGTTATGCGATTTGAGAACGACAATCATTCGCAATATAAACGCGCAGAGACAGCTAGATCAGACAATTAAAATTATGATGGCGCACTTTAGAGAGTGGCGCACAAGTGTACGGTTCTCTTTAGTCCGGTAGACCTTAATTTTATTATTATCTGTGAGAGTTAGGCGGGGTATACTACTTTAGCCGGAATAGGCTTTTAGTGTCCTGCCTTTAAGTCGTTCAATATAACCATTATAACACAATGGTCGGGTAAATACAATAGTTAATTTATTAAAACGCCACTTAGTTACCTTGCGGCTCCAGAAAGGTCGTATAAGAACTTCCCGCTTTGCATCGCTGCCATAATGGCTTCTTCGTGTTGGTCGTAATCACGGTCAGACATCTTTTCGACCATGCTCTCAGAATACTTCATCTGGCGGGTAGACGGCGGCTGAGATGCGCTTGTGCGGCCTACTGCTTGTGCTGCCCCATTAGAGCGTCTACCGCCCGTCTGAGCCTTGTACAGATCGATGGTGCTTGAGGCCCAATCTGCATCTGTATTGTTCTTGTACACGCTGTCTTGAATGGATGGGTGTTGTGTAGCCACCCAATCGTGGAATTTCTTATCCTGTCGTATTTCAGCGAAGTCAGGATGCCGTTGCATTAACTGCTGTTCAGCACCTTTCTTTTGGACTTTTTTCTCAAACCGCTCTACTTTCTCAAGACGTTTCTCGCCTTCTGCCAATGCCTCGTTAGCCCTCTTTCGGGCAATCGTATCCACGATCTTCGCAACGTCTGGATACTTGCTACTCCAAGCCTCAACTTCCGCGTCAGTCTTTGGAAACCTAATCTGTTGGCGAGTGGCATCATCCAGTTGCTTCTGCATTGCAGAAATCTTCTCATCAGACTGATTGCGCACCGTTTGAATATGCCGTTGAATGTCCTGATAGCGTTTCTTATAGGACTCTTCTTCAGCATCTAACTGCTCAACCGGCTGTTGTTGTTGCCCGTGGACTTGTGCAAATTCTTCCGCATAAGACAGGTTGTCTGTCGGGTCTTCTGCCCGTTGGTATCGTTGTTTAGCCATTATTACTCCTTGGGTCCGACAATTCGGGTGTCCAATATTATCCGGTTAGACATACTTCTTCTTTTTGACTATTCCGGCTAGTTTAGATGTTTTTGGGCGCAATTCCTTGTCACCCTCATCTGTTAAATGATCGTCTACTTTTACAGTAGCGACCTCGACATCTACTCCTTCTCCGGAGTAAATTTCTTCGGGTGCTTCGGCTTCCGCTTCGGCACCTTTTTGTTTGGAATTATTCTTGGACGATACCTCGCCGTCCTTAGAACTTTCGCTATGGGATTTCTCTTCGACATGTTGAATAAGGCCGTCCATCTGCATGGACATCAGACCCATCTCCGCTTCACTCTGCATCATCTGAATGTGCTTGAGGCCGTGCCATTTCACGACATGCGCTGGCAGAACGTACTCGTCAGTAGACAGCTTGGCGTCTATGTCATCACGAACATTTTCTGCGTTAGAACCTACTGGGATGGGATTGCCTGATATGCCGTCGAAGCCCATGAGGCCGTCCATCATACCACACATGCAGTCTTCTTCTGACATGGCCCCGCAACCGCAAGAGTCACCCATTGTAGCCATACCACCGTGGTACATCTGCACCTTGTCATCGTCTGTTACTTCGGTGTCTACATTGCGCTGGACTGCCTTGCCGATTTCCTTCTCACGGGTACTCAGTTCTCCGTCACCGTTTGTATCGGCATCTTTATCGTCCAGTTGGAATTTCTTCTTAGCCATAGTTAATCCTTCCGGCGTTGTGATGCCCTTGTTAGTTGTTGCCAAACCGCCCAGTGCCATTATTGATACTCCGGTTCTGAGGCAAAGCCTTCTTCCATTGCACCGGCTGTGAGTAGTCCACCGGCAGCAAACATGGTTGAACTTCTACCATCGCCTATAGATCGATTTGTTCTTGGTGTGAGTACTTGTTGGGTTTGTGGGAAGCCGCCCACTTCCGCTTCTATTAAATCCAAGGCTTGTTGTTGTGTTAGGCTACCATCATCAACCCTTGACCATATGGTATTAACCCTACGTTTCACGTTATCACTTTTATTATTAAACAGGCTACGAATTGCTTCCCAAGTGATAGATTGTGTTTCTCTAGGTAGCAGTCCTCTATTGCTTGCCACTGCTCTGTAATCATCTGCTATAAATCCGTAATTTCCCTTGGCACCCGTTTTAGCGTCCTTGCCACCTACAGCACCTAGCCCTTGTGCAACTAGACGATCATCGCCGCCTAGAGGTCGCATGAGAGCCGCTGCAATAGCATGTGTATCAATGGTAACATCACCCATGTCGGAAAAGGGTACTTCAATATTGTTGAAGAAGTTTCTAACCTTGTGCATGTCTCCCATTGCATCGGATAGGATGTTAAAGTCACCGCCGCTCTCTAGCGCGTCTACGGCTTTTTCAATAGTGTTAAATCCACCCCAAGAAATGTCTCTAGTCTTATTTCCGGCTGTAACTATATCGCCAAGATCACCCTCTGGAGTTAACGCCCTGTAGGTCTTTGGATTGTGGGCTTCATCAAAAGCCCTGACCCACATGGCTTTTTGAGGAGTTGTTTCTAATTCAGAGTATTTCTTACCTCGTATACTCTCCCAAATGGCAGCATTTCTACCTCTACCGCCTGTCCTAAATACTGGATACTGAGTAACAACTGCTTCCATTTCACTAGACCAAGGAAAGTTCCTATTGTTAATCACCGCATCTGCTACACGCTCTCCAAGAGAGGCATTCTGGAACCAGTCTTTCTGTGGAGATAATGCTGCAAGTACTCCAGACATAGACTGTCTTGGTACGCCATATTTAGAGGCTAGTTCTTCTGAAAATCTATTAGCACCAGTGTACCAGAGTTTGGCACGATCTTGAAATTCCTTTGGAATTTTATTCATAAGCCATTCTAGATTTTCCTGTTGCATGGCAGAAACAAACTTGGCTCTGTCTTCTACAGACATCCCTTCTAGGGCTTTAAAACCGGGGAAGTAGGGTACATCTCCAATGTCTGAATATGGATTAGGAGTGCTACTGGTAAACAAAGGTCTTTCGTTATCTTTTCCCCTGTTAACAACATCATCGCTTTGTTCACGCCTACTTGCTAAATATTCCATATTCTTTTTCAGAGTGCCGCCTTCTTCCATGACATCTCTGCCAATGGTGAGTTCGCCGGAATAAACCGCTGGGTCTACACCACCGCCTTCCTTCTTAGGGATAATTGGCATTCTTGTGGAAATTCTACCTGTAGGGCTAAATTCCGGATTACCCTCTGGTACAGTGTTGTCTCCTACACGGGCCACCTCATTAAAATCTACACCGCCGAATAATTCATCTGTCTGTGCGTCTAATGAGGTGGGTACTGCTTGTCCTGCACGGGGCAAATCAGAAGTACCTGCAGCCGAATTAATCTGCTGTACTTCAATATCATCTAGTACTCTGACCACCTTCATAGAGCCGCCGATTAACCAATTCCCTTCCATATTAGGATTGGTTTTATACCGGTAGTGTCCTCCGACAGGTAAGCCATCTGTTATGTGAGCAGTCACCGCACTAGGCGTACCGTCTTTTTTAATGGTAGCCCTGCTGTTAGCAATTGATTGCCAATCTTTATCATCAGGCATTTCTACTTCAGCCCAAACCTGATTATCCGGCCTAATATCCGGCTTTGTCAGGCTAGAGTTAGATTTAGCTCCTATGTGCTTGGCAATAGGTAAATCACCTGCATGAAAACCGGGGCGAAATGCTAAAGGTCCAATTTTAGACTTTACTTTTCCAGTACTTGCAACTTGATCCCCCATCTTCGCATCTGTCCACACGCCTACTTCAATCGGTGTTTTAGAGTCCACAAATAAGGGAAAAAGTTTATCAGGGAATTTCGGATCAATTCTAAATAATTTGTAGGCTTTTACTGTTTTTTGCGGTACGGCACCCGCAACAGGTTTTACCAAAGTATCTTCCAATACAGTGTCTATATTTTCTGCCGTTGGAGATATGTTATTTACATCAAAGCCTGCTTCTTCTGGAGTTAAAAATTCCACATCTGCTTTATTTACATCTACTCCGGCATCCTTGGGAACCATATTGGCTGCTACATTCGCAGGCGGCATACCCAGAGCGTCTGTTGTAACATCTTCTCCAGCGTATGCTCCCTCAAGGTAAGGGTCTTTCCGGTATTCAATATCATCAAGCAACTTCTGGGTTTCCGGAGTGTTAATACCCCTTGCGGAAAGTTCA
>Ga0209634_1001210_pt1 | contig 19154 bp, 15 predicted proteins | sample LinPmetageLP40_FD_184043 | JGI IMG/M metagenome (GOLD analysis project Ga0209634, IMG submission 184043) | Marine viral communities from the Pacific Ocean - LP-40 (SPAdes) (version 2) | ecosystem: Environmental > Aquatic > Marine > Oceanic | place: Pacific Ocean | collected 2010-08-26 | reverse complement strand
ACATCAAAAAAGTATCAAATGTTTAACAATTAAAAATAATATATAAAAAATTATTTAAACATTATTAAAAATATTATTAAATATAAAAATGTACAGGTATAGTAATTCGATAATATATAAGTTAAGTTGTAAGAATCTAGATATATCAGGTACATATATTGGAAGTACAATTAATTATAATAACCGAATATCTGCTCACCGTACTGTATGTGGAAATCCAAATTCCAAAAATTATAATCTAAAACTATATCAACATATTAGAGAACATGGTGGTTTTAATAATTTTAAATTTGATATAATTGAAAAAGTAAAATTAGAAAATAAACAAGATTTATTAAAATTAGAACGAAAATATATTGAATCAGAAAATTATTCATTAAATATAGTAATCCCTACACGAAGTATTAAAGAATATTATTTAGATAATATTGATAAAAGAAAAAATTATTATAATGACAATAAATTATATTTCCAAGAAAAACAAAAAAATTATAGAATCAAAAATAAAGAAATTTTAAATAAAAAGAAATCTCAAAAAATAGAATGTGATATATGTAATTGTTTAATTAGGCGTGATAATATATCAACTCATAAGAAATCTTTAAAATGTGTAAACATCAAAAACAATTTTATTTAAATTATTATATTTTTATGTTTAATTAAATAAATATGGATAATTTCATGCGTCAGCAAATATCACAGCGTGCGTCCAATAGTGACCGGTTAAGTGGATTGATTCAACAAACCAAAGGAGAACAATTTGAAAATTGGAGAGATGATGCTTCAAAATTATTTGATTCTCAATTAAACGATTATAGTAATAAAGCTAATGAATATGTACAAAATAGAATATCATCTACTACCGAAGGAAGTGGCGTTTTAACAAATGTTCCACACTTCTACTCACTTGGTACTGGATTTTATAGAAATGTACTTGGTCAAAGAGGTAAATTTGCTTTTGATGAAACAGCAAGAGGTGTAGATATTGTTAAAAATAAAATTAATTCTAAAATTGCTGAAAAGACTGGTGTAAATGTTGAAAAGACTACTGGTGATATTAAGACAAGAGTTAATAATATTGCTGACCAATTAGAAGGTAATACACCTGAAACTTCTACAAAATTATATAATTATAGAGGTGTTCAGACATCAGAAATTCCAAGTGAAATGTCATCTCAAACTAACGAAATAGGAACAAATAACCCATTTACAAGTAATTTTGAACCAACAGAAATAAATGTTGAAACTGTGCCAATTGATATGGCAATTTCAAGAGAAGGTGGTAGTATAAGTACGGATCCCATTTTAATTACTAGAAATAGATTAGCAAGAGTTTCAACAAATACAGCAAGTGAATCTGTACAGAATCCTGAGGTTACACCAATTAAACAATTACAACGACAAAATGCTATGAAAAAAGCTGGATTATTTGAAAATACTACAAATACAAATGCTGATTCATTAGAAACGAGTATTTATGCGTCTGGAGAATCTGGTACAACAACATCTGGAGGAGTTGGGACAGCAGGTGTTGTTGATGGTGCTTTAGTTGAAGGTGGTCTTGATGATGCTGCCTTAGCGGCGACTGGTGTTGGAGCACCAATCGCTGGACTTATAGCCGTTGGTGGTGCTATCGCTTTTGGTTTAACAGAATTACTACATCATTCTCATAAACCAAAAGCACCAGTTATGCCATATAGTAATGCTACACCAGCATTAACCACACAATACAATATTAGTTCTTCAATTTTACCAACATCAAGTTCTTTACAATCAAGACAAGGGACTATGTCATTTTAAAAATTTATTTAATTAATTATTTAATTTTTTTTATTTATTTATTATAAATAATAAACATGGACGAAAATGAATATGTAGCTAATGATAATACACTTTTCATTCCAACCAAAAAACTTAAAATTTTTCCAGATGCTCAAGGGGTAGATATTTCACCAAATGGCAGAGGTACATCTCAATTTATTTTCCAAATTCCATCATATCTATCATTTATTTCTCCTGAAACTTTAAGACTACGATTTGATTTACAATTTACAGGCAGAGGTCTACCAAAACCTGACCCAACAGCTGCCACTTCTTCACTATTCCGACATATGAGGGTACAAACACAAAATGGTTTGAATCTATTAGAAGAAGTTGATGAGTATTCTAGTCGTGTGGCGATGGAGTATAGTTATGGAGCTGATGAGGGGATTATTCATAATCGTTCTATTAATGAAGGATTATCTCTTACAAATAACTCGGCTCAACAATTATTCTGGAATCCTCAACCTCTTCCAAGTGCTACTATTGTGGCTGCCAATACATCTAAAAAGATTGCTATATCACTTCCATTATGGAGTGGTATTCTTGGACCTGATGCTTCGGTACTACCTGTTTCAGCACTTGGAGGATGTAAACTCACTATGGAAACTAATAATCTTATGAAAAGTATTAGACTTGCGAATGATTCTAAAATAAGTGGAACTAAAACTGCTCTCGTAAAAACACAAGTTGATGCTGCTGATTGGAATAATGCTTTAGCAACTCATACAGTAGATATTGAAACAAAAACTTTACAATCACAAGATTCAGGATTCGAGGTAGGGGATGCCATCTATTATTTGGTAGGAGGTGTTGATGTACTAATTGGTATGGTAGTAAGTGTTGGTACTAATGCTACTGAAATGACTATTAAAGTAAAAGGTGATGTCACAACTAATACTGCTTGGAAACTATTAGCAGTTAATACATTACTTTATACAGTTCCAAGAGATAGGTTTGAAGGATGGACTCCATCGGCAAATATTACTGCTGGTAATACTAATGCTGCTATTGCTCTTGCTATTACACAAGCTGCCGTAAAAATTAATTATACTATTACTGATTTACAAATGATAGTTGAACAAATACAACCACCTGAATCATATGTAAATGATTTAGTTAAAAAAATTAATTCATCGCAAGGTTTGACTATGAATTTTAAAAATACCACTTTACACAAAATAAATCTTGTAGGGACAACGGGCTTACTTAACGCAAGTATTCCCAATACCGCAAGAAGAGTATATAGTATAAATGCTATGCCTTTAAAATCTACTGATTCATATGATGCTGGTAATCTAACAGCACTACCTGATGGGGTTTCTTCTTATCAATTCAGTATTAATAATAGACTTGAACCAGACCAAAAAGTTTCACTATCAAGACTTTCTATGAAACCTGCTTATGTTGAACAACTTCATTTAACCGAGCTCCATAAATCGTTGTTAAATAGTGGGGTTTTTGTTCGTTCATTACAAAATGCTGAAAAAAATTTTATTGTTGCCAGGGCAGTTTCTCTATTTGGAAGTGTTAGTGATGTTACAAAAGCAGACCTGTCTTTAAGACTTGAATATTCAAGTTCTGCTACATATCAGAAAACTTTAAATGTATATATGTGTACAGCAAGAAGTCTGATTATTAATAGAAACAATATTGAAGTTGTTTATTAATTTATAAAATCTTTTATTTAATTTTTTTTATTATTTTATTTTATATAAATAAATGATTATATCACAAGATAAAAATGAGATATTGCCACTAAATTTACCATCAAATTCTGAATATTCTTTTTCAAAAGGTGCGAGTCTTGTACAATTTATTATACCACAATCTCCTCAACTTCTTTTAACAAAGACATTAAAATTAAACGGTAAATTGAGAATCAATAGAAGTACCTCTTCTTTTAGTGCGCCTGTTTTTCCCAACAATATAAACAACAAGGGGGGTGGTGCTTATTCACTACGAATTAACGAAAGAGTAGGTATTAATGCTTTATTTGATAATATTGTTATTTCATCAAGTGGTTCAGGTGGACAAGTTATGGAGTCTCTTCGTAATGTTGGTAGATTACACGCACTAACCAAACCACTTACACATAATCAAGGTCAATATGATGGTGAATTAAATGGTAAAGACCCAACATTAGCAAGTAGAAGTAATATTAGTGCCGTAGATGTAAATACAGAAGTATTTTTCTCAATTCCAATTGAAACAGGTCTTACACAAGGAAATGAATCTTTGCCTCTTGGGGTTAATGGTTTGAGAGGCATGGAAATCCAAATTCAACTTGCTAATGACCAAAATGTTCTTATTACCTCAGAAACAGATAAAAATTCTGTATATTATTCTCTTGTTGATTTATCACTTTGTTACGATACTTTAACTTTTGATGCTTCCACAACAGCGGAGATGGAACGCCCAGCAACATCTTCATTAGAATACAATTCATACGCCCACCAATATCAAGTTGTAAATGCGAGTGATACACAATTAAATTTAAATTTCGGTGTTAAAAATTGTCTTTCTGTTATTGCCTCAACTGTTCCAACTACTAGTATAAATAATGTAGAAGTAGATTCTATGAGTACTAATAATCTTCTGAATCAAAATGCCGGGGTATATAATGTAGCAGCTCCTTTACGCACAGTAACTTTTGGTCGTAATGGACAAAGAGTTCCTCTTGATTATGAGATTGAGGTAGAAACACAATCCACAGAAAATAGACCTCGTGTAGAATTAATTGATGAATTGAAAACTGCTATGGATGTTGCTGGTTCTTCCATGAGTTTAGTATCACTTAATACTGAAAATCAAGTTAAAACAAAAGTAAATCTAAATGGTGATGAGGTTGCTTCACTTGACCCAACTATTAATGTTGAACCAGAAGCAAAACCAGTTTTTGGTTTCGGAATCAACGAAGATTCTCTTACTAAGGTTGGAAGAGATTTTAGTACTGCTACATTTACATTACGAATTCAGTCAGGTTTGGATGGAAATTCTCCTAATAGTATTAATGTATTTACACTTTCTAAAAATCGTTTAAATTATTCTCCACAAGGTATTAGTGTTAGTTCATAAATTTCAGAATATTATTTTATTTAATTTTTTAAATTATTTTATTAATTATAATAAAATGAGTCAATTACCTGATGTATTGATCCCAGTTCAAAAAACTACTATGTCTAATGTTGAAATCTTTACTTCCGTATTAAGTCCCATAAATGTAAATCAAAAAAAATTAATCTTTAACATAAGGAAACAAGGTATATTAAATGCTGGTTCCCGTCTTGTTATGTCTGTTCATCCTGACGATTTAACTGCTAGTAACGCTGGTGATTGTTTCCTTTCAACAACAGCAGGAATCGCAGGATGTATTGATAGTATTTTTCTTAGAGCCGGTACTAAAATACTAGCAAGGTCAGAAGGATTTGGAAAATATTATGCTATGAAAAAATCAGTTCATACAGCAAGTCAAAAACAAAATATCGATATGGTAAATGATGGTGGAGTAGTTAATATAGGTCCATCGCCTAATACTGATGGATTACTTGCTGTTGATACTGGTTCTGCTATTTATAGTAATAAAACAACAGCATCTGTTCCGGAAAAATATAAACCAGTTAAAAGTGAAACTGACTGTCCATTATTTTCCCTTTCTTTATCGGATATGTTTCCTATGATGAAAGGAATGATGCTTCCAGTAGGATTCATGGAAGAACAGGTTAGTATTGAAATTAATTTAGTTCAACAAGCCAGTACTCAAACTGGTAAAACAGTATTATTTAGAACTGCCCCAGCAAGTTCTGCCACCAGTTATGGTCTTTCAAATTTTTCTCTAAATTTAGATTATTTAGAGTATGATATGGCAACTATGATGAATATTCGCAATCAAGTTATGGGTGATGGATTACCTATGAAATATCCAGACTTGGCAACTACTACCACACAATTAATTTCTCCTGGTGGCGTTGGAGCTGGTGCTACTAAAACTGTTACTGATGTACGAGAAGTTGGTTCAGCAGGAATGAAAGTTAATAATGTAATGTTGGTTGAAACTAATGGTTTAGCAAATGGTTTAGCAGGTGATTACAGAAGCGATGCTATGATACACGCTCCTCACTTTAATTGGCGAGTAAATAATCGGATTATTTATCCAAGAAAATTGACAAATACTTCACATATGAGAAATGAAATGGAACAAATTCTAGAATTTCCTATGAGTGTAGCTAATGCTGAATACTCAAACGATGTAGAAAATGATTTCTATATTTTACCTAACGGTAAAAATGGTAAACAGAATTTAGTATTTGACGCTAATGTATTAATGATGGGTCAAGCATCATCTGTAATTAGTGGTAATTATTTCATTACTGGTCTCAATCTTCGTAAAGGACCAAGAGGTGAAGGCACAGATGTTATTACTAAAAATATTCTATATGAGCGTGATACTACTTATTCATTAAATGATCAACAAAGCAGAGTTTTACAATTTTTTGTTGAACATGAAAGAGCATTTATTCTGAAAAATGGTATTGTTCTTACATCAACTTAAAAATAATTATTATTATTTTATATAATTTTTTAAATTCTTTTATATTTTTATATAAATGGAATATTCTATTGTAGTTGAATCTAATCAGGAAATAGCAAAGAAAAACTATGCTGTGGATTATGGAACTGCTATTTTATCTGATAAATTTAATGATGAATTTAGTAATAATAAATGGAAAATAAAACTACCCCAATCAATTAAGTTAGATGTAGGTGATAAAATTCAATATTATCAATCTATGATTAGAACACAAGGTTTAAGTGATGAAGGAGTTGAATTAATTGGGACGGCGAATGGAAATCAAGAATTAACTGATAATGCTGGTAGAATGAAGTTTGGTTACTATATTGCTAATAATTGGTTAAATAATTGTATGCTTCCATTAGGACAAGCAACATTAAAATCTCCACAAGCCAAAGCAGCAGGCACAGGAACTTTTAGTTATAGACAATATAATTATCAAGATACTAAACATACATATAATATTGCTGATGAAACTGAAACAAACATACCTCGTGTTTGGTGGAGTGATTATGGCGGACCTTCATTAGAAACTATTGATGATTGGCTTGTTAATGGTTCAACAAGTTTATATCGTAATGCTAATGAATTAAATGCGACAGATTTTGGTTTTAATAATTCTAATTTAACTGCTACAAATAATTTGGCACATTATGTTCCAGATACACAAAGATTATATGTTGGAGCTCAGGATTGGGTTGGACCATATATTAATGGTTATAGTTCTTTTCACAATCAAAATTTAACTGGAACTTATAGTAGTAAATATGATATTATAAAAAGTAATGCTGATTTCCAAACTGAAATTGGTTTTAATTCTCCAATTGTGATTGGTAATAGAATTACCGAAAGTTTAAATAATCCTAATTTAGAAGGTAATGATGAATTTGTAAATCCTACTTTATTTGATTATACTGATGATTTAACAACAGATACATCATTAACTACTTATAAAAACTATTTTGATAGTTTTACACAATTACAAGTAGAAGATGAAAGTTGTAAATGTTTTCCAACAACTTATGGTAAAATGATATATGATCTACAAAATGGAGTTGATAATTTTTCTATAAATACAAATTTACAAACTAAAACTGGAATAGCATTACCAACATCAGCACAAAAAATAAAATATTTTTGGAATTGTGTAGCAAGTGGAGATTATAAAAGAACTTCTGCCAGTAGTGAATTATATTCAAATTTAAATTTAAGTAAAAATATTCAGACATTAAATATTAATAGTTTATCTAATAGTAGTTTTTTTAGTGGTTCTATTCCACCAGATACAAATTATCCACCAACACCACCAAGCACAACAAAAATAATTGCTGATAATCCAGCTTATCCTACATCATCACCATATGACCTTGGCGAACAATTTTGTTTATTTGATAATTTTGATGGTGCTTTTACATCTAATTTTGATGCTACTGAAATTGCTAAAATTACAAATAATATAATATTTAGAAGTCCAAGTAATCCAGAAGCAATAAGTGATTTTACTGATATTAAAAAACCTACTACTAATGATGAATTTTTATCATTAAAATATAATCAAGTTTTTATGACGAATATGATTGCTAATGATGCTAATATTAATAAATTAAAAATTGTTAGAGATTTATTAGAGAAACCATCTTCTGATAATATTAAAATAGATTATACAGACCAAACATTTTTAGATAGTTTATATTTTAGTTTAGAGGTAGGTCAGTTAGACGATAGATTTTCTCAAAGTGTTTATGCTATGAATGGAAATAATACACTTGAAGAAACCGGTATTCCCTTACCTGTAGCATTACCTTGTGTTAAATCAATTGCTGATAAACTTGAAGTTGGTGATACATCAGCATTATCATATATCAGTTATAAAGATAGAATGAGATTACCGATTTATAGTGGTTTATTCTGCGACGAAGATAATATTTTAGAAAAAAATGATGGAACACATAAATATACATTATTGAAAGAATGGAGAGATAATAAAATGTATGAAATTGATTTTTATTCCAGATACAATACAGATAGAATTCCATCATCTGATAATTTAATATTACCAACTTCTACTGATTTTGATTTCCAAGATGCTAATGGAAACTTTTTTGATGATACAAAAATTAAAGAAAACGATTTAGGTGTTGTTGTTGCTTATAAAAATATTATTGAAGATGGTGATAATGTTTTAGAATTTGGTCTTGGTTCTCAACCAGGAGCATCACAATTCAGTTTATATAGTGTTAATACTACAAATAATTATTCTGTAAATACTGGCGTTTTTGTTAATAAATCTTCTGATAGTGATTTAACTAAATTTGGTGATAATTCAGTTCAATCATTAACAACTAACAATACTATTTATTTATCTCAAAATACAACAAATGCTTATAGTGAAAGCGCAAATTTACAAACTATATCAACAACAAATGCTATGGTAATTGAGTATGAAAGTAATAAACCATTTATTCCAAGTGAAATAGAATTATATCAGCAAGCATCATACCCTGACCCATCAATTGAAGAACATCAAAGTATACTCGGTGCTGGTGTTAGTTTAGCAACTTTTACTGCTGGTGGTGGCAGTGTCGTAGTAAATACTACATTTGGTTCTAGTGCCGATAGTAGAGGGTTTGATAATATAACTGGAGCTTTTGATAAATGTTTAGTATTTAATTCTACTTGGACAATAACAATTGATGTTGGTAGTGGTATTACAAAAAATATAAAACATTTTAGAATGTGGGCAAGAAGTGCCCATAGTCCAAATGAGACTCCAACACAAGTTGAACTTTTTGGCAGTAATGATAATTTTACAACCCAAACTTCATTATTCAATGGAACGTGGGCACAAAGTGATTTACCCACCATTACTGTAGATATTGTACCCAGTGATAATTTAAATTTATCATTAAAGAAAGATTTAACCACAACTGGCGATTTTAGATATTATAAATTTCAATTTCCACCAGCACCGTCAGTACAATTCGGTTATTATTCAATTGGTGAATTAGCACTATATGAAAAAGTAGAAAGTGAAAATGCTCAATCAAGATTTCCAAAATCTATACAAATACAAGGGCAACAAATTAATTCTACAACATGGTCTACACTTGAAACAACGTCATTAGTAGCCGAACCATTAGCAGCAGGTGGTTCAACATTGCCTCAAAATCCAGCATTAACATCATTTTTACCACCAATAAAAGAACCATTTAATCAAGTAAGTTTAAGTTATAAAAAAATAAGATTAATTATAACTGAAACATTTGGACTATCTGGTAATAATGTAAATATTGGTGAATGGGTTTTAAGAAAAAGAAATAATTTTACTACCTATCTTGGTGATGCTACAAGTCCTTTTGATGTAAATGATATAGAGGTAAAAGCATATTTACCAATAGCAAATGTCGAGGCGCAACTATTACCAGACCCCAATACTTTTGTTAATTTCAATCCAAGTAGTTCTTCACAAAAAAATGCTATTAGAGATGGTAATTTATCAACTGATATGGATATTACACTTAATACCACAGCAACATATTCTACAACAGCAAATCAAGTAATTATTGGAATAAATCAAAGTGGAGGAGAAAGGATAATTGGTTTAGAATATAAATTAACACAAACTAACACACTTGGTGAAGTATTCAATCATTTCTTAATTTATACAAGTAGTATTCTTGCTAAACTACCATTTTTACCAAAAGATGTTAATATATTGGGAATTGATGAAGATGATAAACAAGTTTTATTAACAACTGGAGATTTAGCAACGGCACAACCATCAGTAGCAACTGATGTAAGTTTAGCAGCAAATAGTCCCTATGGTGCTGAAAATGATTTTAATAATAGTAATGTTAGATATAAGGCTTTTCTAATTACATTTAAATCAACATTTAGTTTATCAACTAATCGTTTAATAATACCAGATATAATTATTAGTGGTTATGATAGTGCTAATCATATTGTTCATAATACACCTTTTATTGGATTTACTTGTAGAAATCAAATTTCATCAGTAAATAAATATAGAATACCTCGTCCAATTAATGGTGAATTATTTGGAATTCCACGCTCACTACAAAACAACTCATTATCGTTTATAAATTCTTGGGAAAGAAAAGTAAAGAATGATAATAAGGGTGTTCGTGTTGTAAAAGTAGAAATAGAAAATCGACCAATTTTATTAACTAATAAAATACCACCAATCACACCATCACCAACAATAACTGCTGAATTTTATGGGGGTAATCCAACTACTAAGGCTGCTATTAAAGTTGAGGTAACTATTAATGGGGCTTTTATAAATATAAATAATTTAATTATTACAAACAACGGAGAACATTATGAAAGCTTACCAAATATAGTTTTTAAAGAAGATGGTAATGATGTTGCTGTTGATAGTATTGATTGGCTAATTAAACCAGAAATAAATATTACTCTTGGAACATTTAAAACATCGTATGAGGCAGGTGTTGATACAAATAATCAATCACAATTTCCATATCTGATGTTAGGATCTAATAATGTGAATGTTTCATTTGACACCACACAATCTCGCATGAGTTTAAGTAATCTACATACATTAATGAAACAAGGTCAACAAGATAATAATATGGAAAGATATTACGATGCCAGTATGTTTTTTAATAGTGCGAAACCATTAATAGTACCAGATGGTGAGAGTTCAAATGATGTGATGAAAATTCATAATAAAAAAACTTATTGTAATTCTACAAGAGCTAGTTTTACAGAATCAAAACCAAATCATGATTTTAATACACAAATAATTCCTATCAGTAATCCAGCAATTAGACAAAAGGGTATTGCCTCTGCTATTTCCGGTATTGGATTATTAGAATTATTTGCCAAGAAAAAAGATGGATCATATAATAAAATATCAATTGATAATGAACATACCTATAATGGAACTTTATTAGATAGATTAGGTTTTGATATTAAACAATTACTTCCAAGATTCGGACAACAAAATGAACTATTTAATCGTGGTTTATATAATAAAAATATTAAAGATAATGATAAAGCTTTATCTCAATATAATCAACAAGTAAAACCACTTACCACAAATGGTTTCATAAGTGCTACTTTAAATCAATCATTAAATACAAATAATGTCAATTATGTAGTAGCGTCTCTTGATGGAAATAATTTATTAGAAAAATCAGTTCCACAAGAATCTGATGCTCTGATTGGATTAAATTTACCACAAAAATTTAGTTATTCACATTTACTATTATATTCAAATATTATTCCAAAATATAATTATATTGCTGCTGAAAAAATAAATAAAACTAACTGTATTGGGAGCATAAACAGGTCATATCAATTGGGAGATATAGTATATGGAAACCAACCAGGTATTCCTTATATTGTTGATAAATCATATATTTTAAGCGATATTGATGTTGATTTACGAACAGAACTTGGAGTACCAGCACCAATTAATAGTGGTTCTACTATTGTATTTAAAATTGATAAAAGAAAGAATATACCATTACAACTACAAGAACAAACAAAAGGTTAATAAATTAATTTAACCATATTATATCCCTTTCTAAATTCATTTTATAACAATAGTAGAAACAATCAAAATTACATCTATCTTTAAAATTTTCTGGTATTTTACCATCAATTTTTTTAATAAAATTTATTCTTTTTCTTGGAATAATAATTTGTAATTTATTTTCAGTATTACTAAATAATTTTCTAATATATTGCGTATTTAACATAGATGAAGGACATATCATTATAAAAGGTTTATCTAATTCTTTTAATCTCGTAAATACTTCTTTCTTTTTACTGAAAGGTGGATTTGATAATAATATATCTCCTTTATTATTTTCAAAGAAATCAATAGGTTCGTGTATTACATCATATCCTAAATCCTTTAAGTCCTTACCACTTTCACCATCACCGTAAAAACATTCCCATATAAGTTTATCATTTGGTATATAATCTTTTATATTCTCCCAAGCATATTTAGGGGTCATATAATCATCGTGTTTTAAAAATGTTTTAGTATGGAATCCTGCCATATATATAATATAGATATAATTTATAATAATAATATACAGAAATCAAATTTTTTTTTGTGTTAAAATATATATAATAATATATAATAATAAAAAATAATATAGAAAAATAACATTTTGGAGCATTTTGGAGCATTTGGAGCGCTTGGAGCGCTTTTTTAAAACTATTTCATATATCGCTCTCATGAGAGGACTTTGTAAATTAGTGCTCCAACGCTCCAACGCTCCAAAAAAAATAATAATAATAATAAATAATTTTTAATTGATATAATAGTTTTACAATTCATCACTTTCATCAATTGTTTCCTCATTATATTTCAAGTTCTCAAAACAACCTTTACCTTTATCCTGATTTCTTTGATTTCTATTCCAAATGTAACCATATCCTTTCATTTGACCTAACAATTGTTTCCAATTAACTTTTATTCCATTATTTTTAAAAATATTTAATAATTCATTTTTAGATAATCTGTCTTTACAATCTAATTCAGATGGTGAAACTTTTTCAAAAGTATCACTATTATTAATTAATAAACCTATATCATCATATTCTTCTACCATTTCCTTAAAAGCATTTTTAATTTTCTTTGGAATCACTAAACCATTTTTAATATAATTACTAACATAAGGTAATAACATTATAATATAGGCAGATTTAAGGTCATCATCAATCTCAAATTTTTCAATCAAGTCTTCATCTGCTAAATAAATATGTTTATCTTCATTAACTAATTCTTCATCATCAACAAATCTACTTTGATAATTTAATTTTAAACCTCTTCTAATAACACCTTTATCATTTTGTATATCTAAATCAAAATTAGAACTTGTTTTTAGTTTAGCTTGTATTGGGTGTATTTTACATGAACCATATAAAACTTCTACATTTAAATTTTTACCATCAACATATTCTTTAAATAGTTCAGCATCTAATTTATCAGTTTTTAATTCCTCCATATATGATAATCTAACAGGTTTATTAAATAATTCTATAAATTGTTTATGATTCTTACTATTTCCTTCATTAAATGTTTTTTTATCTAATTTCATAGTATAAAAAGGCATAGATATTTGATGAATTTCAGTATGTGTTGATTTTCCATTTGAAGCACTATAACCAACACCTATCTCACATTTTTGATATTTTGTATCACCAGTCAAACAATATGCTAAAAATGTTAAGTAATAATTGAAATTTTGTTTATTTGGTTGTATTTGTCTATATATTTTTTTAACTTTATCAATCTTTTCTTTACAAACATCAATATTAAAATCATAATCATTATATCCAGAAACATAATCAGTTTTTTTTCTTGGTCTAAAACATTCCATAATATTATTAGTTTCTGGATTATATTTTTCCATTTCTAATACTCCATTTCTAAAATGAATATTTCTTTTTTGATCTAATGTATAATTAATTAAAATATTGTGATTATTTTTTATTAATAGTTTATCTTTTATATCTTTGACTATTTTATCTCTATTATTTCTTGTGGTAATACTTGAGAATTTTTTGAATATATCAGATAAATCTTCTTTATCTTGTGTTCTTGTTGCTATTTTACATAATTTTCCTATCATCTTAACTAAATCATCTTGAATTAATGCCTCACTTAATGAATTATCCCATATATCATTATGATAAACAAATATCTCATTTTTATTAAATATATATTTATCAGTATATTCATTTACAAATACTTCAGCTAAACTAAAATGTGTAATACCACCCTTAAAATTAAAATCTTCCATATTATACTTTCTATATTTTTCACAAATCTCATCATATTTTTCAGGATTATCTTGTTTCGCCCAAAACCGTAATGTACCCATAGTATAACTACCTTGTGTAGCATTATCCCAAAACTTTTCAACATTATTTTCATCATATTTATCTTCACATAATTTACTGAATGCGTCAAATAATTTGAAAGTTCCTTCATCAATAGATTTCAAACACCAACATAATTCACTCCATGTTTTATAATCAATTGCTCTTTCAGGGTTTAAAATACTAACTAACTCTTTAATAAAATCATTATCAACAACCTTATTCCATTCAATATTATCTTTCTTTTCTTTTTTTTGTCTTTCAATAAGTAATTTTTCTCTTTCAATTTCATTATCTTCATTTTTAATTTTTTCAATATTTATATTAGCAATATCATTAGTGGGTGTAAGTTCAAGCCCTTTTTTATTTCTTAAAGAAAAGAGTTTAATATAATCAGATTCATAATTTTTTGAACTATCATAATTATTATTTTTATCTACAATATGTTTAACAGTATAAGCATTACTATAATCTTGAATTTTATCACCGCCATACTGTATCCACAAACTAGTATCATTATAAATAGAATTGTCAATAATATCAGTAATTGGATTAATAACTTCCATTTTATTAAATATATTAATTAATTGTTTATTAGAAATTAATTCATTTCTAATAATTTTAGAAATATGATCTTTTTTTGTTATGATATCTGGAATTTGGATATGTATACCATTTTTCCAAATATCATTTTTTGCCATAACAGGTTCATCTCTTGTAAGAACATATAAATTATAATTTGTATTGTAATATTTGTTAATTTCAGTAGTAAATATATCAGTAATTTCAAGTATATTTTTTTTAGTTAATTCAATCATAGAATTTTTGAAATGTAAATCCAAGTCAAATCTTATGTAACGATTCATACAAACTTTCTCTGTCATAGATTTTTTTTTCCCAATATTATTAGTATATAAATTTAAGTAAACATCATATTCAGTATCTTCAATAAAATATTTACCACCTTGAAAGGAAGTATGAGTATAATCAGAATTTTTATTAGCTTTTCTTTTGTTGAGAAAATCTATAAATAATTGATAAGATTTTGGGTCTTGGCGCTCCGTTATATAATCAAGAGTGTCACATTCTTTACTATTATTTACTTGTTGTATAAATTCAGTATCACTTGTAATTATTATATTTTCAGTTCCTACCATTTTGTTTATAATATTATATATATTTAATTGTTTAAATATATTTAATAAATTTAAAAAAAATTTCAAAATTTTAAATTAATATATTAATATTTTCTTTTTTTATTCAAATTATATATTTTAATATTTTGTAATCTATCAGCCAATTCAATATCGGGGTGTTCTATAATCTGTAGAGCGATAGGGTCATCCTTATATTTTCTTTTATACATGTGGAGATTATTATACATCTTACTATACTCATGGTTTTTGTAATAATGTTTAGACTGTCGCAACCTACAATATTCATTATGTTTCTTTTTCAGATCAACATCAACATCATTTACTTGAATTTTTTTTTCTTCCATTTCTATATATATATTAATATATATTTATTTGTTTAAATAATTTAAATTATCTATAATAAAAATTTAGATAATTTATTAAAAAATAATAAATGTGGCATTAAACTTCCCAAATAGCGTAAAAATGGCAGGAGGGTGCTATAATGTTCTATTTAATACAATTAATAATATGATTTTATTTTTAAATATATTTTTTAAATATTATTTTTAATTGTTAAGCACTTGATAGTTTTTTGATGTCTTGATAAACCATCTTTTCTGATAAATGTATTACAAATAGGACAATTTACCTTTTCTTTTACCTTTGCTTTTATTTTATCTTTATTGAGTTCATAATATTCTTTTTGTTGTTCTAATTCTTTTTTTTTATTAGCTTGATAATATTCTTTTCTTTTTTCATTTCTTTTTTCTTTATTATTTTCATAATATTCTTTATATTTATCTTTATTGATTTCATACCATTCTTTTTTATTTCTTGTAGGAATTTTTTGATTTAATGTAGCATTTAATTGTTCAATATATTTTCGCTCTTCTTTATGTAATTCATAACTATCATTAACATTTACTTTTTCTACTAATATGACAATCCAATTATCCCAACCTCCATGTTCTCTTATAAATTCATAAACATTCATATTATGGTTTTTATCATTTTCATTATTACAACTAGATTTATGCTGTTTTGTTCTACTTTTAAAAACAACAGTACTACCTACATAACAATCTGTAATACTTGTATCTTTACAAACAATTTTGTAGATACAAGCATTAGAATAATCCATAATTATATATAGATAATAATAAAAATTTTTATAAAATTTCAAAATTTTATTAAATTTAATTAATTATTTTAACCATCGTTGTAACTTGATAGGTATAATTTCTTTTGTTTTAAAATGGAATACATTAGGTTCTTCTTCATAATCTTGATCTATATCCATTTTGGAAAGTGTATCATCATTTCTATTAAACACAAATGATTTAGGTTCATTAGAACAGGATAGGAATGGAATACCATTCTCATCTTTATCTTCAATATATAAAGTCTTGTCACAATCACAATCAAAAGTACAAAAGAATTTATATGAATTAATATCTCTTAACAGTAAAGGTACATGGTCTTCTTTAAAACATTCAGGATCAAGTTTACATACAACTTTTTGTAAAAATGGTCTCATTTCCAAATCACCATTTTCAAGTTTAAAAATATTTTTATAATATGTAAATAAATAATAATCCTTAATTTTATCAACACATTTTTTAGTTTCATTACAGATTTTTAAATAACTACCATTTGGAACTGATGACTTGATTTCATCAAGTTCTTCCATTATGTTAGTAAGATTATCCATATGTTTTAATATATATAAATATGTTTAAATTGTTTTTAAATAAGAATATAATTTCAAATAAAAATTCAAAATTTTTTTTTTACTATTATTTAATTAATTTCTTCAATATTTAAAGATATAATATCATTCATTAATTCTTCAATAAATTTGTTATCTTTACATTTTTTAGTTTGTTGATGTCTTTTTAGATTTTTTTTAAAAACAATACTATTACAAACATTACATTTTATACTTTCTTTTCCTTTATCTTCATTATCTTCTCTATATTTTTTACCATATTCTTTTAATTTATCTTTATTATCTTCTCTATATTTTTTATTTGATTCTTTTCTTTTTTCTCTATATTCTTTATTATCTTGGTAATATTTCTTTTGATATTTCTTGTGATATTCTTTATTTTCTTGGTAATATTTTTTAAAATATTGTTTATTATCTTCGTTATATTTTTTATTATATTCTTTTATTTTATCTTTATTATTTTCTCTATATTTCTTAGATACTTCTACTATTTTTTCTTTATTTTCTTGGTAATATTTTTTATTATATTCGCTTTTATTATTCATAGTTCTCAATTCTTTTGGTAATAAGAGGTGTGTCAAATAAAAATATTGTTCAATTTTTTTTTTCAAATTTTTTTTTATTTTTCACTACAATAGAATAATCTATTCATCATTTCCATTTTCAACAGCAGTAATTCCCTCCGCAAATATTTTAATAGTTTCTATTACTTCTTCCTTGTTAAGTTTTTTTGTACATCTCCTACATAATTCAGCATCAGGCATCACAAGTGTTAATTCATATTCATAATCAGGTTTATCCATCATTTCAATAGTTCTAATCATAAATTGATTATATGTATCTCTTTGAGAGATATACTTATTGAAGTACCATGAAACCTTTATCAACTTCATCTTGAATAGGGGTCTGTCAAATAAGAATATGGTTCAATTTTTTTTTCACATTTTAAATTCAAAATTTTTTTTTACTTTTCACTACAATATAATAATCTATTCACTATCACTACCAGATGAGTTAAAATCGTTGTATTCATCAAGATAATCTTTAAATTCAGACCACAAATACGCCATAGCAGATGAAGTATTAATATAATCATTTTCAAATCTAAAAGTATCAACATTATTAGTAATAATATTGACTAATTCAAATTGAAATGCTAATCCAAAAGTCCAACCATTTTTCCCCTCCGTTTGACAAAACTTTCCTTCAAGGTCTTCTGTATTTTTATACATACATTTAAATATATTAAGTAAATCTAAATCTTTATCAACAATATCATACCAAATGTATTTCATAATTAAATCTCCTACAATCATATCGTTTTTAATAAATTCATCAATTTTGTCTTCTAAATCAAATGGAAAATGAAATTCCTCTGTATCATCTTCAACAAATAAATCATTATTCTTATACTCAACATCATTAATCATATACTGAAATGGTATATTCATCTTAGGCATCTTGAATAGGGGTCTCTCAAATAAGAAAATGATTCCAAATCAAATTCAAATTTTTTTTTACTTTTCAGTACAATAGAATAATCTATTCATTATCACTACTATCATCATCAGTATCATCACGGTCCTCAACCCCATAAATAATCTCATCTAACTTTTCAGAGAATACATCATCGCATACACTCATATAATTCATATAATATTTCAAATAATTATCAGGTTCTAATTGATTAAAACTCATACCATACTCATCCATCATAAAATTAATAGAATCGTGGTATTCAAAATGAGTTAATGGATAAACCATATATGTTATACATTCACTAAATTTATCAATTAAATCCTCTGGACCTTCCTTCTTCAAATCAAATTCCCTTTTACTATACCATTCCTCAAAATCTTTAAGAATTTGATCATCATTCGCCATCTTGAATAGGGGTCTCTCAAATAAGAAAATGATTTCATATAAATCAAATTCAAAATTTTTTTTTACTATTGTGATGATAGATTAATCTTTTATTTTATTTTGCTTTTCCTCATACTTCTTGACT
>Ga0209634_1001209_pt1 | contig 19161 bp, 23 predicted proteins | sample LinPmetageLP40_FD_184043 | JGI IMG/M metagenome (GOLD analysis project Ga0209634, IMG submission 184043) | Marine viral communities from the Pacific Ocean - LP-40 (SPAdes) (version 2) | ecosystem: Environmental > Aquatic > Marine > Oceanic | place: Pacific Ocean | collected 2010-08-26 | reverse complement strand
CCTCATCAAGTTCAACAGATTCTTTATACATATTCAATTCAAATGGTTTTGAGCCACCCCTATTATAGACTTGTACTTGAATATTACCTTTATCACCTTTCAAACGATATGTATTTGTTTTACCATTTCCAGGTTTTCTTGGACCCATAGCAACTTTATCATCAATCTCATCTGAATCAACAGTAATACCGAATTTTTTCTTTGCATGAGCATATGCATGTCCCATCGCACCTGAAAAATCCTTATGGTACAATTCATATCCTGTACCAGATATTTCTTCCCTTGCCATTTTATTCGATCTTCTTTGAACATCTTTAATGTAATCTTGTGAAGCAGACGTTTTTCTGACAGGCTTCTTATTTCTACTCATATGTGCTGCATATTTATCGGGATCAATTTTAGGCGCTTTTTCATCAAGTTCAACAGATTCTTTTGGACCATAACCTTTAGGAGTTACATCTTTGAAACTAGCTTTACTTTTTTTACCTTTTTGAATTCTCGCTTCAGCATCTTTCGTAAAGTTTCCGGTTTTAGGATCAATAAATTTAGCAAGATGTGGCGGTAGCTTTCCTTCTTTAGAACCACCTTTTCGATATTGGCTAAGATCAACAGCTTCTATAATCATATCGTCTGCAATATCTTCAGAGATAGTCAAAGCAGCCTCTTCAATTAATTCATCTATTGTTTCCTCAAATAAAAAATCATCAATGCCCTCATTGATTGCATTTTCATCATTAAAAATTTCTTCAGCAATATCAATATCAGATTTCATTTCATTAAAAAATTTAAAAACATCTTTAGTCATCTCTTTTTCCTTCATTCTTTGTAAGGGCCTCTATTTCTTCTATAAACGCGGAAAAGTCAAAATTTTCTTTTCTGTTCTTAGTTTTAGTATCTTTAAGTCTAGCGCGATCCATCATTCTGTCATGTTTTTTGGCATCCGTAGATTTTTCTCTTTCGATGCGAGCCTTTGCAGAATTTACGGCATCCTGTTCGGCTACTTTTTTCTTTAAACTTTGACCAGGCGTACCTTTTACATAGTGATCACGATATTCATCTGTTCCTATCTCATATGCTTCATCTACAAAGTCAACAGAATCTATCCACTTTCTAGTAGTTGTTCCATCTTCTTTTTCAAGAATTAAATAATTTGAACCTCTGTGAGTAATCAAAGCTTTCTCTTTAGTTTCTTTTATTAGAACATACTCATCTACATTAAATATTTCTCCAGATACAAACCTCTCCCTTATATCAGAAACAGATTTTAATTGAATGTGATTTTTAAACTTACTTTCTTCTTTTAATCCCATTCCAGTACGAACTGAATTGAAAAGATTTTTAGCTTCTTTATCACTAACATCTTTAGGTAAATCATGTGAAAATGTTATAAAGTCATTATTAGAAGCACTTTCAATTTGAAGTTTAGAGTTTCTACTTGTTGTATTTTCAGAAGATACTACATCTATACTTTTAAAGTTGTAAAATCCGTGCTTACCCTCTACTGCGTTATACTTATTTAATAGTATTTGATTTTCTCTAACTCTATCATCTTCTACTACCATTACAATATTTCTAAAGCCTTCATTGAATAAATTAACAGCAGCATCATATACATTTTTAATGCTTTCGTCCATAATTACTGATCTAGATTGTTTTGGAAACATCCTTCTAAGATATTTTATTTTCTCATTATAATTTAGAGGATTATTAGTAGATTCTTGTAACGTAGTCGAATATACTCTGTAAGGATTATTTGTAGCTTTTTTTGAAAGTGCTTCTAACACTATTCCATGTGAAGCGTTAGGAGGATTCATTTTACCGAAAGTAAAATATGCCGTATTTTCCTCATCTATCAAATATTGTTTAAAACCTGAAAAACTCATGTTGACGAATTCCTTGATGCTCTGCGCTCTTTTTCTCTCGCTTTAATTTTAGGTCGCATTTTTTTAGATAATCTATTGATTACAGCTTTCATATTAGGTTTATCTAATCTAGCTTCAATTTCCTTTTTCTGACCAGGAGAAATTTCTTTACCTTTAGTCAATTTATTATACATAAGTTTTCTTGCAGCTTTTCTGGATCTTTTATCTACAACTTCAGGAGTAGCAGTTCTTTTCTCGGCTCTTTTTCTGCCTCGAGCCATCTTTGCTTTATTTCGTCTAGCACTTCGTCCTCTTTGCAATCTTTGTTGCATATTTAACGCTTCGTTAGTCTCATCAGAATGTATCCAATTAGAACCTTCTGGATCACTAGAATCGTGAGGACATTCACAATTTGGCTCTGGCTGTGCAAATCCACATCCACAATCTTCACATATCATATCTGACATATCGTTTGTTTGTGCAGATTCATCAACAGAATTAAGTTTTTTAAAATTTGTCATTTATATTTGTTCCTGTTTTCCATATAATATAAAGTTTGTGAAAAGTTGACTTAAACAAATTCCACTTTCACTCAAGTTTACAATTTATAACTTTATTTATAATAAAAAAACCCCGACGAATCGGGGCTTCTGAAAATAATTTGATCGATAATTAACCTTTAATCATTTTCTGTTTTAATTCTTCATGTATGCTATTCAAATCAGCATATTTTTTTTCAAAAGGTTCTCTCCATTTCTTAACATCTTTATTTGAGCCATACGTTAAAGAAATTGAATCATCAATAAATCTAAGAATTTCTAATCTAGCGTGAGTATCCATTTTTTTAAATTCTGCTTTACCGATACTTCTAGTAACAGCAAGAGCCATGTTATATCCAATTGTAATATCAAGCATAACGAATTCCTAACGGAAAGCGCCTTCTATAAGACCGTCTTGTGGTATTTAAAGACACTTGTTTAAATTGAGTGTTAATGCCATGATATCTATATCCTCCTTTTACCATATTATCAATATCTTGATTTGATATTTCAGAGGCACGTTTATCTACAATATCACTTATTTGATTTTGTATTGCTATTGTATCAGACATATCTTTCAATATTTCATCACGCTTTTCTGAAATATTAGCAGTTTCAACATCTACAATAACACCATCCAATTGCTTTAATGCCATTTTTTTCTCCATTTTTAACATCATTGTAATTATAACATATTCTTTTGTATATAGCAATAGCTTAATTTTACAATTTTTTCAATAAGCGAATTTTTGCTTAGTATAAGTATTAATACAACTAATTACAAAAGGAGTTGATTATATATGGATATGTTAAAAAAAATAAAATCCTGGGCAGCAACATTAGCTGAAGTTGGAGTAAGTATTGCTGCACTTATGATTGTGTTAGAAGTATTGGGTATTGGTTCAATCCCATTCATTCCTGCAACATCTGTTGTAGCTAATGTTTCTGCAATGCTTGCTACTTTGGGTGCTCAAGGAATTATGGGCTTAGTAGCCATCTGGATTCTTTGGAATATCTGGGAAAGAAAATAATTTAATATTTGAGTGGGGGATTATTTCCCCCATTCTATCAGTTTTTCGGTATATCTTCATAGAGTATTTGGGATCTTTCACTTACAAAAAGTGACGTATATCCATTACCATTCGGTTGAAACTCACCTTCCATAATTTTACCAGCGCCCTTTGAGTTATTGGCTTGTTCAAGTTTCTTTGCTTTCTCTCTATCGTAAGGCATTTTATACAAGCGGTGACCTCTCTCCGATGTGTGCATCCATAGTAGAATGGTGTTACCTTTATCAGTTATTTCGTGATGAACATAATTGAATTTACCATTTGGTTCATCATTGATTGGTGCTCCAGCCAATAGTATAAGTTGATATGACATGAATATAAAGAACGCGAGTTGAGTTGGAAGTGCAATAAGTTTAAGTATAAATGATGCATTTGAATAGTATATAAGGCTTGCCGTGTATATACAAGTAATCGCAATTATAATTATAAAGAGTGTTATCATGGTATTTCCTAAAATTGTTGAGATCGATTTGATCTAGGTGTTCCTTTTTCTGGACGAATCTTTACATCTATTTGATCGTTCATATCATAGATATTACCATCTTCATCTACCATAAAAGAGAATACTGAAACTTCCTCTTTAAGTCTAACTTTTACAGTACGACTCATATCAAGCGAAATTGGATTCATATCCATAATATCAATCGTTACTGGTGTGGGATATTCCTCATTATCATTACTCACCGAAGTACTGTAATTATGAACAGTCACAATGTACTCGCCAGGAACAATCGCATTAATTGAAAGTGTCTCAAGATTTCTTTGAATTAATATCGTATCACCATTCAATTGAATTAAATCATTTGTATCTCCAAGATCATCTCTCTCTAGTACCATGTATCTACCATCTTTTGATGGAAAACCAACAATGGTATCATCTGGACCCTTTACCCATAAGTCAATATCAATTGCGGATTCATCGTCCCATGAAGATGTAATGATAAATTCTGATCTAGGATCAATCTTGCCTTCTTCCGCAATTGGATTGATAAGCAAAAATGCAATCAATAAGAGTGACGTAAATCCGATCAATAAATTAAATAAAAGATCGGTGAACGCTAAATTATTACTATACTTTCTCATCTGATGATTCCAACATAACTAACTGAAACTTAATTACAATAGAAGAAACTAAACCAGCAAGCGTTGTCATCAGTGCAATTCCCATACCAGAAGCTAGAGTGCCTATTACAGCTTTCATAGCCGAGGCGCTTGTAGTGTCAATGTTTGTGAAGGTAGTTGTTAAAACTAATAAGAATCCGATTAATGTTCCTACCATACCTATAGACATTAAAACATCAGATGAAAACCATAAAATGTCAATATTTCTATGATTTTCGTCAGTAAACTGTTGGCGCCAACTCTCAATGCCTATTTTAATTGTTGTAAGTATAAAAATAAAACTAATTAAAAAAGTAATACGTGATACATCTTTCTCATATACAAAATCAAATAAAGAATACTGATATTGCATAAACGCACCAAATAAACTCAATAGGACAATACTCGTCCACCATTTCCAAAATATCATTAATTTTTCCTACTCTTTGCTATGTCGAATATATATTTATCAAAATCTTGATAGCCAACGGCCAATAGGCTCACAAAACGGTAGCAATGCAACAGCCATAAGTAAGTTGACTCCGGTATGTGCCATAGCTATTCTTAGTGTGTCGCCTTTTGGCATTCCATCTGATACTAACATTCCTGCAAGCCAGATTGTTCCTGTTGTTCCAATGTTGGCTCCCAGAACAGCAGCGATTGCTGCTGGTAATGGTACTGCTCCAGAAGCAACTAATGCAATAATAGCTGTAGTTGATAATGAGGATGATTGCCAAAGCAAAGTCATAATTATGCCTCCGAAAAACATATATATGGGACTATGTGTAAAAAACGAAAGGTGATCCATATTACCCATGGATTTCATTCCGCCCGAAAACATTTTAAGTCCTATATAGAATATGACTAAACCTAAGAGTGTAGTTATAATAGGGTTTCCTAATTCCATTTTACCAACCTTTTTTGTGAGTTTTTTTGTAAATTTAGATGCATTCATATGTTAAAGCCTTTGCTCCATTAGTTTTGCAACATCTGCCATTCTACATGCAAATGCCCATTCGTTATCATACCAGCAAAATACTCTCACTAGATTGCCCACAACTTTAGTTTGTTGCGGCGCAAAAATACAAGATTCCTCTGTATGATTAAAGTCTATACTTACCTTCGGATGTTCATCGTATGATATTACCCCTTTCATGTATGTTTCGGATGCTTCACGTACCATATAATTTATATTTTTTATATCAAGAGTATCTAGTGTTGCTTTATCAACTTGAATTGTAAGATCAATAGCACTTACGTTTGGAGTAGGCACCCGAATTGCAGTACCGTCTAATTTTCCTTTCATACTAGGTATGACTTGACTTATCGCTTTGGCCGCGCCTGTTGTTGTTGGAATCATACTCATTTGTGCAGCACGACCTCGATACAGATCCTCATGTCTCCTATCAAGCGTAGGCTGATCCCCAGTATAGCTATGAATTGTAGTCATAATTCCTGAGTGAATGTTTAAGAAGTTATCAAATGTTTTGATAATCGGTGCGAGACAATTTGTGGTACAAGAGCCGTTTGACACAATATTATCTGTAGCTAATAACTCGCTATTATTTACCCCATATACTATGGTTCTGTCTACATTTTTTGCTGGTGCCGAGATTAAAACTTTTTTCGCGCCCGCTTTAATATGTGCTTTACATTCATCACCGTCATTAAAGTTACCAGTGCATTCTAACACGATATCAATGTCGGACCAATCGAGTTCTCTGAGGTATCGCGTATTTTGAAATTGAATTGGAACATTATTTCCTATCTGCATGTATTGTCCGTCAATTTTAATATCAGCACTCAATCTTCCATGGACACTATCATATTTCAATAAATGAGCGTTGCTTTCTAATGATCCGCTGGCATTGATTTTCGTAACTCTCATATCACTTCTACTTTCAGTGATATACCTTAATGCTGATCTACCAATTCTACCAAACCCATTAATTCCAATATTGAGCGTCATATAAAAATCCTTATGAAAATTGTATTTGAAAGTATATAGCAGATGTTAAAGTGTGAGAAAAGATAAACAGTATCATTGAGCAAACAAAAATCACACTTTACCGCCGAGTACTCGTCTTGTGAAAGTGTCTCTCTTTGAAGGTCTAGTTCTATCGGAGTAGACCTCTCTCACTGCTTATCTTCTATCGGCAATCTCAATGCCGCACTACTTGTGATCGTGCTTTGTTTCCGTTTAGTTAGACGGTTCACTTCGTCAGAGTACAACTCCAGGACTATCTAGGTAACTAGCCTAGCAGGTCAAGTGATGGGAGAGAAATCAATCTCTCCCAAATTCTTTTATGCAGCATTAGCAAGTTCAACCGCTTTTTCTGCCGCTTTTACTTTGCGAGTTTGATTAACACCAAACCACTGGCTGTGCAGGCGATTTTCAGCATTGCGCCCTTGCATATGATCTGTAACATATGTGACGCTATTCAATGCGCTCCACCATGTACCAGGAGCAAACTCTGCACCAGGTTGTGTTTCTAGAACATCATAGCAAAGTTTTGCATTGCGCGAAAGATCAGCAAGCTTGTCAACTTGTGCCTGTTCTTTGGTGCGTGAAGTATTTGGAAATACATCATTATAGAATGTAATCAAATCATCAGCGGTAACACGCTTAGAACCCAAGAATTGCGCCATATCTTTGTATTTTGCAAACTTTTCAGATGCAATGCCCAATGTTGTTTTCACATTGTTTGCATTGAATACTGCGCGGTGACCAACTTTAGCTGAATTTTTCACGCCTTGTTCAAGTGACATTGTGAGAGTATTATTACAAACAACCCGAACTGGAGTGAAACGAACATCAATGGATTTACCATACTGATGAGGATTGCTGAAAAGCAAGAATGATTCAACAGTATCTTCTCCAAATACATCAAAAGATTCTTTAACTTTTGCTAGTGCCCATGTAATCTGGCCGCCTTTGAGAGAACCCGCAGTGTGCATTTCCATGTCACCAGCTGCAACGTATTCTGCAAAAAAGTTAAAAGCATCAGAGTTTTGACAAGGGTTCCAACCTTCACCAACGTTTGTGAGGACTTTGTTGTCACTTAGACGAACCAAAGACTCTTGACCAGTCTTAATTTTTTGACCATCAATTTCGATGAATGAAGGAACTTTCTGTACTTCCCAATCAAGTCCAGCTTTTTGCTGCATTTGCATTGGCGTCAAATCATTAGATACTGGTGTGCCTAGTCCATGCCAGGGAACATCTCCCGCATAAGCCATTTGAGCAACTCCATCGATCATTTCTACTGCGTGTGCCATTTTGAACCCTTTCAGTGATTCGTTGTTTTCATTTAATAAGTTTAGTATAGTATAAAAATAGCCATCTGTCAACAGCTATTTTCTTTTGATTTAAATTATCCTACACATTCTTTGAAGCCCATCATACCAACTTCATGCAAGGACTGCCCAAAGGCGGTTTCAATCTCAAACAAATCGCCCATCATTGAACTACGCAAACCCATACCACCTTCATTTAGTGGTGCAATGCGATTCACATGATTTGGATTGTAGTCTGGATTATCAGCAATATCATCACGGCTCCAAGAACCCATGATATTTTGTGTCCAGCGAAAGGCATACTCAAGAGCCTCATTCTGGTCAGTGATAGAACTTGGCAGATTTACTTCTGCCACTAAGGTCTGATCTTCAACATCGCCAGTTTCACGATTGCGTTGTGCATGATAAACATAAACTTGCATAGTATGTCCCTTTCAAGACTGATTCTGTTACTCTTATAATCTAGTATGTGTTGATATGATTGTCAACCTGTTTGCCATGTTCTTTGCATAGTTCCGCTTCTAACTTTCTGCAATATCTCATCGCATATAGACTGTATTGTTTCTGTGAACGGATTTTTACTATTTAAGTTCCAGGTGTAATTGAAGTAACTTGCCCCATAAGCTAGATCATTTTCATGGTCAACTTCGGATAAGATTAACCACCGCAATGCATCACGATCTGTCATAGTAGAACTATTCATAGAAAGTATTGCGTCCATACGGTCTTCTAATTCTTGAAGATTTTCATCTTCGCGGGCAATTGCATCATCTATATTAAGATCATTTACACGAATGTATTCATCCCAAATTTTTTGCTTAGTGGAATCAGATGAATTATTCCAGTCTTGCATCCATTCAGATGAGGGGCGATAGCCATATACTTCTTTATGAAGGTCTCGGATCATCATATCAAGATCATTAGTCATTTCAGGCTCTCTTTCTTTTTTGATTCTCTTTACTATTTATTTGTATCTGATTCGTGAAAGATTGTCAAGATATTAATATGCTATAATTTTTGGTCCACCAACTTTTGGTTTATGGAGAACAGCAACTTTGCTTTCGTAAATTGGTTCTTCATTTGACTTATTCACAAATGATGCAAACTTGTATGGATTATATGTTACATCAAACATTGTGCTATTCATTCCTACTATATTATCCTCACGCAATTCACCGCGAACAAAAGCGTGGACATTCTTTTTACCTTCGCGAAGAACTTTCTCACGACCGGCTTTACGAACTACATATTTTGGATTATCGATTACCACATTGTCCATATGAGCGATAACACGCCCTTTATGTCTAACAGAAAATACCGACTTGTGTAGATTATAATAAACTTCGACACGCATTATATAAACTCCTTATACTAACTCAAATGCTTTTTTCATCAACAAGGAAGCATCTTGATCATTTTCAAAACCATATTCACTAGCAAAGTCCATAGACGATGATTGAAAGATTTCAGAAGCAATTCCTTTAGTATTGAGAACATAAGCAATTGTTTCCGCAGTTTTGCCATAACCAACAAGTGTTGATGATTGATCAGATGAACTAGTTGAGAACATCTGAATTCCGCCATTATGGGCTGAAACGAAATCTACTTGATTTGATTTTTGCATTTCTTTCTCTCTCTTTGCTAACTTCAATTATATGAATACATGATTCGTATGATAATGTCAATAGATATAAATAGAAATATGAGATATATTTATTTATTTTAATGTGAATTTAATTATATAAAAAGTTAAACTTCAGGAATTAAAAATATGATTGATCCACTCACTGCGATTGCCGCTGCATCTGCCGCCTATAACGGCGTCAAAAAGGTTATGGAAGCGGGTAAAGAAATTGAAGATGTTACGCAGACTTTAGGTAAATGGTTTGGCGCACTTAATGATATTAATCGTGCCGAGCAACAAAGAAAAAATCCACCGCTTCATGCAAAATTAGCTGGTGGCGCTTCTATCGAGGAAGAAGCTTTTGCTATTATTGCACACCAGAAAAAAATGAAAGAACAAGAAAAAGAAATGGCATTTATGTTGAACATGCGTTTTGGACCAAATACCTGGGATGAAATGATGCAACTTCGGAGAGATATTAAAAAACAACGCGAAGATACAATTTACGCGGCTGAAGAATTCAAACATGCTGTTATAGATGGAGCGATAATGGTAGCACTATCTTTTGGAATATTAGGAATGATTTTTACTGGAGTCTATCTCATCGGAGTTGTACAAACTCCTCCGTGGTGGTAAAATGATACAAGTATTCATGTTAGTACTAATTATGGGAATAGGTGAAGATAGAAAAGAAGTCGGAGAAACTTTACATTTTAGATCAATTCAAGTATGCAACGCTACAGCATTTGAACTAACTAAAAGATGGGGACATTGGTCACACAAAGATCAGGTAACCGCATATTGTTTACCAAAAGCGGTTGAACCTGATACTCCTTTAATTGACGTTATCGATTAGCTAGAGGATTATCTAAAGCTTTTGTTATAGTGTTCATTAACTTATCTTCTAATGCGCCAAGTTCTCTTTTTACATAGCCTTCTAGACCAGATATTTTGTCATTGAATCTGTTATTGGCATCATCAATCATAGCACGAACATCCGATTTTAATCTATCACTATCACCTCGCATTATTTCAACTTGATTTTGAACTTCACGCTTTAGTTTATCTTGTTCTTTTTCACCTTCATCCATAAGTGATCTAACTTCGCCCATTAACATTACTGCCAATGCCCTATTTTCTTCCTCAACCTTTCTAACTTCATCTTCAACTCTATCAAGATGTTTTTCAGCACGAACTAATTCGTCTTTTAGGTCGTGTTTAGTATCTCTTGTCATATTTTGATTTTCAAGTATTCTTCCTCTTACATTATCAAATTCGTCTTTAAATAATTGCAATTCTTTTTCTACAAATCTCATATGTGCTTCAACGTTTTCTTGGTGTGCAGATTGTACTGCTATTGCTTTATCTAATCCAGACATATCTGGAGCAACATATTCTTGAATTGCTTCTTTCATATCCATATAATCTTTATAAAATTCAAAGCCACCCCAAAGGCCACCACCTAAAGTACTCAATGCTGTAATTACTGCGAACATTTTACCGCCAGTAAATTTAGCACCTCCAAATTCCAATTCTGCCATTTTCATATCCTTTAAAATTTAAATTCTTTTCCGAAAACTAACCCTATTTTTTCACTTTCAATTCCCGGCATGATAAAAAATGTTTTATACTTTAATCTAGCAAGAGGTAATATATTTTTATAATAACCACTTACTATTCCAACTTCTATACCAACATTATTTTCAAATTCTATATCATATGAAATAAAATAACTCATATTTTTTTCGCTATTATAAAATGCTCCAACATTATAATTTTGATTGCTGAATTTCATATAAGGATGCACTTCATTATATTCTTCATTCATTGCAAAATGTAAGGTTAACGCTATTCCCAACTCTAACATATTTATCTCAAATTCGGATATTGCAAGTCTTCCATCGCGCCGAATGTAGGATCATTTACAAACCACCTTGCGAATTCATGATCTACTGTCGGTTTAGGTGGATAGAAATATATGTCTGGTACTTCCATTTCTCCATAATCAAAATCTGGAACAAACGCAATCAATGCTAATAGTTGTGCTTGAATTACCATCTGTTCTTCTATCGTATCTGCATTATCCATATCTTTAGTTATTGCTTCAATTTTAGCTGCAACCAAAGCCTTGATTTTTTTTGTTCTACTGTCTTTTTTTTCTTTTTCTGTGGCTTTTGAACTTTCTTCTTTTTTCTCAGGTCTAGTAGCATCTTCCTCAGATTCAACGGCTTCGTCAGTATCTTCACCCTCATCTACTTCTTTATCCTCTCCATCACCATCTTCAGAGCCAGTATCTTTCCCAGTGTCTTTTTCTTCTCCGTCATCACTCTCGGACTCGCTCGATTCATCATCGGATGATTCTTTACTTTTTCCATCAGTATCGGATTCAGATTCGTCATTCTTTTTTGACTCGGCTGGTTTTTCTTGCGGCTCTGGCTCTGGCTCGGATCCACTTGAATTTCCTGTTTCTGTGTTGCTATCTCTTCCGTCGCTGGAGTCAGGTTCGATTGCTGAATGAGTTTGTTTTTCAGTTCGTCCATCATTAGTTTCCTCTGTTTGTATCTGCGCTTCTATTTGTGCTATTTCTGCTTCAAGAGATTCCGTACTTACTTGATCGATGGTTGGAATTTCATCTATTACAATTGTTTGTGGTATTATTACAGTTGGAGCAATTATGGGAATATCCGGCACTAAAGTAATATTCAATTCAGCAATAGGCTGAGATATAATGTTCGTATCAGCTATTATTTCCTCAACGGATTCTGGTGCAGCTACAACATTATTTTCTGTATTAGGCGCAACATAATTTGGGCAACTAATATCATATTGTCCATCTAACTCACATTGTTGATTGTGATAAGCAACTTGATATAAAGGACATTGCTGATTATATAATGCGTCTATATTGCATTGTTGAGTAAGATATGCTGCATCATAACCAGGACATCCTGTATCATATAATGAAGATGCTAGACATGCTTGATCGTAAAGATATTTGGCATACGCTTTTGCATATCCTTCACATGTAGGATGGTAAAGAGCATCAAGATTGCACGGATTTGATCTATATGTAAAAGTAGTATCTCCACCTCTAACTACAGGACCATAATACCCGTCCCATTTACCATTATCAACAGATGTGACAACGAAACTTACATTACCTAAATGAGAGGGACTATAAATTGTACCAGAACCAGTTAAATGATTGAATAGTTCTATATCATCTTCTGTTATTTGCCAAACTGCACCATTTTCACTTTCTTGTGTCGTTTCGTTAGTACTATGCTCATTTTGTCTATTCCAATGAAACCAAGTATCATAATCATATATATTTTCTTTGATTACATTATTATTTGAATCTGTTATAGTAACTACAACTCTCAATTCATCAAATTGATCTGCGTATTCACCCGTCGGTTTAAAATTTTCATCTAATCTATTTTCAATATCTGAGTCGCAATATATTGTAGAACCGTCAGATTTTGTTACATTAAAGCAACCATTAATCCATTCCCATTTGTAATGAATTTTATCAAGACTGATGCCTGTGCCAGCTTCAGATAATGCCTCATTAAGTGCTATGCTTATTGCGAATTGATCCGAACACGCACCAAATTGTAAGACTTCACCTGATCCCCATCCATGAGATTCACCAGTCAACATATTTAAGTGAGATGAAGTTTCACTAAAACAAACTCCATTAGAAATAATTCCTTCAGTCATATCCGTTTCTGGCGAAAATGTTTCTTGACTGCTAGCCGCCTGCGGCAAACATAAGAAGGACAAGTAAAGCACCGCCGATAACACTTTTACCAGTGTCCCATTGCCTTTTTTGAACATCTGATTTGGTCTCCGGTACTATAAATTCTGGAATTTTTTTCTTTCCCGTTGGTTTTTTCCATTCAATCTTTGCATCGTCACCAATTTTGCCCTCATAAGGACAGGGAGTTCCAGCCATTTGCATAGCATCGTGGACTCTCCTATCTTGACATAAAACTGAAACCGCTGCTACTTTCATACCAAAATCATACAATGTTTTAGAAATCTTTAATCTTTCGCAATTCTGATCTGTTATCGTTTCTCCAGTTGATATGCCTAGAATTTGCGTTTGTACTGCGCCAGAAATTGCAACAGTACACAAGTCTTGAGAACTACCGCCCGCGCTTGGAGAAATCGCTGAAGGTGGTGGTGACAAAACTATAGTTCTGCCTTTTGAATCTGAATTGCTATTACTTTGAGTTGTAGTTTCCACTACTGTCTGAGCATATAGAGTGGTAGGTTTTGATGCACATGCAGTAACTAATAAAAACAATAATACCAATAATTTTTTACTCATAATTTAACTCCTGTCTGTCGCTACTATTTATATAAAAAAAGAGAGGCAAAAATGCCCCCCTCACTCGTTAGTGTAACTAACATTATAGTATTAGTAATCAACCTAAAATGGGTATTACTAATACTATGGTATCATTTATGACGTAATTTTAAAATACGACTTTTCTGTTGCTAGGTAAGTCGCCAACCCCCTGTGTTAAGCAGCTAGTGCGTAACCAGATGGTGCAAAATTATCGTTTGCATTTAGTAGTTTCTTCGCGTTAACCCAGCTTAGATCGGGATAGTCTCCATGTTTCCGTCCACATCTGTCGATCCTATTTCAGCCCCATCAAAAGGACACCAGTGGAGGCGTTCCCTATGCATCGAGTACCAAGCTGATCTTGGTGCCCTTATGGTGGAGCTGCGCGGTACTGCCCCGCGGTCCAGTATATGTCAAGTTAATATCATCAACTACATAGTATATATAACATACTTTAATTTAAAAGTCAACAGTTAATTTATATTACTTTGCTGATACGGATTAACATCTAAATACTTGCCCCATTCGCCATAGTAATGACGCATACCAACTTCGTCATGTATTGTTGAGTTTTCATGTCTTCCATGTAAGATATGTCTATCTTCTGTACCTTCTCTCATTGTTGTACCTTGTCCGGATACGCCTAATAAATCTTCATGTAAGTTGCGTCCAAATGGTCCCCAAATTGTATTGTGATGTTTGATGCGTGTTTGTCGTTCTTCTGGAGTATCTTTTCGTAATCCATATCCTCTAAATTCTATTAACACTTTATTAGGTCCTAGCGGAGTAACACTATCTGATCGATAAGCACTACCACGTAAGTTAAAGTTAAAGCCTGGAAACAAGTCTACCATGTACCATTGGTTTGGTGGCAAATTAGGAAAACTCAGTTCTCCTCTATCACCTTCTTTATCAAACTCAGTATAGTTGACTGTAAAACTACTTACGTTCACATGTCCATTGTCAAATGCAATATTCTTTCTAGCAAAATATTCGTCATTGAACCCTGTTACACGATTAAAATAATGCATAAAGTCATGATAGAATTCACTATTAGTATCATGCCATAGTTTATAATTAGTAGGAATAATTGCTTTGTGATAATGAAAAATTTCTAGTTCTTCTGTATCAATAGCGTCTGCAATACAATCAAATGCACCAGCTGTCCACTGTTCTACATCCATTGTAGGATTAGGATCTAGTGTCACCCAAACCATACCACCATGCTTTATTTCACTGTATAATTCTGGATCGCTGGTCGCAATAGGTGCTTGTAGTTTACCTGTAGGCTTTTGTACGCCATAGTTATAATATGCTTTTACTCCATTACCTGTATTGTAAACAATAATATTATTTCCAGCAATTTGTGATGTTCGATAATCTAATTTATTATACATTTCACTAATATGGCATACTGGTACCCACACCTTACTGAATATGCTTTCAATTTCTTCATTAAATATCTTTTGACTAGAATATATTTCACTACTAACTGATTCTATGTCAGGTTGTTTCAACCAGTTTTTATGATTACGCGGTGGCATAGTGATGCTTTCCTTATACTATATCACATTATTTAGTAAATGTAAATAGGTTATATTCTTATACATAAACTCTTATAGCGCCATGATCTTGCCCAGAAGCATTATCGCCTCTGGTTCCACTAACAACACCAATCGTATCGTTTAGTGCAGTAGCGGATCCAAGATAAGCGCCATTGTTTCCCATGAGATATGACGTTCCATTCCCATTAATATCGTTTCTATATTCGGTATGAGACATATCAGATAATTTATACAAATGCCATGAACCACCACCTGCGCGGGCAAACTGACCGATCATTGCATGGGTTTCGTTTATTGAAACAGACATGCCAAAGTATCCGTTGTTGTTGGGACAGTTTATTGTTTGTGTCAAATTACCAGAAGATAATTGATATATGTATACTTTACATTGGTTTTCATTACTAGCATAACAGCCAACTATTACATGTGTAGAATTTTGATCAATAGAAATACCAAATTTACTATTAGTAGTACCTTGAGGGTTAGTCAGTGTGTGTGTTACACTAAGTGTATTACTACATATGTAAACTCTACCCGTGTGTCCAGACCCTGCATAATCTGAGCTTCCTATGCAAACTGGGTCATCATAAGCTGTGCCGCATGAAAGACCCCATCCACCTAAGTATTGATTTCCTTGAAGAGTTGCCCCTCCTGTATTCCAATATCTATAAGAACCATTAGTTATGTTGTATGCTGCAACTCTTCCGTTATAATAATTACCACTAACAAGAGCGTTCGGTATGCCAATATAGATAGTATCATTTGAAGTTCCGCCTGAGGTACACACAACTCTTTGGCCAAATCTTGCTTGAGCATAATTATCAATTGTATTTTCAATCGAATATCTATATGATCCGTTGGCAGGATTAAATACTTGCACTCGACCAACTTGGTTCACACTACTACTGTTATCATAATATGACTGACCAACTACCAGATAAGCACCAGATTGATCAAGTGCCACTGCTCTACCAAATCTATCACCATCATTTGCTGCCTGCCCAGAATTTTCTGTTATTGTATGTTCTAGATTTCCACTTGTTGCATTGTGAATGTATACTACACCAACACCTGAACTACCTGAATTTACATAATCAGATGCACTGACAGCAACCTGAGTTTCATTAATAGCCACGCCTGTACCTCTATTACCATTGTCAGATCCTTGGCCCCATTGATGATTCCACGAACTACTTGCATCCGAATTATATATCCATGCAGATGCAGTTCCTTGAAATCCAAACGATAATGTAAATCCACTTACTGCACTAACCGCCGAATTTACGCCGTCTGTTACACTAAATGTTAAAGTAAATGTCGTAGCATTAGTTGCATGGGGAGTAACAGTAAATACATTATCGACATTTGAAACTGTTGTTCCATTTAATGAACCAGCAGTTACACTTGATGACCACGTTAGAGCAAATCCTTCTGGATCTGTAGCAACGGCAGTAATAGTTGTAGCTGTTCCATCAGATGCTAAATCATATGACGCATTTACACCAGTAATAGAAGAAGGTGATGCATTAGTCACTTCAGCGACTATATACCAACCAACACCATTCCAAACATACAATTTATTTGTAGCTTTAACAAATGCAGTATTTCCTTTGCTTGTAGAAGTTGCTGGTAAAGCTGCAAAAGTTTCATAAACTCTCATGTTAGATTTTTGTGCCGTAGCAGCTTCTGAGGCGGGTAAAGGTGCCGGTTCAAATGTGGGAATCATATTTGCATATCGGGTTTCAGAATACTTACCCATAATTTATCCTTGTAATTCCGCTGTAGGTGGTGTAAAGTTTGCGGTATATTGAGCATGATTATTGTGTATTCTAAGGTCTTGCATCCAACCATTATACTCCATAATTTTACCGCCATCATTATTATCTGTATTATCAATTCTAAGCGCACCAATTAAAGCATCATAACTTGTATCAAAAAAGGCTGGTAGTGCAGAAGCACTTAATACTTCTCCAACACCATTAATATACAATTTTAAATCATTATTTGCAACTAAAGCAACATGAGCCCACACTCCTATACCTACACTTCCGGTAGAGTTAATATAAGAACTACTAGAACCATCAGTTGAATATCTGAATTCAAATTTCCCATCAGTATTATGTTTAAATCTCCAACCAAGATTATTTGGATATCGCCACTTCATAACAATTGATTGCCAATTACCTCCAAGAATTAAAGTTTCTTTATAGAACCAACCTTCTATTGTGAATTTTGTTGAATTTAAACTGAGGGCAGATTTTGTTCCACTATTAGGAACATGAATATAGTCATCACTTCCGGCAAAATATATTGACTTTGTTCCTGCAAACTTTACTTGAGTTGTAGAAGTTTCTACATCGCCACGACATATTAGTGCATTTCTCTGACTCAAATCTGAAATAGATGTTTCTGGATTTAATAGAAATTTAACACCGTTAGTTACATTAATTGTTCCTATCATACCCGTATGAACACTACATTGATAGTAATATGTACCAGTAGTATTAGGAGTCCAACTAACTACACCGCTTGTTGCTCCTTGCCCCGTTGCTACCGGAGTACTGACATTTGCTCCACCATCTGACACTCTAATATAAAAAGGATGACCTGAAGCATTTACAGTAAAGTTTACAGTTTGACCAACTGACATATTTACAGTTGCGTTACTACCAGTTACATCACCGCTTAACGTATATGCATTTGAAAATGCATTTGCTACACCTATAGCTAATGCTGAATACGTTGGAGAAGTTGTTAATGGTGCAGTTGGTGGTGTGAAATCAGAACTATAAATTGCAGAATGTGTTATTCTAATATCCGCCATATCTCCTTCAAAGTTTTCACTTGAGGAGTTATATTCGCTACCGAACCGATATGTTGTCCAAGAGTTGTTATCTGTTACAGTATTTGCGCTGCCTACTCCATTGATCCAAGCTTTTACTACGCCAGAAGTTCTAGTTTGAGCAAAATGCGTCCATATCCCAGGCCTTGAGCTTTGATAAAGTGTACCATCTGCATTCTGCCAATAAGTTTGTGTGCCTCCACTATTCCAATCAATGAATCTACCAGAGTTATATACAATTCTATGTTGGCCATATACACCTGTTAATGTTTGTGATCCAGATTTATTAGTATTATACCTTATCCAAAATTCTATAGTATAATCGCCACTAGTTGTTGCCGCAGTGGTTGGAATAATAATTGCATTACCATTAGCTTCGCCAAAATGAACAGACGCACCATGAGAGGCTTCTGAATATGCAGCATTATCAAATGATGAGAATGGTCTTAGAGATGCATCACCACCAACAGTAATTGCATGATTTGATGTAGACTGATCTTTAAAATAAGGTAGTCGGCCTAGTAAGAATTTTGTGTTTGTGATTACAGTAAGTGGTTCTGTTGGTGGTGTGAAGTTTGATGTGTATGCTGCTGTTCCGTTTAATATTCTAATATCAGACATATATCCAATAACGCCAAAACTAGCAGAAGTGTCATTCCCAAAGATTGGTGCATTCGTACCGATTAATTGAGTTGAAGAGTCTGTAAAAGTAGAACCTTCTTGTTGCCCGTTTATAAATAATTTTACATCAGTGCCTGATCTTGTGAGGGCAATATGATTCCATGCATTCAGATTAATAGCAGTACTTGTTATTCTAGTACCACTATCATACCAATAGGTCAGAGTGTTATCTCCATTAAGAAAAAGAGCTGGATATCTTCCGTTTCCACTAGACCCACGAAAATCA
>Ga0209634_1001206_pt1 | contig 19182 bp, 22 predicted proteins | sample LinPmetageLP40_FD_184043 | JGI IMG/M metagenome (GOLD analysis project Ga0209634, IMG submission 184043) | Marine viral communities from the Pacific Ocean - LP-40 (SPAdes) (version 2) | ecosystem: Environmental > Aquatic > Marine > Oceanic | place: Pacific Ocean | collected 2010-08-26 | reverse complement strand
TAGACCAACGCAGAGAACATAGTAGAAAACCAGATAGAATTAGACACGATATAGTTGAGTTGTGTGGCGACCTGCCTAGAATAGAATTATTTGCTAGACAAAAGTTTGACGGATGGGATGCTTGGGGTAATGAAATATGATATCTAACCCAAGTTTAAGAAAAGCAAAAGTAGATGGCATGTCTTACGAGAAAAAATTTGAATTATTTTGTAACTCAAAAGACGTAGGCAGCATCTATCATAGTAGATGGTCAAAAAGTGGTACAGGTTCTTTTGATGATGACAACAGAATATTAGTTAAAGAGTTTCCATATGAAAGTATCTACCCAGGTAGTATGTGTAAAACAGAATTTGTGTTAATACTAAATGATAGAAGAATAAGAATAGAATTTAAGTCTCAAGAAAAGGCAGGCTCAACAGATGAAAAGATACCATATCTTTTAGAAAATGTAAGACATAGTTTTCCAGAGTACGAGATTATAATTGCAATACTTGGTGAAGGATGGCGACCAGGTATGAGAGAGTATATTGATAAACAAAAATTTAGACATAAGAAGGTTTCAATTTTTTATGATTATAATGAACTAGAAGGATATGTGAATGATATTATTCAAAAAAGTAAGATATAAAAACTTTTTAAGTACAGGACAACAATTTATAGAAATAGATTTAGACAGAGCAAATGCTACACTTGTTGTAGGCGAAAACGGTGCAGGTAAATCTACAATGTTAGACGCTTTATGTTTTGGTTTATTTCAAAGACCCTTTCGTAGTATTAAGAAAGACCAGTTAATTAATTCTATTAATGAAAAAGAATGTATTGTTGAAGTTGAGTTTACAGTAGGCCAAAAAGATTATAAGATTATAAGAGGTATTAAACCTAATAAGTTTGAGATATGGTGTGATGGCGATATGTTAAATCAAGACGCCGCTCAAAGAGATTATCAGAAACATCTAGAACAACAAATACTCAAATTAAACTATCGGTCATTTACACAAGTTGTAATACTAGGTAATGCTTCGTTTGTACCATTCATGCAACTAAAGGCAAGACATAGACGACAGGTCGTAGAAGAAATACTGGACATTGAGATATTTTCTAAAATGAATTTATTGTTTAGAGAAAAACAAAAGAATCAAGACGAACTAATTAAACAAACAGACTTTAACTATCAGTTGGTTGATAATAAGATTGATGATAAGAAAAAGTATATTGACGATATTAGTAATCGTAGTAAAGATTTAGCAGAGTCTAAAAAGGCAGAGCTACAAAAAGCAGCCACAGACATTGACAATTATAAAGAAGATGTAAAGCGAGTTGCTTCAGAGATTGCTGGTTTACAAAAAGAAATAATAAATCATACAAAAGTAAATGATAAGAACAAAAAACTACACAACATGGAAGCAAAGTTAGAGAATACTTGTAATAAACACAAGAAAGATTTAGGTTTCTTTCAAACACACAATGATTGTCCTACCTGTCAACAGGCAATTGACGAAGAATTTAAGACAACAATGCAATCCAAAAAGGCAGAAAAAATACAAGAGGTAGAAATTGCATTAGGTCAGATAGATAAAGATATTAAAACTAACGAAATGAAACTAGATACCATTAACAAAACAATGGTAACAATTAGAGAAAAAGAATTATTAATTAATCGTTATGAAACATCTATTAATGAAATACAAAAACAAAAAGATAGATTATGGGAAGAGATTGAAAACTTAACAAACGAAAAAGTATCTACTGCTGGTATTACTGGAGAGTTAACCCAACTACAAGAAAGAATAACAGACTTAGAAAAAGATAAAATAACACAAAAAGAAGAAATGGTTTACATAGATACGGCTAGACATCTTATGCAAGATACTGGTATCAAAACTAAAATCATAAAACAATATTTGCCAATCATGAATCAACTAATAAACAAAAACTTAGCAAGTATGGATTTCTTTGTTAATTTTAGTTTAGATGAAGAATTTAATGAGACTATAAAGTCAAGACATAGAGACGAATTTAATTATCACTCATTTAGTGAGGGTGAGAAGTTAAGAATAGATTTAGCAATACTATTCACTTGGCGAGAGATTGCTAAGTTAAAAAACTCTACAAATACAAATCTATTAATACTAGATGAAATATTTGATAGTTCACTAGACAGCTCAGGCACAGATGAGTTTATGAGAATACTCCACACTACTATGGAAAAAGAAAATGTATTTGTCATATCTCACAAAGGCGATACTCTTATAGATAAGTTTCCTAGAGTAATGAAGTTTGAGAAATATAAAAACTTTACAAGGATGGTATAATAATGACAAATAAACTAACACCAGAAAAAATAGAAGAAGCAGCAAGACATTATGAAAGCATAACTAGTGGCAAAACTCCTATTTTAGAAAAAGACCAAGGTCTTTTAAAAGAACAACAACCTATTTTAGATAGTCAGGCACAACCTATGCAAGACAAAAAATTAAAGGATATGCATGAGCATTTAAAGAAGAAAGACCAAAACTCTTTTCCTTTAATACCACCTACCGACCCTAGACTGTTAATGAAAATAGCACCATATACAGATGATATGCTAGAACCTTTTAAAATGAAAGACAGAAAAGAGTTGTCTCAAAAAATGTATAACAGTATGACTAAGTATGGTGGTATAGGGTTATCAGCAAATCAAGTAGGTTTACCATTTCGTATGTTTGTTATGGGAGGCCACCCACAAATAGAAGAAGGTAAGATAAGAAATTGTTTCAACCCTCTTATTAAGGATTTAAGTGAAGAAACAACATTTATGAAAGAAGGCTGTTTATCTTTTCCTTTCTTGTTTTTAGGAATCAAAAGACCTAAATGGGTGAATGTACAATATACAGATGAGAACGGCGAAACTGTCGAAGAATATTTACACGGTATGTCAGCAAGAATATTTCAGCATGAAAATGAACATATGAATGGATATGTATTTACCGACCTAGTTAGTAAATTAAAACTAGACTATGCTAAAAAGTCTCAAAAGAAACTAATTAAAAAGACAATTAGACAACAACAGGACCGATTGAGAAACGAGGTTAGTATAAAAGGTATTCAAGTGTGATGAAAACATTTCGGAATAAAATTGATAATTTCTTTAAGTGGGTTAAAGGTACAGAGTTAGTTGAATTAACTAATATAGATGTATCAGAGGATCCAGTAAGACCAGAATTAGATTTAGATTGGCGTTTATCTGCTGAAAGAAAAATATATGGTCTTAGTTACGAAAATGACATTGAAGCAATTGTTTGTGTTGCATACACCAATGAAGTTCCTACTACTGTTAAAGAATTAGAATATATGAGTCAGGTTGCTTGTCAAGATAATCAATCTGGTAGTATCGCTGTAGCATATACAGTATGGTCTAGAAAAAGAGGTGCAGGTAGAGAAATCATTACCAAGTTATTAGAGTTTGTAAAAGAAAAACCATACATAAAAAGACTAATAACTTTATCACCATTAACACCTATGGCCACACACTTTCACATGAAGAATGGTGCAAAGTTAATTAGTATAAACACTACTACACAAAATTTTGAATATGAGTGGCTCGTTCACTAGTACAAGGAGAATAAAATGAATAGACCAATAATGAAAGAATTATCAATAGAAGCATATACAGACACATCTATACTCAATAGTGTGGCTGCAAATCTTGATGGTATGAATTTTAAAAAAGTAAAAACAAAATATGTAAAAGCAGGTTGGGATGCTATATCATTACATGGATATGGACCAGACCCATTAGATATATTAAAACCTGGCGTATTAAAGAGTTCAGTAAATATAGAAGAAAAACTACAATGGACATCTTTAAAAGACAATCATATCATGAAACCTATTTTAGATATGTTAGATAAACTGCCATGTGAATTTGAACGAGTTAGATTTATGAGACTAGAAGCAGGTAAAGTTATTGGCAAACATACAGATAAAATTGATAAAGATATTGGTTTTGATGATGGTGATATTATTAGAGTACATATACCAATTAGAACAAACCCTCAAGTTGTTTTTACTTTATACGAAAGTACAAAAGATAAAGAAGGTTCTGAATATAATCTAGAAACTGGACACTTCTATTATACAGATGTAACAAAGGCTCATGCTGTTAGAAACACTAGTGATATTGATAGAATACATCTAGTTGCCGATTGCTACTCTAACGAAAAACTAAGGGCTTTACTTTCTTAACTAACTATGATATAATACATATATGAATCATGCCAAAGAAACAGACTTCGAATCAGTAAAAGAAATCTTTTATCAACATAAAGAATGGTTTCCACACATAAGAACAGATTACATGAAACGAGAAATTGCAAAAGGCAATCTTATCTATGATAATGATGTTGTGATTACCTATAAGTTTTATAAAAGAAAACAAAAGATTGGTAATGTACTTGCACAACAAGGAGATTGTGTATTACATCAAATCGCAGCCAAACATAAAGATGGTTCAGCAAGTAAGGCGCTACAAAACTTTTTTGAGTTTGTAAAACCAAGACGAGTTTATTTAAGTGTTCGTGGCGATAATGAAATAGCAAAGAACTTCTATGTTAAAAATAATATGAAACTAGTTGGTTCAACAACTTGGGCAAAAGGCACACTACCAGGAGATGTTTACTTATATGATAGATAACTTACAACAGATACATGACGATTGGAAGACCAAAGGTTTTCCTTATTACCCAACAAATCAAAAATGGCGTGATGAGATATTTAATCAATTAGTAAACTATAGACGAGATACACTTATTGATAGAAAGAATAAAATTATAGGCCAATCAGCACACGGTCTTAATCTTGCATGGTCGTATATGGAACACGCATGGGGTATTAAGTGTGGTAAAATGAGAACACCTATTGAGATATGGGAAGATGAAGAACATCTTAAAAAAGGATTAAACAAGATACTATCAGGCACTTTCTTTATGAAAAAACCTGCTCATATGATTACTGAATCAGATATGCGTTCTATGTTAAGACGATATAGTGGCACTCAAATGGTTTCTAATTTTAGACCTACAGCAGCTGCAGCCTTATATGATGTATTTGTAGATAAAGATAGTCCACTTGAAGGAACAAAAGCAGGCACAGTATGGGATCCATCTATGGGTTATGGTGGTCGATTACTTGGTGCAATTGCGGCTGGGGTAAATTACATTGGTACCGACCCTTGTATTCCTACTTACAAAGGGTTATCTCAAATATGCACACAATATGGTAACACACATAACAACTACCATCTTTATAGACAAGGTAGTGAAACGTATATACCAGAAGATGAAAGTCTAGATTTTGTATTTACGAGTCCACCTTACTTTGGTTGGGAAGCATATGGTGATGAGCCAGAACAATCAAGTATTAAATTTGATACATCTGAAGTTTGGAAAGAGAAGTTTCTAAAACAAACGATTGCCAACGCATACAAGGGGCTTAAAGGGGGTAAATACCTTGCTCTTAATGTTGCGAACACTAAACAGTACAAAACCTTCGAAGAAGATACAGTAGCACTTGCCGAATCAGTAGGTTTTAGACATACAGACACGTGGTGGTTGTCATTATCGACTCAACAAGGGGGTTCTGCCGTATCAACATTAGATGGTAATACTACTGAAACTAAACAAAAACAACAATATATGGGGCGATTCGTTAGACCTAACGTATCAGGCCGCAAATTTGAACCTACTTTTATCTTTCAAAAGTAGAACAAAGTAAGAACATATAGTGCGACATTCTGTCAGCACTCAATAAACCCTTGAAAAACAAGGGTTATTTTATTCCAAATAAAGTGGTAAATACGCTTGACTTTCATGCCAATTGATGATAGCATAGCAGTATGAAAAAAACTAATAATATCAACAGTTTATTTATTCCACAAAATATTGGAATAAATGCTTGACTTTAATGCCAATTGATGTTAGCATAGCACTATATTATGAAAAACTTGAAAACAAATAAAATTAATAAGAACGCAAAATCAAATCTTGCAAAATTATTGGCAACTGAAAATATATCAGTAGAACACAAAAAAGTTCCTACTGCTTATTTTGATGTAAAATCTAGATTACTTGTTTTACCTATATGGAAAAACATGAATGAAGATATTACAGACTTGTTAATTGCACATGAAGTTGGCCATGCATTATTTACTCCACAAACTGGTTGGCAAGATACAATTATAAAAAGAAAAATACCAAAGTCATTCTTAAATGTTATTGAGGATGCTCGTATTGAAAAACTAATTAAAAGAAAATACCCTGGTTTATCACAATCATTTATTAGAGGTTATAGAGACCTTATTAATAATGACTTCTTTGGTACTAATGATAAAGACATTACTCAAATGCTTTTAATTGATAGATTAAATATTCATTTTAAATCTTCTCATGTAGAATCGCCTTTAACTTTTGATGATACTTATGAAAGTAAGATTGTTAAGAGAATGGAAAAGTTAGAAACTTTTGAAGAAGTTGTTGAACTTGCTGATGAATTATCAAAGTATTGTAAAAAAGAAGAAAAAGAAAAAGAACAAGAAATGGAAACTAATGGTTTTGATGACCATGATTTTGATGATTTTGAAGATGACGGTGAAGAAGGCAATGGTACTTCTGATTCTTCAGATGAACAAGATAGTGAAGAAGAAGAAGAATCAAACGGTTCTAAAAATTCAGATGATAAGGGCGAAGATGTTACCAAAGATAATAAAGAACAAAAATCTGATAGTCAAGACGAACCTTCTAGTGGTCAACAATCAGACCAAGAACTAAAAGGCGAACCTTCTAAACCTATTTTACCACCAGAAGAAGTGTCTGCTGAAACAGACCAAACTTGGGAAGATAAAAAATCTAATTTACTAGACCCTCAATCTAAAGACAATGAGTATGTAAATGTACATAGTTATAAAAATGTTAATGATTATATTATCGATTATAAAGTAGTATTATCTGATTATGACAGAGTACTAAGAAAACCTTTTACAAAAGAACAATCAAATCCAATGGCACAATCGTCTATAACCAGACTTATTTCTGACTATAGAAAATTTATAAAATCACAATCTAAAAAAGTTTCATATATGGTAAAAGAATATGAAATGAAAAAGGCAGCTTCTGCTTATTCTAGAACTAAACAAGATAAGTCTGGTGTTATTGATCCACTTAAATTGCATAGTTACAAATATAATGATGATATCTTTAAAAGAATGGCTATTACACCTGACGGCAAGAATCACGGTATGATGATGTTTATAGACTGGTCAGGCAGTATGCACGATAAGATTGCACCTACGATACATCAATTAATGAATTTAACAATGTTTTGTCAAAAAGTAAATATACCTTTTGAAGTATATGCCTTTAGTAATGATACTCGTGGCGATGATTCTTGGAGAAGTAGATATTATGATAATGAAGATACTACACCTCAAGGTAGAAAAGGTCCTAAGTATCAAGATGGCGATATTTCAGTTGATGAAAGATTATCTTTAATAAATTATGTATCCTCTAGAATGAATGCTAAAGAATATGAAAAAGGTATGATTAACTTATACATGCTTGCTGTTAAAAATGAAAACAGATATAGTAGAAATAAAAAAGTATGGAAAATGACTCCTGATGAATATACCGAACATGCTGAACACGAATCATATGTTGATAATTTACCATATGAACCTTCTGGCTATCATATGTGTTCTACTCCACTAAATGATACAATCATGGCTGCAATGCCTATGGTTAATGCTTTCAGAAAAAAATACAGTATTGATAAAATGAATACAATCTTTTTAACTGACGGTTCAAGTGATAGTAATGGTAGAAAGATTTTTGTTAATCCTACTGAAGCTGACAAACAAACACGTTATTTAAGTAAAAGAGAAGGTCACTATGTTGGTAATACTAGTTATGAAAGTAATCTAGTGTTAAGAGATACCGTAACTAAATCAGAATATGCTTGTGATGGTCAAAGAGACATGACCGACCAATTATTAGAATGTTTAAAACAAAGAACTGGTACAAAAGTGCTAGGGTTCTATGTTTCAAGTGGTAAAAATATTGATAGATATTGTCTTGAAAAATACTTTCCAGAGTATTCTCTTGATAATAACAGAAAAGTTTTTAATAGAAAAAAAGTAATGGCAGAGTTTAGAAAAAACAAATGTTTAGTTGTTAAACATAACTGTGCTTATGATGAATTTTATCTCCTTGCTGGAGGTCAAATGAACGTATCTGATGGTCAAATGGCGACACCATCAGAGAACGCTAAAAAGAGTGAAATAAAAAGACTATTCACATCTACTCTAAAGACAAATAGAGATAGTCGTATAGTCTTAAATAAATTTATTTCTCAAGTTGCTTAAATTGAATGAAAGGTTATATCATGGATAATACATCTAAAATAGCATTAACACCCGCTCAAGAAGCATTTGTCAAAATGGCAAATGAAGAAGGGTTCACTACCGAAATTACTAGAAAGGATATTATATCCCTTCAAAGTAAACACGGCATCACCAAGCCTGCTTGGTTGATGAAGAACCAATCTTTTAGATTGGCAAGAGGTGGATACAGTTTACCTACGTTGGGTCAAACTGTTGAGGCTAACACTACCGAATCAGATAGTGAATAGTCATAAAGACCAAAATATGGGGGTTTTTGACCCCCATATTGAGACAAAAGAACAAATGAAGAACAAAGAAAATGAAAAAACCCCTAAAAATAAGGGAAAAAAAGTGGCTAATGTGCTTGACTTCCAGTGGAAATTAGTGTAGCATAGCAGTATAAATTGATTAATTACATTATGAAAGGACTTATATTATGAATAATTTGAATCAAGAACAGTTAAATCAAGTTGAGGTGTTATATAAACACTATAAGAAAACTGATTTGACAAGATCCGAGATTAATAATTTTGTTAAAAAAGGCAAAATTAAAAATCCGAGTTGGTTAAAACAAGACCAATACAAAGTTGCTAGAGGAGTTTATTCTCTTCCAATTAAAGGCAACGATATTTCTTCCCAAGTGAAAGAAGAAATACAATCCGAACTACCTAAAACCGAAACAGCGTCTGTTAATGATACAGTTAATCAGGCTGCGTTTATTGTTTCTAGTTTAACTGGTAATATCGTTCCTGCCAAAGACAATGTTTTTGTTCCTTGGGGATACTTTAAAGATATTAAATCGATTATTACTAGTAAACAATTTTATCCAATATTCATTACAGGTCTTTCTGGTAACGGTAAGACAATGAATGTATCACAGGCTTGTGCTCAAACAAAAAGAGAATGTATCCGTGTGAATATTACCATTGAAACTGATGAAGATGATTTACTTGGTGGTTATAGATTACAAGATGGTCAGACTGTATGGCAGAATGGTCCAGTAATCGAGGCAATGGAGAGAGGTGCAATACTTCTTCTTGATGAGATTGACCTTGCGTCTAATAAGATTATGTGTTTACAACCTATCTTAGAAGGTAATGGTGTCTTTCTTAAAAAGATTAACAAGTTTGTTAAACCTGCACCAGGGTTCAATGTGATTGCAACTGCCAATACTAAGGGTCAAGGATCCGAAGATGGTAAGTTTATCGGTACTAATATTCTTAACGAGGCATTCCTTGAGAGATTTCCGATTACTGTCGAACAGGCATATCCAACAAATAAGATTGAGAGTAAAATCTTACAGAATGTAATGTCCGAAAAAGGTCTTACTAAAAAAGATGATGAGAAGTTTTCCCTAAACTTAATTACTTGGGCAGACATTATCAGAAAAACCTTTTATGAGGGCGGCGTTGATGAGATTATATCGACAAGAAGATTAGTCCACATTGTAGAGGCCTATATTATCTTTAAGAATAAGATGAAGGCAATTGAAATGTGTACCAATAGATTCGATATTGATACCAAAACATCATTTATGGACTTATACTCTAAAGTTGATAGTGGCGAAGATGTTGCCGCTTGGGGTAATCCAGTTCTAGATGAAGAAACAGATTCCGATGATAGTGAGGAAGAGACAATATACTCTTAAATCTATTCATAATGTAGTCGAGTGGCAGCTTAGTCCGCTGCCACTTTACAACAGCTTGACAAATAATTAAAACTAGTGTATAATAAGAATATGAAAATCAATAAAGAAAAATATAAAAAGTTTAAGGCAGACGAACCTCCGATTCCATTTACTTTTGATTTTTATTTAATTTATTGGGAAGATATACAAAGTGATAGTGGTTGGAGAGAATTGAAAGATATACAAAATTCAAAACCTGCTATATGTGTATCAACTGGTTGGTTAGTTAGACAAGATAAAAAAGTACATATATTAATGTCTGATTATAACTATGATGAAAAAGGTGATATGGCTGACGGTGGTAATACAACTGTTATTCCTACACAAAACGTAATAACAAAATATAAGATTGGTGATTTGTAAATGAGTATCGAAGTACAAGTAAGAGGTAATAACGTAGAGAAGGCCATGAGAATTTTAAAAAAGAAACTTCTCAAAGATGGCTTGATGAAAGAATTGAAAGAACGTCAGTATTATTCTAAACCTTCTGAAGTAAAAAAAGAAGCAAAGAAACAAAATATTAGACGTTACAAAAAAGAACAAAAACTGAAGCACTTAAAAGGCGAAGTTTAAAAGAATTACTTGATATGATTCTGTTGTCCATATCAAATAATGTAATAAACTAGACAACAAATACTTGAAGGAGTAATTTATTATGGGTAGAAAAGCCTTAACAAAAAAAGAAAAAGTACTAAACTTGTTATCAAGTGGAAAGTCTGTATCATGGACTACACTAAGAAATAAGTTTGATTTAACATCGCCTAGAGCAATGGTGGATCAATTAAGAACAGAAGGTAATATGGTTTATATTAACCAGACTACTGATGGTACTTCGTACAGAATGGGTACACCTACTAAGGCTATTTTAGCTGCAGGCGTTCAAAAAGTGTTAAAAGGTAACACTAATGAAATCGTTGCTGCTGGTATCAGAGCTTTATATGGTAAACAAAAATACGCTTACTCTAATCAGTAAGGGTACTTTACCGTATAAATAGTAATGTCAAGGCAGTTCGTAAGTCCTGACATTATAGAGGTAGAGTGTCTTCCGCAAAGACACCAAATTGGGTTATGCCGTTTTCCCGAGACAAAAAAACGGCACTTTATTGGTCCATTGGCCTTCGTAGCAGTAATGGGGTTAACACAGACAACCCATTATTGATAGACTTGGTAAGACAAGTTAGGATTAAGAGAGGGTGAGGCCTACCTCCACCAATATATTTTTTTTAAATACTTGACATTTTAGAATTAATACTTATATAAATAATTATGAGTTGCCAATTATGGGACTCAAACTATAACTCGCTTAAAAGGAGAAACAAAATGAATAGAACATTACAAATCTGGAATGACCTACGACCGTTTTCAGTAGGCTTCGACAACTTGTTTGACCACTTCGATATGCATTTAGCACATCAAAAGGTACAAACATTCCCCCCTTACAACATTAAAAAGATAGATGAATTCAATTGGCAGATTGAAATGGCACTTGCTGGTTTCAGCAGAAAAGATATTGCTATAGAGACTGTTAATGGTCAACTGAAAATACAATCGGTTGATAGTGATTCTAAATCTAAAGATGATGAGGTCATACATAGAGGTATTTCAAAAAGAAAATTCACGAAACAATTTACACTTGCAGATGATGTGGTCGTAAATGGTGCTGAATTGAAAGATGGAATGCTTTTAATAGATGTGGAAAAAATTGTACCAGAAGAAAAGAAACTTCGTACAATTAAAATTAAATAATGAATAAGTAAGGCCTTATTGCCAGGGGTAGATTTTAATTTTCGGAGATAGACTTAGCGGATATCAGATTATTTTCTGCCCCTTGCTTGACTTTGCTTATAAATAATGTTATAATAATATCATAAACACATTCTTATTTGTTTGTACTCAATTATGTTTACATACATTTAATTATATAACGAAAGGGCATACAATGCTTACACAACTAAATGAAGTAGCAGACTTCAATTCTCAAACTGCTAGTAATTTCTTTACAAAATCATATAAAAAATATTTACATCTAGGTGCTAAGTTTAACGATACTCCTATTCTCGTTAATCTTAATGACATAATACAATATGATGAAGTTTTTAATAATGAAGGTAGAGAAACACCACATACACCTTTAGAGTGGCAAAGACTTGCAACAGATTTTGGTAATGGTATTAAACCTTGGTTAGACCTACCTATTGTTGTTAAAAATACTGACAAAGATATAGATAAAAAATATAAACTAGTTGCAGGTTACGGATCATTAAATGCTTTAAAATCAAACGGCGTTAATAAATATTGGTTCTATGAAGTTATCGACCATACACCAACCATATTATCAGAAATTGCTGTATTTGAAAACACATCTGAAGTGATTACTACTTCATATAAAACTGGTGTTGATGGTATCGTATATCATTTAAAAAATATGATTGCTAAAAAGCATAAAGATTTAATTAATGATGAAGAATCAATATCAAACTATATAGACAAAACATGGCCAGGCATGATACCAGAAGTTAAAGGTACAATTATTTCTAAAGCTAGAAACGCACAAACAAAAAGTAAAAGAGTCAAAACTTATAACCTTGTTGAAGTAGATAACTGGTTAGAAGAAGTGGCAGATAAAACTGCTCAATTTGTTCACGGTGGTAATTTTGATTCTGATAGAGGAATGTATGGTTTTGTAGGAGTTAATATTCAAGATCCGTTTCTTCGTGCAGCTAAAAAGTTTGCTGAAACTGGTAAGAAGTCTTATGTGGTATTACATTGTAAGAGTCCAGGTAAAACACAAACAATTAAAGACATGAGAAAAATACAACTTAAAAAACTACAAGAATTTAAGAGTATGTTCTCTGGATTAGGAATGAAAACTAATTTTTTATCTGTGTTAGGATTTCTTCCACAAGATACCGAAACAGATAAAATGACATTATTGGTATAATTATTTTAGGGGTGTTGCTTGACAATGCCCCGACAATAGTGTATAATGAAATCAATTAAACAAAAAGGTGAAATTAATATTATGAAACTAAATCAAAACACAACAAATATTTTGAAAAACTTTTCTGAAATCAATACTAACATATTGATTAAACCAGGAAAAGAATTATCAACAATATCAACTATGAGAAACATATTTGCGAAAGCAAGTATTGATGAGGAGTTTAGTGCCGAGTTCGGTATCTATGACCTCAATGAATTTCTTGCAGTAATGTCAGGATTAAATAAACCTGAATTATCTTTAGAAGATAAATTTATGACTATTGCCTCTGAAGGTAGTAGGTCAAAAGCAAAATACTTTTATTCTGATCCGTCAGTTTTAGTATCGCCCACTAAAGAAGTTACAATGCCAGAGGTAGATGTAACATTTAGTTTATCTGAAACTCATCTTACTGAATTGAAAAAGATGGCTGCGATTCTTAAAACACCTGACCTTGCATTAGTAGGGAAACAAGGTGGCGATGTAGTACTAAAAGTGTGTGATAAAAAGAATGACACATCTAATAACTTTGACATTGTTGTTGGTGAAAACGCAACAGCAGATTATACTTTCTATTTTAAAGTAGAAAACTTAAAAATGTTATCTGGCGATTATGATGTTTCTGTTTCTTCAAAGTCTATATCTCATTTCAAAAATAAGAAACTACCTATTGAATACTGGATTGCTCTTGAGCCAGACAGTACAATCAGTAAGTAAGTTAAATTATAATATGAACGGAGTGAAATATGAACACAGACTTTTTATGGGTCGAGGAGTATAGACCAAAAACTATTAATGATTGCATATTACCGCCATCATTAAAAACACTATTCTCATCTTTTATAAAGAAAGGTGAGTTATCAAATCTTTTATTATCAGGTACACCAGGCATAGGTAAGACCACAGTTGCGAAAGCATTATGTGAAGAATTAAACTGTGATTGGATAATGATTAATGGTTCCGAAGAAGGTGGCATTGATGTACTAAGAAACAAAATTAAAAACTTTGCTTCTACTGTATCATTATCTGGTGGTAAAAAAGTAGTGATATTAGATGAGGCAGATTATCTAAATCCACAATCTACACAACCTGCTTTGAGAGGCTTCATTGAGGAGTTTCATAAGAATTGTAGATTTATTCTTACTTGTAATTTCAAGAATAGAATTATAGATCCTTTACATAGTAGATTTTCTAATATTGAATTTAGAATTAATCCAAAAGATAAACCTAAATTAGCAAGTCAACTATTCGCAAGAGCAACTCATATTCTAAAAGAACAGAATATAACTTATGAAGATAAGGTTCTTGCTGAATTAATCAAAAGACATTTCCCAGACTTTAGAAAACTTATTAATGAATTGCAAAGATATTCAGTAAGTGGTACTATTGACGCTGGTATTCTTGTTAATGTATCAGATGAAAATTTAAAGACACTAGTTACTCACCTTAAAGGTAAAGAGTTTAGTGATATGAGAAAATGGGTTGTCAACAATCTTGATAATGATCCAGTTAAAATCTTTAGAAAAATTTATGATAGTATGTATGATAGTTTACAACCAGAAACTATACCTCATGCTGTTTTAATTATTGCTGATTATCAGTATAAGTCTGCCTTTGTTGCAGACCAAGAAATTAACTTGGTGGCCTGTTTAACTGAACTTATGTCCCAGGTTAAATTCAAATGAGTTATGAACTTAAAGAATACTTAAATGCCATAAACTTTACTAAAAAGGACTTGATGAAGTCCGAAGATAAGTTATGGGAAAAAAAGTATCCTGCCTTTATAGTAAATAAGATGTTATCTGCTTTTTCAGATACCGTAATGCTTGTTAATGAAATGAACCGTAATCACTTCATTGATAAAGATATGCAATTTCAATTTCTACTAAATAGTATTAGAACGAAGAAAAGGTTTAGTCCTTTTTTGAGGGCGAATAAACTAAAAGAAATTGAGTGTGTAAAAGAGTATTATGGCTATAGTAATGATAAAGCAAAATCCGCTCTTGATATACTCACCAAAGATGAGATAAAACTCATTAAAGAAAAATTATATAAAGGTGGGACAAAATGAACGAATTAGATACATTAGATAGTGGCATAGGAATGTCAGTAGATAACAGTTGGCATCCAGAGAAAATGTTGGAAGTTCAACTAAAAGAACCAGACGACTTTTTGAAGGTTCGAGAAACACTAACAAGAATTGGTGTTGCCTCTAGAAAAGATAAAAAATTATTTCAATCATGTCATATACTACATAAACAAGGTAGATATTTTATAGTGCATTTTAAAGAACTATTTGCATTAGACGGTAAAGAATCAAACTTAACCGAAAATGATATTGAAAGAAGAAATACAATTGCTCAACTTTTGGCTGATTGGGGATTAATTGCAATACTTAATGCTTCAATTGCTGAGAAAAAAGCACCTCTATCACAAATCAAAGTTTTAGCATTCAAAGAAAAGAGTGAATGGGACTTACAAGCAAAATATAACATAGGTAAAAAGATAGAAGATGAAAGCACCGAAGTTTAAAGATTTTATAACAGAGGCTAAGACTGAAAAGTATAGACTACTGATTATAACAGATGAGCCAGAAAAGGCAAAGACCTTTCATACTGCTAATCGATTACAAGAAGAAGCAGAAAAGTTAGGTTGGAAACATTATCTGTATAGACTAACTGGTGGTTACACTTCTTTTGAAGATGGTGTTTTTAAAATACACAATAAAGATGATGAAAAAGGTTTTGAAGTTTCAGGTAGCGATACTGTTGCAGTTATAAGAGGTTCAGTTGTCAGAAAAGACAGTTGGATGGATATTGTAACCTCACTAGAGAAGCATGGTGTTTGTGTTGTAAATAGTAGACAATCAATTAATATCTGTACAGACAAATATAGAACAGCGTTAAGACTTTCAGACTATGGCATTCGTCAACCTAAGACAGTTTTAATAAACGATCCTGAAAAGGCAGCATTAGCATTTGATAAACTAGATACAAAAATGCCTGTCATTATGAAAACTCTAAGAGGGTCAAAAGGCGTTGGTGTTCTTTTTATTGAATCAGAAAAAGCATTAGATAGTATTGTACAATTAATTCATAAACAAGATGAAGATACTGATTTACTTTTACAAGAATATATTCCAACAGATTATGATGTTAGAGTATTAGTATTAGGTGGTAAGGTACTTGCTACAATGAAGCGACCTGTTATTGAAGGAGACTTTAGAAGTAATGTATCGCAAGGTTCTAAACCAGAAAAATTAGAACTAACAGAATTAGAAATAGAAGAAAGTCTAAAGGCTGCAAAGGCAGTTAATGGATTATGGACTGCTGTTGATTTTATACCAAGTAAGAATAGAGAAAAAGAAGCACCATTTGTTATTGAGGTAAACTCATCTCCTGGTACTGAAGGTATGGAAGAGGCGAGTGGACAGAATATCAGTAAAGAGATTATACAATTTTTTGCTGATAAAAAGAATTGGGTTAAAGTACCTGGCGAGTGTGGATATAAAGAGATAGTATCTATCAAACCATTTGGTGAAATCATTGCTAAGTTTGATACTGGCAATTCAGGTATGTCAGTTATTCATGCTGACGATATGAAGGTTAAAGATAAAAAAGTTACATGGAGGTTGTTAGATAAAACTATTACTTCCGATATTATTAGAACCGAAGAAATATCAGTAGGCGGCTTACGAGATTATGACGAGGACAGATATGTCATTAAACTAGATGTGGAGTTTTTAGGTAGCATCTATGAAACGGAATTTACTCTAGACAACAGAGAAGATAGGACTGCAATCCTTTTTGACCGAGAGTTTATGAGTAGAGTAAACGTAATGGTAAATCCAGACAGAAAATATGTCGTTACGACAAAATATAGTTTAGATTAATTTAGACTAAACGCTTTACAAATCATTTGTAATGTGTTATAATATGTTATGAAAAGGAGTGAACAAACATGGCAAAAAATCACCAAGCAGACAATCCGTTATTCAAGGCATTAATAAAAAGATACGAGGCACATATAGCAGAAGCATATGCTACTATAATTGTATATTTTGATAATTCAGTTGGTATCGGCGAACATCCACAATTCTTAAATGAAATGGATAAGCAGTTAGAAGTAATATCAAATGCTGAAGAAAAAATACAAGCATTAAACAAACATTTTAACAATACGCAAATATAGTGAAATTTTACACTAGTGTGCTGCCATACAAAGGACGATTATTAGTCCGAGGTATTAACCATGATGGCAGCCACAAAAAGTTTAGAGTAAATTACAAACCATCTTTGTTTACTCCTGTTCAAAAAGAAACAGGATACAAAACATTAGATGGTCGTAATGTAGCAAAGATTCAACATGAGAGTGTGTATGAAGCAAAGAAGTGGATTGAAGAATATAAAGGTGTAACTAACTTTGAATATTTTGGTAATACAAGATATCAGTATCCATATATTGCAGATGAGTTTCCAGGCAAAGTTGATTGGGACTTAAAACAAATAAGATTAATCACAATTGATATTGAGTGTGAAAGTGAGAATGGTTTTCCTGATGTAGATAAAGCAGAACAGCCTTTAATTTGTATTACTGTAAAAGACCATGCACGAAAAAGTATTATTGTTTTTGGTTGTGGCAACTTTGTCAATGACCGTGATGATGTAAAATATTTTAAGTGTACTACTGAAAGAGATTTAGTACTTAAATTTACAAAGTTCTGGACTGCCTATAATCCAGATATCGTAACTGGTTGGAATGTTAAGTTCTTTGATATTCCTTATTTAATGAATCGTTTTAGATATCTTATGGGCGAAGAATTTGTAAAACAATTTAGTCCTTGGGGTATCGTAAATCAAAGTAGTGCAAGAATAACTGCTAAAGGATTTAATAAAGAACAAAACTATTATGATATTCTTGGCGTTTCAATTTTAGATTATCTTGACCTATATCGTAAACATACATTTGTTAGACGAGAAAGTTATAAACTAGATTACATAGGCGAAGTAGAATTAGGTGAAAACAAAACTCAAAATCCATATGATACTTTCAAAGAGTTTTATCAAAAAGATTACCAGTTATTTGTAGAATACAATATTCAAGATGTTGAGATAGTCGATAAGTTAGAAGATAAAATGCAGTTGATTGCTTTGCATTTGACTATGGCTTATGAGGCAAAGGTAAATTATCAAGATGTATTTGGTCAAGTTCGTATGTGGGATACTATTATATTTAATTATCTCAAAGAGAATAAACTTGTTTGCCCTGCTGTAAATGAAAATCAATACACTGGTGGTTATGAAGGTGCATATGTAAAAGATCCTGTTGTAGGTTTTCATGATTGGATTTGTAGTTTTGATTTAAACAGTTTGTATCCACATTTAATTATGCAGTATAATATATCACCTGAAACAATGGTTGGTTTTGAAGAAGGCACAGTAAATGTAGAAAAAATGTTAAATCAAGAATCTGATTTATCTCATTTAGATGGTCGTACTATGACACCAAATGGTGCTCAGTTTCGTACAGACAAACGAGGTTTTCTTCCTAAACTGATGGAGAAACTTTATAAAGAACGAGTGATATATAAAAAGAAAATGATTAAAGCAAAATCATTGTATCAAGAAACTGGCGATAAAAATTTATTAAATGATATCGCTGCTAATCACAATATTCAACTTGCGAGAAAGATTGCTTTGAATAGTGCTTATGGTGCTATCGGCAATCAGTACTTTAGATATTTTGATGTTCGTCATGCTGAAGGAATCACAAAGGCAGGCCAACTTGCAATCAGATGGATTGAACGTGATGTGAATAATTATTTAAATGATTTACTGAAAACTAAAAATGTATCTTATGTTGTGGCGTCTGATACTGATTCAATCTATGTAAAACTTGGTGCAGTTGTAGATAAAGTATTTAAAGATAAGTCTGATATTAGAAAGATTGTAAAAGTTTTAGATAGATTTTGTGAAGAAAAATTACAAAAGGCAATTGATAACAGTTATGATAAACTTGCTAAATATGTTAATGCATATGAACAAAAGATGATTATGAAACGAGAAGTGATTGCAAACAAAGGTATATGGACTGCTAAAAAAAGAT
>Ga0209634_1001205_pt1 | contig 19195 bp, 17 predicted proteins | sample LinPmetageLP40_FD_184043 | JGI IMG/M metagenome (GOLD analysis project Ga0209634, IMG submission 184043) | Marine viral communities from the Pacific Ocean - LP-40 (SPAdes) (version 2) | ecosystem: Environmental > Aquatic > Marine > Oceanic | place: Pacific Ocean | collected 2010-08-26 | reverse complement strand
GATAGCGGTAATCTCTTGCCACCCATGCGCCAGGGCGAGCCAGCCGCGGTCGCTGATGCCACATTGGATGAAAAAACTACCCGGCCTCCCCCTCACTTTACCGAAGCCACCTTGCTTGATGCGATGAGTAACATCGCACGCTATGTGGATGAGCCAAAATTCAAAGCCATTCTCAAGGCGTCCAAGGGCATTGGTACCGGTGCCACCCGCGCCGGGATCATTGAGGGAGCCGTCGGCCGTGGCTACATAAAGCGCAAGAAAAAGATCTTAGTGGCCTCTGACAAAGCTCATGCATTGGTCGCCATCCTCCCTCAAGCGCTTAAGTCAGCAGGCCTTACCGCCCTATGGGAACAGCAGTTAGAAGGAATTGTTGATGGTCGCCTAGACCTGGACACCTTCATGACCCAGATGAATAAGTGGGTTACGAACATGGTGGTGACTGTACGCGATAATAGCGATCAGATCGTTGAGAAAAATCCCGCCTTGGCAGCAGCTTTTGCTAAGGCCGGTGGGCCGGTGCATGCCTGTTTCACATGTGGCAGCAATCTCAAGCGTATCAAAGGCTCCAAAGGGTTTTTTTGGGGCTGCTCCAGTCAAACTTGCAAAGAGACCTTCCCTGACAACAAGGGTAAACCCCAGCAGCGACAAGCCCAACTCGATGCAAGCGCCCCATCCTGCCCGGAATGTGGCAGCGTCATGCGCGAAAAATCAGGGAAAAAACCAAACGCACAACGCAAAACCAAGTTTTGGGGCTGTACTGGCTGGCCAAATTGCAAAGTCACGCTTACACCCGCCGAAGCTAAAAAACGGATGTAATTAGAATTATTGAGGAAGTAACCATGCAAGATACGCCTCCTGGCTCACCAACAATGGAAAATGGACAACCTGTGATGACAGATCATGAAGGGTCTTTAAGGGAAAAGCAGTGGCAAACATTTGACAACTGGATGAACGAATCACTAAAGGAGCAGCGCCGGTCTAGGCGTTGGAAGATCTTTTTCCGATTCGCCTTTTTTTGTTTTTTAATGCTGTCACTGGCAAACACTGCATACTTTTTTCACTTCGCCAACAGTGATGATTCAGAAGAAGAAAAGCTCCATGTCGCCCTGGTCGATGTGAAGGGTGTCATAGACGCCAATGAGGAGGCTACTTCGTCCCGAATCAATAGCGGTATACGTGAGGCGCTTGAGGCTGAAAATGTAGCAGCTGTGGTTCTGCGCATAAATTCCCCTGGCGGTAGTCCAGTGCAATCACAAGCGGTCTACGAGGAGATCCGTTATCTCACGTCACAGTACCCCGACACTCCCATCCTTAGCTGGGTAGAGGATGTAGGCGCAAGTGGTGCTTACTACATTGCGGCGGCTACTGACCGTATCTATGCAGCGCCAGCCAGCCTAGTAGGGTCGATTGGCGTGATTAGCTCAGGGTTTGGATTCAATGATGCTATCGACCGCGTTGGTGTTGAACGCCGCACCTTTACGGCGGGCAGGAACAAGGCCTTTTTAGATCCGTTCAGCGAAGTGACCGACGAGCAGCGGGAATTCTGGGAATCGGTATTGGGTAATACGCATGACCAGTTTATCCAGGCTGTGCGCGATGGCCGGGGTGACCGATTGAAAGGCTCTGAGGAAGTGTTCTCGGGATTGGTCTGGACGGGCGAGCAGGCCAAAGCCTTGGGTTTGATTGACGAGGTTATGACGCTTGAGCAGCTATCGCGTGAATTAATTGGTGAGGTAGAGTTCCGCAATTACACACCTCGCCTCTCTGCGCTGGAGCGTCTTACACAGCGGATCGGCCCGAGCATAGGGACCATGTTGGGCTTTGATATGACGCAAGGCGTTCGCTACCAGCTCCAGGGCATGTAGATAGCCCCAAGCCTTTGCGCTAATCAGTATGCAGTAAACCAATAATGCCCGGAGCTGATGCTACCGGGCATTATTTATAGCGGAGAAAACTCACGGGCAGTATCTCAACTCGATCAATCCATCTTACCTAAGCAGTCTTCCTGCGGTTTGGTATCGGTTTGACGTTGGTATCGCACGAGTTTTGAGTGTTCTGTCGTAGGAGCTTTATGCCCGCATAAAAGCGCCAGCTGAACTTGTTCGGCTTTTAGGCAATGCCAGAAGCGCCATAATGACCACCGTGGTATCGCACGCAGTTGTTCTATGTCTTCTTCTCGACGTAGATAAATCGGCAAAACCACGTCCGAAGTAAGCATATTTGCTTGCTCAACGGCACTAAATATCAGTGAGGCTTCAAATACCGTCACACGACCGTGCATGCGGTACTGAATAATCGCCTCGGCCAATGCGCTATGCTGCTGTTCCATGGCAGCCATCGTGCAACGCGCCATTGCCTCCTGGGTCACTAGCATTTGTACCAGCTCAGCCAGGTGATCACGGGCACGATGTGCTGGTACGCGCACTCCTCCGCTGTAGATAGGGATTTGAAAGCGTAAAAGACAGCCCGCACCTACCCACATTTTTTCATGCGTCGTTTGATTCTGAATCAAAAAAGCAAAACGCAATTTGTTATTGGCGCACAGATCACATGCAGCGATCGGTGACTCCAGATTTTGGCACAATCCATCATGCCTCCACTCCCCGGTGGCTATCCCTATAATTTTGCTACGAGATAAAGCGACCAGCTTTTTCTCTGCCCCTGCACATGATTTCACACGCGATACCTCGGCACATTTTTTTATTCATCCCAAGTTGGGATTCCGTCTCTCTGTTAAAAGCTGTGGAGACTTAATCAAATATTTTTTTGTAACAGTTATTTTCAAAAACGAAACATACAGTGTTGCTCCCATTGCACCATTCTACAGGAGTATTCACCACTGCATGTATGGGCAATCTCTTACATTGATGTAAGCCATATCTTACAAAATTGTAGGCAGGGACCGTTTTTATAATACTAAAGTGGCACGCTTGTAGCTATTTTATCTAGGAAATAAGACTTATCGAACACGCCCCACTGTTCAATTTTGTAATACCCATCTTGTTCATAACCAATTGAAACGCTCGTATTAATGTAACGAACGTCCATACCAAATTCGACTCTTAACGAACGCAAAATACGACGTAATGAAGACACTGGTATCCCGGTTTTATCCGTAATCTGCTGCAGCGAATATTTTTCTTCGGCTATGGCAGCTACGACTAAATAACGACGACGCATCGGCTGTGACAAACGCCCCCACTCAATCTGAGTCACTACTACTACTCCCCATCAGAATGAGGCTGGATGCAAGAGATTCGCGCATCATCGACATGCACACGCTGTTTCTTCGAATCAATCATCACCCACACATAATCCGGTTGATCATCCATTAGGTTTGTCATTAGCTCTCCTTGCTGTCCATCGACTTCTACATAAACAATCAGCTGGCCGGGGGCATACTCGACATAGCCATTGTGGAGGATCGGCCATTTGCTGGTCTTACTTTTAGCTGCAGGTGCTGCTTGATCCGGTTCGTTTACTGGATGACCTTCGTTTGCTGACTGTGCTGTTGTTGAAGCTGGTGATGTTGCTACGTCCAGTTCACTGGCAAAGATATCGCCTTGGTCTTCTTGGTATTCTTCTTCTGCGTCTTCAAGGTCGGTTTCAACCGTTGTCGTCGTGGTTGTGGTCGTCGTTGAGGTAGCCGTTTTGTCTTTCGCCGGCACGTCACTGCCGTTGTCGTCATCCGCACCCGTAACCGGGCCTTGATGATCGTCTAGCAGGTACCCAGCGCCTACATTAAGACCTGGCCGTGTCGTGTCTGGTAATTCGGGGTTTGACGCCTGAGAAGCTGCTTGTTGAGGTGCATTACTGGCAGCCTCTTGCTTCGCGATGTATTCGCTGGGTTTCTCGCCTAATTCAACAGCCTCTTTTGCCCAGGCCAGCCAATTACGTATCTGCGCACGAGTGATTCGCTTGTCGGCTTTCTTCTGATCAACCAGTTGCTGGATAAGTGCCTTCTCCCATTCGGGTTCCAGCTCAGCAAGCTGTCGAATGCTATTCAGCATTTCCGGGTCCTGCACAACCTCATCGTCATAGAGCTGACGAATGCTATTAGGTGTTTTGGCTAATGCGAGGTAGAGCGAAACATAGCCGGGGCCCTTTCCAATGTACGCAGCTATTTTGCGCTGCGTCCATCCACCATTGGGTTCGTCTATGAACCGCTGGAGACCATCAGCAATATCAAAGGGTTCAAGATTGTCACGCTGGATGTTTTCGACCAGCTGGCCTGCATGGGCAGTAATGCTATCGTATTTGGCATTACTGACGATGGCGGCAACTTGTAAGCCTTTAAGGCGACAGGCTGCTAAACGCCGTTCGCCTTTTTCCAGGATATATTTATCACGCTGTTCTGGGGCCTTGCGCACAATAATGGGCTGTTGTTGGTCATTCTGCTCAATGCTGACCGCCAATTCCTCGATATTTTTAAGCTTCTTACGTACTTGCTTTTCGACAATAATTTGGTCGGGATCGAGCATCAATACAGCTTGGCCATTAATCAACGTACGTGAATTACCAGAGGTCTGTTGTGCCATCTTTGTAATTGCGCCGATCGACATTTTAGTAATACTCCGATTATTTTTGGCCATATAATTTACTCACTATTTCTCCCATCAGTGCATTCACTTCTTTAACCGCAACATGTGCATAACCAAGCTCTGTCAATTTGCCCCCTTCGTCTTGCAGAGTGTCTATTGGATTACGTCGATAAAGGACATTAGTAAACATATCGTCACCCAGTGCTTCGCGTAATTCGGCACTGTTCTCCTCGATGCGCTTGCCTCTTGGCTCCATAAGATTTAAGAAGCAGCCCAATAATGTAAGGTCATTATTGTAGCGACTTCGCACCTCTGAAATTGTCTTCATAATTCCCAGAACGCCACTAACCCCGTGCCCTGTCATTTTGACCGGGCATAACACATGAGTAGAAAAAGCTAATGCGGCAACCATGTTGATGCTGTAGTTCGGTGGAACATCAATCAACACCACATCGTACTGCTGATATAGATCCTTAAGGTTATCGGCAAACGTCCATGGGCTTTCAATAGACTCAGTGCTGAGTTGTCGTAAACGATCACAGTTGGTGGGGCTCGGTATAACGTCAATTCCGTAGTTGCAGTGGATAGGCTCGACTTTAATTTGCAAATTTTCTTGGTATAGGTCGGCAGCAATAATGGTGCTGAACGGTACGGAGGAGCCATCGGGATTCAACGTAAGCACACTGCTCGCATTTCCTTGCGGGTCGTTATCGACAACGAGCACCTTGTAGCCATTGCTGCTTAGATAATGTGCTAGCAGGATAGTCGTTGTGGTCTTACCCACCCCTCCCCTGTGTGTGGCGATAGATATGATTTTGGTCACGACAGCTCCATTACGCTTGCGGGAGCCGACCCACACTCTATCCGACCCCACTTTGTTAGTTTCATACACATCCTAGCACCATTATCTGATAGATCAATCCCATTTTCTGGTATTGGTCTATCAAATAATGGCCCTACTAAGTAGGGCACAGCTTTTTTAATACTTCCGGGAAATTAATCCTTTTTTTGCCGATCTTTCCAAAAGGCAAAAACTAGACCTATCGCTGAAATAACCAGTGAAATAACGAACAAGATGATGATGACGTTCGTTGGTTGCATGGTTGTATCCCTCTAACAGTCAAGAATGTGCCTATAAGCAAAATAGGCGAGTACGCTGATGATGGTCATGGCGATGGATAGCAACAATGTAGTTGCCACGCTTGCAACCGCTACAGGAGCGACGAAAGCGCCCGCTGCTTGGCCAAGGCCGGTGACGAACGTTGATGTGCTTAGGTGCGCGAATAAGGCATGTACTGCCTTATAAATGGCTGCTCGCCAAGGTCTGGAAGGATAGAGAAGTCTAACGTCGAGGACGTGGCCACCAAATGCTAGTAGAAGCATGGCGTAGCCGATAGTGACGAAGAACAAGCCGATTGAGCTTGTCACTGTTAGGGGTGCGAAAATACCTAACAGAAGGATGCCTGTTCCCAGGTTTCCAACGCTTTTCAGTGATGATGCGATGATGTGTTTCATTTTGTTGCCTCCAATAAAAAAGAGGAGGCAAAAACCCCTAGAGGGAGTGTTGCCCCCTCTAGGGTTTGAGCGCACTAGATGTACGCAAATACGAAAATACTGGTTAATTTTGCGTGGCCAGTGCTACCACGATTGCTCACTAAAGAGTGAGAATGACGTAAATATACATAGCCCTGGCTCAAAGCGCTAGAGTTTATGCTTATACAACACTCGGTTATCGAAGGGGGAATCTATACTTAGCCCCAACTCAGGTGCCATAGGACCATGTTCAATCGTGTTACCCCGCTTCGGCTGGCTCCACCAGGATCGCTTGTTGCGCATGTTGCAGACCCAAACTACTTAACGAGTAGGCATCCATATAGAGCTCAGTATTTGGGATAAGAGTAAACGGCCCACCGGTTGACAACGCATAGGGGATATTCAAAGACCGGAGTAGGTATCGTGCAACATCATGCACCTCAGGCGGTTCATCACGGTCTCGGTGCCTTTGTGCTGTTATTCCCGTAACTTCTTTTGTTTTAAGCTCTTGCACTTCTTCTGCCCGGTCAATGCAAGCAGTCGCATACAAGTCATGAATGCGGCGCAAACCAAGCGATGGACCATCCAGGCGCACATTAAGACCACCATCCGGCACAAGGGCAGTGAGGTTATCCGCTAAATCCATAATCCGCTTGTTCATACTTCGCCAGCGCGGGGGTAACAGGGGCTTTGGCACCGAGCGTGCCAAAAGGTGATGACGCAGGGCTCTTTCATCAAAGACTAAGGACTCTAGCCGAAAGTTGATTCTCGTACCTGCCACGACCAAGGAACGTTGATAAGTGGGTTCCTCTACCAGTTCGTGTGTCCTGTACTCATGATACAAAATATCTGGCGACGGGCCAGCCCCCCACTCCTCTAACCGTTCCTCCTCGCCTAACCATTTGAACACTAAACCTACCCCGCCTTCATCTAGTGTCGTGCCGGGTCGCAGCGCCAGCGCATTGCCTGCTGGATCGCAACAGTGCAAGGTTAAAGACGCTTCACGATCCATGGGGCGCAAGCTTAAGGGCGTATACACCCCCGTTGTGAGTATTGAATGTGCCTGGGCAGTCGTGAAGGTGGCGTACAGTTGTGTGGCCATGCTGAAATCCTTTCAGTGAGCATGCCTCAACGTTACCAGGAAATATTTTTGACGATGGGCGGCTAGCGGGCTCTTAAGGGCACCAAAGAGAACTTCAATAAAAAAATTGAGATAAGGTTTTAAGAGATCAATCAAAAATATTGTATAGCCAATAATGCTGCGTATCACTTTCAATACTCATAGGAATTGGTGATAAAATCCCAATTTGCTCCATATCTTGGCACAAGAGAGATAAAAACAGCCGCTTTGTATCTTGTCCGTTGGGAGAAATCGGTGCCCCATCAGACTCTTGGAACGAGCTAAACACTTCTCGAAGCTTAGTTAAACGCTCTTGCAGGTCATAGTCGTCAAGTGGGAGCCCGTAATAAACAAACATTTTTCCCTGTATCTTATTCATTATGTCATGCACCTGTATTGCTAAGGAGGAAGCACCCCAAAGGTTCCAGGTATTTTTCCGATTCTTTAGACCAGAAATAATATTTACGTAAATTGCTTCAATTGCTCTGATGGATATTTTGGATTGTCGCATGCTCTTATCGACCAGCTTATCCATTACCAGCGCCTTAACCAAGTCAGGGTGCTCTGAATATGCCCATTCTTGGATATACGGAAAGCTAAGAACACGCAGCACACCATCGAGGTTTTCTGGGTTGAGATGTTCCAACGCTTCAATTGCGACAATCCCAGTTTCTGAAACAGTCGCCCATCGGGATATTACCGAAAGGTCGGTGCGGTCTCTAGCCATCTCAATATCGTTAGCACGGCACTGGCATTGGTACGCCAGTTTCTCCATCCGGTCTATGTCTGCTCGTAGCAACTGGGAAGTACGAATAACATGTTGACGATATCTCTCCATAGCTTCGGCTTCACGGGCCTCTCTCTCCGCAGCGATCCGGTTCCTTTCTTGTTGGTAATACAACTCTTGGCGTTGCCTCTCCTGTTCTTTGAACCAGCTAGGTGCAATGTGCCACTGCCGTTCGTTGTGAAGTGCGCCAATGACTGTATGTGTTACGAAGGAATCTAGCCTGGATTTCTCATAGTACCTCAGCCAGTACCGCACTCAGGCTGTAACACCGCTAAACACCTACTGGCTCGACTTACATCGGCTACTTTTTAACCACTTTCCGGCGTTCAGACACACCTCCCCCTTTCCCCCATTGCTTCGGGCCGGGGGCGCCCGAGCAGTCAGTTAGGAACCAACCGCCTGACGAGATCGGATAGCGCCGTTTTATAGGGGTAGCTGTCACTCATGAGTACTCGGATTCGACGCGTATTGCGGATGATGACCGCGCCTACTTTGATGAGCTTGAGCCTCAGGTTGCTCGGACTCATGCGCGCGAAGGGCGTGTGCTTCAGATAAGTCCGTAACCGCTCGAACAGCGTATAAGCGAAGCCCGACAAGATCAGCCGCCACTGATTGGCCCACCAGTGCGTGCTGGAGGTCCGGTCAGCAAACAGGCTCAGTTGTTGATCCTTGATCCGGTTCTCCATGTCACCCCGGGCACAGTACTGCTCGTAGTAAAGCTTGAAGCCATCATCGTAACGGGAACTGATGATAAACCGGGGATTAGAGCCTAACTCGCCTTCTTCTAGGCGGGCCACCACCCAGCGTGAGTATTTCCAGGAGTGGGCTTGATACTGGAAGCGGAACGTCCCCGCTACTTTCCCTCCCACCTGCCATTGGGTCTTGCGCACCAGCATCATGGGGACGTCCACTTCCTTGAGCAGCCGGCTGTTCTTGGCGATTCCCACGATGTAGTCGACGTGATGCCGATCACACCAGTTCAGCATCCGGGGACGACAAAAGTGGCTATCACCTCGTAACACGATGCGCGTATCGGGCCAGTATTGACGGATAAAGCGTACCAGTAAGGCGAGGATCGCCCAGCTATGGCGGCTGTCGCTGCGGTCACTGGTGCGCAGATAGCTCACCAGTAAGTGGCGCCCACAGAAGACATACAGTGGGAAGTAGCAGTGGTGATCGTAATAACGGTTAAAGAACTTGCCGGGTTGCTCGCCATGCACGGGGATGTCGGTGCCATCAAAGTCCAGCACGATCTCCTTTGGTGGTTCGTCATGCTGTTCAATGAAGTGATGCCACAGCAACTCATGGGCCTTCACTATTGCTTGCCGATCGGCGTTCTGCTCCACCCGGCACAGCGTCGACTTGCCTGCCAGCGTATCCTCTTCACCGAGCGCTGTCTGAAGGGCCTGATCATAGCGCAGGGCCTCATGGTCGTTGAAATCTTCATAGCCAGCGGCGACACCGAACACCCGCTGACGAACCAAAGTGTCGAGCTTATGACGAACCTGTTCCGGTGCGCGGGGATCATGAAGCACGGCGGCCAAGCGGCGTGTCAGGCGATGCTGTTTATCGACTTCACGAAGCAGGAGTAATCCGGCGTCCGACGTAATGTGGCCCCCGGAGAAGTCGGCTTCAATTTGGCGGCGTGAGAGTGGCGAGAAGGTCAGCTTTTCAGGTACCATTTTGGAAGCGGCTGTTGGTGCTTGATGGATTGGTTAGGTTCTTGAAATCATAGCACTTTCAGCCGCTTTCTTTTATACCCTGTGAGAAATCCGGGCTAGCGCTCATCAGACATTCATTAGCCATGCTGACTGCTACCCACTTATGTGGATCGTTAAAATTTTCGGTTTCTTAGTAGCTACCACACAATGCTCTGATCGATTTCACGGGTTGCACGCCAATCCAGCGCCAGCACTTAATCGGAAAGTAGAACTAGTGATCAAGGAGGCTTGACCACTAGCATCGTCTAAATTTTGCTTTCGATTTCCGGTAGGAGCTCGAACAGATCGCCTACCAGGCCGTAGTCGGCGACCTGGAAAATCGGCGCTTCGTCGTCCTTGTTGATCGCGACGATCACCTTAGAGTCCTTCATGCCCGCCAGGTGCTGGATGGCACCGGAGATGCCCACGGCGATATACAGATTCGGCGCGACGATTTTACCCGTTTGGCCGACCTGCATATCGTTGGGGACAAAGCCTGCGTCAACGGCCGCCCGCGAAGCCCCAATCGCCGCACCTAGCTTGTCGGCAATGCCGTCAAGCAGCTTGAAGTTATCACCGTTGCCCATGCCGCGGCCACCAGAGATGACCACCTTGGCGCCGCCAAGCTCCGGGCGGTCCGACTCGGCAAGCTCCTGCTTGACGAAACTGGACTGGACGTTGTCAACCACGGTATCAACAGCTTCAATGGTGGCGCTGCCACCATCGCCCACAGCATCAAAGCCGGTAGTACGCACGGTGATGACTTTTAGCACGTCGTCGCTCTTGACGGTCGCAATGGCGTTGCCGGCGTAAATCGGGCGCTTGAAGGTGTCAGCGCTATCCACGGCAAGCACATCGGAAAGCTGGCTGACATCTTTCAAGGCCGCCAGACGCGGCAGCACGTTTTTGCCGGTGGTGGAGGCGCTAGCGAGCACGTGGGTGTAGCCATCGGCCAGTTCGACCAGCAGCGCGCCCATGGGCTCGGCCAGCTGGTGGGCGTAAACGGCGTTATCCGCGACACGTACCTTGCTTACGCCGTCGAGTTTGGCGGCTGCCTCGGCCGCGGCTTGAACGCCTTCACCGGCAACAAGAACGTCAATATCGCCGCCGATCTGTTGTGCGGCCGCAATCACGTAAGCCGTCGCACCGGCCAGCTGGCCTTCATTCAGGTCGGCAAGTACCAAAATGCTCATAAAATCAGCTCCTTTCAAAGCGTTTATCTCAAAGAACTTGTCTCAAAGTACGGGTTGTAAAGAACCGACCTTAAAGAACCTTGGCTTCGTTTTTCAGTTTGTCGATCAGCTCGTCTACCGAGGCGACTTTGACGCCGCCCTTGCGCTCGGCGGGCGACTCTACTTTGAGCAGACTGACCTTGGAGGCGACCTCGACGCCGAAGTCGGCGGGGGTTTTCACATCCAGTGGCTTTTTCTTGGCCTTCATGATGTCGGGCAGCTTGGCGTAGCGCGGCTCGTTGAGGCGCAGGTCGGTAGTGACAATCGCGGGCAGCGTCAGCGCGATGGTTTGCAGACCGCCGTCGATTTCCCGTGTGACGTTGACTTTGTCACCATCGACCGCAACTTCCGAGGCAAAGGTGCCCTGGGGCAGGCCAGTCAGCGCGGCGAGCATTTGGCCGGTCTGGTTGTTGTCGGTGTCGATGGCCTGCTTGCCCAACACTACCAACCCTGGCTGCTCCTCTTCGACCACTTTGGCCAGTAGCTTGGCCACGGCCAGGGATTCGGCGCGCTCGTCAGTCTCAATATGAATGGCGCGATCCGCACCCAGCGCCAGCGCGGTGCGCAGCTGTTCCTGGGCCGCTTTGGGACCGACCGTCACGGCGACCACTTCCGTAGCAACGCCCTTCTCTTTCAAGCGCACCGCTTCTTCCACTGCAATCTCGCAGAAGGGGTTCATGGCCATTTTGACGTTGGTAAGGTCGACATCAGAATAATCTGCTTTGACACGAATTTTGACGTTGTAGTCGATGACGCGCTTCACCGCGACAAGTACTTTCATGAAAAATCCTTAGTGATATACATAAAAAGTGGATTAACCGACGACGCCGTCACTTTTAAATTGCGATAGTTGCTCTGGTGAAAGGCCAAGGTATTCAGTAAGCACATCATTCGTATCCTGCCCTAGCAGTGGTGCCGGCCTTTTATACTCTACTGGCGTATCAGAAAGATTAATTGGGCTCCCAACCATCTCGAAATCAGGATTCATGGGGTGGGGGATGTTGACTAACATGCCACGAGCATCCACTTGAGGCTCCGCTAATGCATCGGCAATGTTATTGATTAGCCCGACAGGCACTTTGACCTTACTTATCCTCTTAACCCAAGCGTCCGCTGTGTCGCGCTTGAAATGGTCCGATAGAATCTGAGTAATTACCGCTCTGTTTCTGACGCGATCTTCATTCTTTGAAAACCGGGGATCCACAGACAATTCGGGCAGTTCTATCGCATTGCACAATGCGGCAAACTGAGAATCGTTGCCACAGGCGATAATGAAATCCTTATCACTTGCATGGAACGAGTTGTAGGGCACGATATTGGCATGCGCATTACCGTAGCGGCCAGGTGATACGCCCGTACTTAGGTAGTTTTGGCTCTGATTACCCAATGCAGCCAGCTGTACATCCAGTAATGCCATATCGCAATGCTGACCACGCCCTGTTTTTTCACGAGCCAGTAGCGCTGCCTGTATAGCAATAACCGAATACAGGCCCGTCATCACATCGGTGACAGCCACGCCTACTTTCTGCGGGCCGCCACCCTGAACATCATCACGTTCACCAGTGATGCTCATCAACCCGCCCATACCCTGAATAATAAAATCATAGCCAGGCTCCTGCGCACGGGGCCCCGTCTGACCAAACCCCGTAATGGAGCAATAGACCAATCTCGGATTAAGGCTTGAAAGTGAGTCGTAATCCAGACCGTATTTCTTTAAGGAGCCAGCTTTGAAATTCTCTAACAGCACGTCGCTCTCGGCAGCCAGCGCACGTACAATTTCCTGACCTTTTTCGGTAGCAATATCGACAGCTACCGAGCGTTTATTGCGATTGGAGGACTGATAGTAAGAGGTTTCTTGAGTATTTTTACCGTCAGCATTCTTCATGTAGGGGGGGCCCCAGGCACGAGTGTCATCCCCTCGCCCAATACGCTCCACCTTGACAACATCAGCACCAAGATCCGCTAGCACTTGGCTGCACCAGGGGCCCGCCAACACCCGGCTCAAGTCCAGTACACGAACTCCCGTTAGCGCTCCCATAGCACCCCTCTCTTTTGAACCAACATAATTCCTCTCCGACATCACCGAGCACCCGATGAGGGATGCAACAGAGATATACCAAGCATGGCACGACGGCGCAGCCAAGGGCTTGGCCGATACCGTGGGTCTCCCGTCAATGCGTGAATACGCGTGAGTATGCCAAGTAACCGTTTCGGTTCTAGGGCATCTCCCCACGCCAGCGGGCCTTGGGGATAGTTGAGCCCGAGCCTGACGGCATTATCGATATCGGCAGGCGTGGCAATCTCACGCTGGACAATATCGCAGGCCAGGTTCACCACTGCGGCAAGCACCCGCTGAGAGACAAATCCCACGCTGTCACGGATCACCGTTACGCAGGTACCGTCTGAAGCAAATAACGCATGCGCTACGTCGCGCATTTCATGCCGGGTGACCGGCGTCACCATCAGCGTACGATGACGCTCAAGGCCCATGAGCGCATCAAGACAGACAGTGCGCTCTGGATCGGTACCGAAGTACGCACTCGCACTCACTGCATCATCACCAAAGGGCAGCAATATGCAGAGCGCTTCCTCCGAGGGTGAAGCCGTTTGCTCGACTCGTCCGCCAAGCGACGCTAACAATGATGCCACGTGCGTATGCAGGTCGGTGTCATCGCATCCCACCCAGACGGGCGGTAGGTCAGCGATGTCAGGCACGGGCTGAGGTGTCGACGCCTCGACTTTTTGTCCTTTTTCATAGCGATAAAAGCCAACACCCGTCTTGCGGCCCAAGCGGTTACCTTTCAACATCTGACGGGATATATAAGACGGACGGTAACGCGGATCGTGATAGAACTGCGTGAAGATCGCCTCCATCGCAGGATGGGACACATCCAGGCCGGTGAGATCAAAAAGCTCAAGCGGCCCCATCCGGAACCCAGCCTCTTCGCGAAGAATCCGGTCGATATCCTCAATAGGCGCTACTCGCTCCTCAAGAATTTTCAAACCTTCTGTGCTGTAAGCACGTCCCGCGTGGTTGACGATGAAGCCAGGGGTGTCTTGGGCACGCACGCCAGTATGGCCGAGTCGGGTTGCCAGCTTAAGCAACGTGTCGACGACAGCTTCATTAGTATCGATGCCCCCGACCACCTCAATCACCTTCATCAACGGCACGGGATTGAAGAAGTGGAAACCGGCCACTCGATCACGACAATTCAAGTCAGCGGCAATCGATGTGACCGAGAGTGAAGAAGTGTTAGTCGCCAAAATACACTCTCGGTCAACAATTGCTTCCAGATCAGCGAATAGCGCTTGCTTGATTCCCAGATCCTCAACAATTGCCTCGATCACCACGTCGCAATCTGCCAAAGCCGGCAAAGATTCGACGACAGAAAGATGAGATAACGCCACCTCAGCCGATTGCCGAGTTATTTTGCCCTTACCCACTAGTTTATCGAACGTTGCCTTTAGGCCATCACGAGCCTTGTGGGCTGCCCCTTCATTCTTGTCAAACAGCACAACATTCAGGCCAGACTGGGCAGCAATTTGGGCGATCCCCGCCCCCATCACGCCGGTTCCGACAATGCCTAGCCGGTTCACGTCTCTCGCCATTACGACGCTCCTCGATAGTTCGGTTTGCGCTTCTCGACAAAAGCAGCGGCCCCTTCCTTCTGATCCGCCGTGTCAAAAAGCATCTGGAAAGCTTTCCGTTCAAGAACCAAGGCACTCTGCAAAGGCAAATCTTCGCCCGTGAGGACTGTGTCCTTAATGTGCTCTAGTGCCAGTGCTGGCAAACGAGCAATTTCTTTAGCCAGTGTCTTTGCGCGTTCCAACGTTTGATCGTCGGCCACCACCTCGCTTACCAAGCCCATGCCAAACGCCTCGGGGGCCGGCACCATGCAGCCGGTCATCAGCATACGCATGGCCTTAAATTTGCCGACGGCTCGAACCAATCGTTGCGTCCCACCAGCGCCGGGCATCAAACCAAGCTTGACCTCCGGCTGTCCGAACTGAGCAGACTCTCCAGCAACGATGATGTCGCAGTGCATGGCAAGCTCACAGCCACCTCCTAAAGCGAATCCGTTGACCGCCGCTATGACAGGCTTGGAGCAGTGCGCGATCGGCTCCCAAAAGCGCTCATTGTGTCGTAAATACATTTCGGTCGGAGAGGCAGTGGCAAACTCCTTCACGTCAGCACCGGCTACAAATACCTGCTCGCCTCCCGTCAGCACGATGGCTCTAACTTCGTCATCTTGGCTTAAAGATAAAAACATCTCGGCAAGCTGACACCGAACAGCACCGTTGAGGGCATTCTTGGCATCTGGGCGATCGATTCGAACCACCGCCACTCCATCATCAAGCGAAGCAAGATAGACCTCGGCGGGCGACTGTTTGTCCGTCATATAAACCTCGTCATTATGTCTGCACTGCGAACATTTGTTTTGCTAATGAGGTTATTTTTACACAGCTTATCGAACAGCTGTCAATTAGGCCAAAACAGTCTTAATAAAAAAACCCTATTAATCAAATTGTTATGCTAAAAAAGTTTTTTTATATCTTGCATAGATATTAAAATAAAAAGTCCGCACTGCGGACTTTTAGTCTGCATACTTGACATACCTTCATCGGTAATCGCAAAATCGATTCAATAAGCAAACCACGAGTGGAGCATAACTCGGTGAAGACAACAGACAGTCAGGGTGACTATCAGATCGTGGTGGACCCGATGAACACAGCAGGCGAGCAGGAGGAGGACCGGCAGTTTGTGACGGCGCTGGCCAGAGGGCTTGAGCTATTACGCTGCTTTACGCCCAGCGAAAGCGCCCTTAGCAATCTTGACCTAGCGAAGAAGTCGGGTTTGCCGCGCCCTACCGTCAGCAGGCTTACCCACACGCTAGCTCGACTGGGCTATCTGCGCCCTTTGCAACGTGGGAAATACCAGTTGGATGTGGGCGTCATGTCCTTTGGCTATTCGATGATATCCAACCTACCAGTTCGCGCGATTGCCCAACCCTTGATGGTAAACCTTGCTAACGAGGTGGGTGCAACGGTGGCCATGTCCGCACGTGACCGACTGGACATGGTTTATCTCGACGTGGTCCAGAGTGCTCTTCGCTCTACCATCCGTCGTCAGATCGGTACACGCCTGCCCATCCACCAGAGTTCAGCGGGCCGCGCATGTCTCGCTGCCATGCCTACTCAAGAGTCTGATGTGATGATGAATCACCTGCGGGACTTGAACCCTACAGAGTGGCCAGCCATTCGAAGATCATTGGAGCGTGCTTTTCGAGACTATGCTGACCACGGTTACTGCCTATCGATTGGTGAATGGCAACGCAAGGTTAATGCCGTTGCGGTGCCCCTCCATCATCCCCAGCTTGGAGTTCTCGCGTTCAATTGTGGTGGCCCCGAATTTCAGATATCACGTGAAAAGCTGGAAGAGTCTATCGGGCCGCAGCTAGTGCAACTGGTCAACGATATCAAGACCCAAATCTCATAAACCACACGACATTCCGACGTACAAATTCATATCAAGAGGCACGCACATGATTCGTGATCAGGAAACGATGCAGCTCCTGCTCGACTCCATCCGTAGTTTTGTTCAAGAAGAGCTGATTCCACGTGAGGAAGAAGTCGCTGAAAGCGATGACATCCCCGAGGACATCGTTTCACAAATGCGCGATATGGGGCTCTTCGGCCTCACCATCCCCGAGGAGTTCGGTGGACTTGGGGTGACCATGGAAGAAGAAGTCAATATCGCGTTCGAGCTTGGACGGACATCTCCCGCCTTCCGCTCTTTCATTGGCACTAACAACGGTATTGGCTCAATCGGCATCCTGGTCGACGGCACCGATGAGCAGAAGGCCAACTACCTCCCCCAGCTAGCCAGCGGCGATATCATAAGTTCCTTCTGTCTAACCGAGCCTGACTCAGGTTCGGATGCGGCCTCACTGCGCACAACGGCGGTGAAGGATGGCGATGACTACTTGATCAACGGCACCAAGCGCTACATCACGAATGCACCACATGCTGGCATCTTCACCGTCATGGCACGCACGAATGTCGAGATCAAGGGTGCCAAGGGCATCAGTGCATTCATCGTAGAAGCCGATACCCCCGGCATTACTATCGGTAAGCGCGATAAGAAGATGGGCCAAAAAGGCGCTCATACTGCGGATGTTATCTTCGACAATGTGCGGGTACCGACCAACGCACTGATTGGTAAGCAAGAAGGAGTGGGGTTCAAGACCGCCATGAAGGTTCTGGACAAGGGTCGCCTGCACATTGCCGCCATTGCGGTCGGAGCCGCTGAGCGAATCCTAGAGGACTCTCTACGCTTCGCCATGGAACGCAAACAATTTGGCACCCCCATCGCCGAGTTCCAGCTGATCCAAGGCATGCTGGCCGATTCCAAAGCCGAGATTTATGCTGCCCGCTGCATGGTGCTCGATGCCGCTCGCCAGCGCGATGATGGCCACAACGTCAGTACCGAGGCCTCTTGCGCCAAGATGTTCGCAACGGAAATGTGTAGCCGTGTAGCCGACCGTGGTGTTCAGATTCATGGCGGCGCTGGCTATATCAGCGACTATGCCGTTGAGCGGTTTTACCGTGATGTGCGCCTGTTCCGGCTCTATGAGGGGACGACTCAAATTCAGCAGGTGATCATTTCGCGTAACATGATCCGCAACGCCCAATAATAAGCACACACAGCGCTCCCTACTTGTGCCAAGGTCCCTTGCCGATCCGCTCAGCTATTTGGCAAGGACTTGCGCACAAGCCGGAGCTTGAAACCAGCGAAGTACTTGGCCCCCTCAGCTTGCTAATCGAAAGAGGACGGCGGCCATCATCAACGATGCCGCAAGAAATGCGCCATTCCAACGCAGGCCGATCTGTCCCGCCGTCATCCCTGTAAAACGTGACATGATCATCATCGCGGCCGTGAACGGCGACGACACCATCGTCAACGACCAGCCCGACAGCATCGCAGCCGCCAGCAGCGGCAACGACACGCTTTCCAGCCCCACTTGGGCCACCATACTGGTCAAGAAGGTCACACTGATAATCGGATTAACGCCGACCTGAGCAAGAATAACGATCAGCATGAGCACGACTGCCGGCAACCAGTTGCCGAGAGCAACAAGCAGGGAGGCCACCCCGCCCAGTTGGGCAGGATCAAGCAGCGCCACGCTGAGATAGCCGAGATAGGCCCCCGAGCCCAGCGCCACGACTTCATTACCAATGCCACCCAACACCTCAGGCAAGCGACGGGCTAGCATGACAGTAGCGGGCCCAACGCCCGCATAGCTAATGCCACGACACTGCCAAGCCAGCCAAATCCAGGCTCCCAAAGGGACACCAATCACAACCGCCTGAGGCAACCGTAGCGAAAGCACCGTTGCAAGCGCAAAAACCAGCATCACTAACGCAAGCAGCATCAAGCTAAAAGCTGCCATCGGCATCAGTGAGGGCCGTGCGACTAGCGCTACCTGCGCTCTTGGGGGAGGTCCTGCAACGTGATCACATGCCCAGCCCAACAGAAATAGAATGATGGCCGACAACAATACGTAGGGAAAGAGCTCACCCCAGGTCAGCGTTTCAAGATTAGCCAAAACGACCGCGACACCGATACCTAGTGGAGAAACCAGCGGCGCCAGGGTGAAACCGCGCAAGGTTGCCAGAAGCATGCGTCGGCGACGCACCTCTTGCAGCCACACTCTCCCCTGAGCTGAGCCAAGAGTGTTGGACTTGTCGATCATCGACATGAACAAGTTCAACACACCGAAGTTGAGCACGATTCCGAAAAGGGTGGAGCCCAATGAAAGGATCGGATAACGCCAGGTGGGTGGCTGCAACAGCAGGCTATGACCACAGCGACGGATGAGTCTTGAACGGTAAGCGGGCAGGCGAAGCACCGCAAGTGCCGTCATGAACGCCGCCAGGAATACAAAACCACCTGCCGCCTCATGGAGCACAGCCCAAGGTGAAGGAAGTCTCCATAGAGCAAAGAACGAAGCTACGATACAGGCCAAAGCTAACATGCGCGCCATTAAGCTGAAACGCGGCCAGCCTAGCATTAGAAAGCCCGTCAACAGAAGTTGAGCCAAGCTTTCGGCCCACGTTACACCACTCAATAAATGCACTACAGCCAGCACTGCCACACCAGCGAGCAAACGGCTAGACCAGACGTTTGCAACTGATTCATGTCTGCCGAGATGCATGGTTGTCCCCACCTCCCTGATATAAATCGAGCCGACCCCCACCAAGAAGTCGGCTCGATTTACAGA
>Ga0209634_1001203_pt1 | contig 19256 bp, 12 predicted proteins | sample LinPmetageLP40_FD_184043 | JGI IMG/M metagenome (GOLD analysis project Ga0209634, IMG submission 184043) | Marine viral communities from the Pacific Ocean - LP-40 (SPAdes) (version 2) | ecosystem: Environmental > Aquatic > Marine > Oceanic | place: Pacific Ocean | collected 2010-08-26 | reverse complement strand
TACGGTGACCGTATTACTCACGACCTAGCGACCATTGAAGAGTATTACACCAAGAACTTACAGGCTAAGAAATAGCCTGTAGTGTTTCTAGACAGGCCTTTAATTTTACCGCGTCAAACTCGGTACCCTGCTCACCCCAAATAACTCGTCCAGACATAGGTGTTCGCTCTACAGCGTTCACCTCAACGGGTAAAGACTCGATCAAATCTTTTACTCGCTGCAAATCAACTTCTGCTTCTTGGCCGTACCAGCTCCACCCTTCAGGCAAACCTTCTTGTAACCAACCATCCGCTTTCACTATGGCCCATGTTAATTTGTCTTGCTTTACCGGCTCAGGGTTATACCACTCGTAAGTTACGCCTTCGACATCATCGCGAATACCACTATTTTTAGGTTCAGCCTTTAAGGTTTGAAGCCGCACCTTCATTCCGGCCATTAAGGCATCACGCCGCCACTTAGCAAGTTTTTGATCACGAGGGCTGGGGCGAATCCACATGACACTGCCCACAACCGCCAGCGCAATGAGCGCCATAGCAAACCAGACGCCCATTATTCATCACCCTCTTTCATGGCTTCGAGTTCCATCCATCGTTCCACTTTGGCATCTAGGTCCGCTTGAGCTTGCTCCAACTTGGCAAGTGTCTTAGTGACATGCTCGTTGTCTTTTTGATAAAAATCGGCTTGAGTAGTTTCAGTAGTGATAGATTCAACCACTTGTTCTAACGTTTCAATTTCAGCCGGCAAGCCATCAAGCTCAAGCTGAATTTTATAGCTGAGTTTCTTACCAGCTTTTGGTTTTTCAACCACGACTTCTTTCTTAGCTTGGGCGGCTTGTTTTGCAGCTTGTCTAACTGATAAGTCTTCGTCTTTTAAACGGTTCCCGCGAGCATACCACTCACTGTAGCCACCCACGTGCTCGGAGATCTGGCCGTCACCATCAAATGCATATAGTGAGGTCACCACGTTATCTAAAAACGATCGATCGTGGCTCACAACCAATAGCGTGCCTGGGTATTCCATTAAGCGGTTTTCAAGCATCTCTAGGGTTTCTACGTCTAAGTCATTGGTGGGTTCATCCAGCACCAGCATATTTGAAGGCTTACTAAATAGTTTAGCCAACATGACTCGACTGGTTTCACCGCCAGAAAGCGCCTTAACTGGCGTTCTTGCTCGTTGAGGGGTAAATAAGAAATCACTCAAATAACTTAAGATATGACGTGAGCCTGAACCCGTATCAATGAACTCACGGCCTTCGGCTAGGTTATCCACTACGTTTTTCTCAAGGTCTAGACCTGCACGTAGCTGATCAAAATAAGCCACTTCCAACTTAGTGCCCTGTTTAATAGTGCCCGACTGCGGCTCTAGTTGATCAAGCAGCAAGCGTAATAACGTACTTTTACCGCAACCATTAACCCCTAACAGACCAATGCGATCACCGCGCTGAATAAGCGTTGAGAAGTCAGAGATAATGTTTTTTTCTGCAAAACCATAATTGACATGTTTAGCGTCAATGACAATTTTACCGGACTTATCTGATGCATCCATGGTGAAGTCCGCTTTGCCTTGTCGATCAACACGGGCACTGCGCTCGTTACGCATGGCTTTTAGTGCGCGAACGCGACCTTCATTACGGGTACGTCTTGCTTTTACACCTTGGCGAATCCACTTCTCTTCATCTGCCAAGCGCTTATCAAAAAGGGCATTTTCTTTTTCTTCATCTTCAATGCGTTTTTCGCGCCACTCAACCAAGCCATCATAATCACTACCGTCATAACGGAATACGTTACCACGGTCTAAATCGATAACTTGCTTGGCCACTTTCTCCATGAAAGCCCTATCATGCGTCACGAATAAGACGGCACCAGGGAAATCCGCCAGCTGCTCTTCAAGCCATTCGATAGCCGGAATATCCAGATGGTTGGTAGGCTCATCCAGCAGCAATAAGTCAGGCTCACTCAGCAGAGCACGTCCCAACATCACACGACGACGCCAACCGCCAGAAAGCTCCGCCATGGTTTTGTCTTTGGGTAAGTTCAGCTTTTCTACAATGGCATCTGCTTTGGTTTGCAATAACCAACCGTCTTCCGCTTCAATCTTACCTTGTAGAATCTCAAGCTTTTTCATATCCGCATCCGTGGATGCTCGCATGCTCAGTTCGTTATAGTCATGCAACACCTGGCCAAGCTCTGCTTTACCACTTAATACCACGTCCATGACATTGCGCTCATCGGCTGCGGGCAAACTCTGGGGCAATTCCGCTAGCGTACAGCCATCAGCAATACGCACCACACCGGAGTCCGGTAGATTCTGCTTAAGCAAAAGCTTCATTAACGTGGACTTACCCGCGCCATTGCGTCCCACAAGACAAAGACGGTCTCGCTCGTTGATAGTCAAATTCACGCCATTAAGGAGAACCTGCTCTCCATAATGTAAACCTACGTTATCTAATATGACGACTGCCATGGAACCTCTAAAATCGTTTGAACTAAGAATTGCGCGCATTGTACGTCATTTATGGTGATTATTGGCCAAGTAAATGTATCCGTTCCTCATAAGCCAGATTAAGTCTTTCGATAGCGTAATTATTCCTTATAATCGACGCATAATTTTAATAACAACGGACATCAAGCATGCAGCTTCAGCCAAGTCATTTCATTGCACTAGGTGCCAGCGCCATCATCGCCCTTTGGATGACAAGCGGAACTCTTGATTCAGATGCAACCACTGAACCACAAGCACCGGTAAAAAATGAGGTAAATTCAGCGTTTGCTGTTCAAGTCGAACGTTTTTCAGCTAAGGCCATTACTCCTGAGCTATCTCTTAATGGCGAAACACGTGCCAATCGCCATGTAGATATCACCAGTGAAGTGGACGGCAAGGTAGAGGAAATCCTGGCACGTGAAGGTGACTTTGTTAAAAAAGGCCAGCTTATCCTACAAATTGACCAGCAAGATAAACCACAAAAGTTAAAACAAGCCAAAGCATTAGTTAATCAACGAACCCTTGAATTTAAAGCCAATCAAAAATTAATTGGCCAAGGCTTACAGAATCAGACACGTTTAGCCGAGAGTGAATCGTCATTAGAAGCCGCCAAAGCACAAGTTAAAGCACTTGAAGTGGCCATTGCTGGCACACAAATCCGGGCGCCGTTTGCCGGTATTCTTGAAAACCGTCAAGTAGAGCTTGGCTCCTATCTGCGAGCGGGTCATGCCATCATCTCCATCATGGATTACAACCCTTTCGTGATTCAGGCATTTGTAGCGGAAAAGGATCTGGCTAAGGTCAAGCAAGGGACGACTGCAAAAGGGAAAACCCTGGATGGCCAATATTACTCAGGCACAATACGTTATGTTTCATCAGTGGCCTATCAAACTTCTCGCGCATTCTCGGTAGAACTTGAAATCAACAACCCAAGCGAGCGCCAAGCCAACGGTATTACGGCCGAGATTCTTATCCCCCTAAACCAAACGGATGCCATTTTCGTAAGTCCTGCACTTTTAAGCCTAAACGAACAAGGCGTATTGGGTGCCAAGCATGTTAATGCACAAAACGTGGTGGAATTTACACCCGTAGAGTTAGTAAAAGCCAAAGCGGATGGGGTTTGGATCTCAGGCCTGCCCAATCCGGTTGATCTGATTGTAACAGGCCAAAGCTTTGTCAGTGCCGGTGAAAAAGTAAAAGCAGTATTCAAGCAAGCGCCTATCAAGGACATCAGCGGTCAAGCCATAAAGACAAAAGACAAACTGCAATCCGCTGAGGCATCTTAAATATGAATGCCATCATTAATGCGGCCATGTCGCGTATTCGCACCGTAGTCTTACTGTTTGTATTAGCCATGGTGACAGGCATTAGTGCCATGAATAACCTGCCGAAAGAAAGCTTCCCAGATATTACCATCCCCATGGTGTATGTTTCGGTTAATCACGAAGGCATTAGCCCTGAAGATGCCGACCGTATTCTCTACCTTCCTTTACACAAAGAACTTAAATCGCTGGATGGCTTAAAAGAGATCATAGCCACTTCAAGTGAGGGGCATTTATCCATTCAGCTAGAGTTTCAAACCGACATTAATATAGATGAAGCTTTAGCGGATGTGCGCGAAGCCGTCGATGCCGCAAAAGGTGAACTGCCCAATGCCACTGATGAGCCAAAAGTACAGGAGATTAATTTATCACTCTTCCCTGTCATGGTGATTGGTTTAGCAGGCAATGTAGATGAGCGGGTGTTGTTTACCATTGCCAAAGATTTAAAAGAAAAATTGGAAGGCCTTAGCGGTGTACTCGAAGCCAAAATTCAGGGCAATCGGGACGAGGTAGCTGAAATTATCATCAACCCAGCAAAACTGGATGCTTACAACATTGATCAATCAGCCCTTTATAGCTTAATCAACAATAACAACCAACTGGTTGCCGCTGGCAATCTAGACACGGGAGCCGGTCGCTTTGCCGTAAAAGTACCGGGTCTTATTGAAAACACCAGTGACATATTAAACATGCCAGTAAAAGTAGATAGGGATGCCGTGGTGCGCTTTCGCGATATCGCTATTGGGCAACGTACTTACAAAGACCCGGTAAGCAAAGCCAGCATTAATGGTAAACCCGCCCTAGCACTTGAAATATCGAAACGGGTTGGCAGTAACATCATTCAAACACTGGATGAAGTAAAGGCCTTGGTGGGCGAACAACAGGCGCTATGGCCTGATGGCATTGAAGTGACCTTTAACCAAGACCAGAGCACCGAAATCAAACGCACCTTGAGTGACCTGTTTAACAATGTATTTTTCGCCACCGTCTTAGTGATGATCATCATTGTTTGGTCCTTGGGTGTTCGCTCCTCTTTGCTGGTTGGCCTGGCCATTCCTGGCTCGTTTTTACTGGGTATGCTGGTTCTCAGCCTCATGGGCTATACCTTAAACATGGTGGTACTGTTCGCGTTAATACTGAGCATCGGCATGTTGGTGGACGGGGCAATCGTTGTCAGTGAGTACGCTGACAGGCGCATGGCCGAAGGCACACCTAAATTCGAGGCATTCCTTGAGGCTTCAAAACGCATGGCTTGGCCTATAACCGCATCAACAGCCACTACGCTTGCGGTATTCCTACCCTTATTGTTCTGGCCTGACACGGTAGGGGAATTTATGAAATTCATCCCCATCACGGTCATTATTACCCTAAGCGCATCTTTGGTTATGGCCCTAATTGTTATTCCTGCCCTGGGAGCTTGGTTTGGCAAGGCTGGTGCTGTGACAGGTGACGACTTAAAGGCATTAAATGCCGCCGAACAAGGCCGCTTCAATGAAATAACCGGTTTCACTGGTCGCTATGTTCGCCTATTAGAAAAACTGATTCACCACCCAATCAAAACTCTGTTTGGTGTCATTGGCATCATGATATTGACCTTCGTGCTCTATGGGCAAATAGGTAAAGGGGTAGAGTTTTTCCCGAAAACCGATGCCGAAATTGCCATGGTGGATATTCGTGCCCGTGGCAACTTGTCTCTACAAGAGCGTGCTTCTTTGGTTAAAAATGTCGAGAAGCGCTTGTACGACATGAGTGAAATACGCACCTTGTATACCACCGCCTTTATCTCCCCACCCAATGGTGGAGCTGCTGACCTGATTGGTCGCATTCAACTGGAATTAGAAGACTGGCAACTTCGTCGCACGGCCAACGACATAATGGAGGACATTCGCCTTCGAACCGCTGATATCCCAGGCATCATCATTGAGACCAAAGAAAAGCAAGACGGCCCTGCCGGTGGCTCTGCCATTCAACTGGAAGTCTCAGGCATCAACCCTGATGTATTAAATCAAGTCGTCAGCAAGATCCGCAAAGAGCTAGAAAAAGACCCTGAGCTGCGTGACATCAAAGACACACGCCCATTAGATGGCATTGATTGGCAGCTGACAGTCGACAGAGAAGCCGCCAGCCGCATGGGAGCCAGTATCGCTTCAGTGGGCAGCATGATTAAAATGATCACTTCAGGTTTAAATCTTGGCTCCTACCGCCCAGATGATGCAGATGATGAAGTGGACATCCGCCTTCGCTTTCCAACGGCCAGCCGTACGCTGGATCAACTGGATGAACTGCGTATCAGCTCTCAAGGGCAGCTCATACCCATTAGTAGCTTTACGCAAAAGCAGCCAAACCCACAAAGTGGCAACCTGGTTCGCACTGGCAGTCATTTTCGCTACATGATTGAAGCAGACGTCACTGAAGGCGTTAATGATGCCTATAAACGGGCTCAAATTGCTGCCGTTTTAAATGAGACAGGCTTACCGGCTGGGGTGAAATACCAATTCAAAGGGGATGCCGAGCAAATGGTGGACACCATGAGCTTCTTGGGTAAAGCGTTTATTCTTGCCATATTTATGATGGCTATTATTTTGGTGACTCAATTTAATAGTTTATATCGTGCCGGTTTAGTCCTCAGTGCCATTGTGCTGTCTTTTGCCGGTGTGTTTTTAGGCTTAATGATTCGCGGTGAACCCTTCGGCATTGTCATGAGCGGCGTGGGTATGATCGCACTTGCAGGCATCGTGGTGAACAACAACATAGTACTCATCGATACCTATTCAATATTGCGCCAAGACGGCCTTGCGCCTATTGATGCCGCGCTTAGAACAGGCGCTCAACGCTTAAGACCTGTTTTACTGACCACCGTCACCACCGTTTGCGGCTTGATCCCTATGGTGTATCAGTTAAATATCGACCTGATTGGCAGAGAAATATTAATAGACGCCCCTAGCTCACAATGGTGGACACAGCTGTCAACGGCCATCGCTGGTGGACTTACCTTTGCAACCATATTGACCCTCCTGCTGACGCCTTGTTTGCTGGTTCTCAAAGACCAACGCTCACTCAACAAGAGTCAAGCTTTATTAGAGCAAAATACGGCGTAATTTAGCGACATATGTCCCACTCTCCTTGGCTTTTTCAGCTATGCTGATAATAGCTAAAGGGGATAAGTAAATGGGGAATTGGCTTAGAGCACTTGGATGTTTTTTGGTTGTATTATCAACCAGTGCGTCGGCCATGACGGCCAACCAAGATGACTACCTAAAAGCTGAACGCCTTCTCAAAACTCGCCAGTACACCCTGTTTCATAAAGCCCTTGCTCAACTAGAGCAGCACCCGCTTGCACCCTACCTTGAATCACGTTGGATTCGTCGCCAGTTTTACCGCAAACCCATTGAGCAAATCGATCAATTTCTAAAACAATACAAAGGCGAGCAACCAGCCAAAGACCTTCAAAAACGCTGGTTATCATATTTGGCCAAAAAACAAGAATGGGCTCTGTTCTTGTCCTATTACCAGCCCACGGCCAACCTGACACTAAGATGCTATCGAATTCGTGCCTTACAAAGTACCAAGCGCCAATTTGACGCAATTAGAGAAGGCCAGGAGCTTTGGCTTCTAGGAGTGTCTTTACCCAAGGCCTGTGATCGGGTTTACAAGGATTGGAAACGTCATGGTTATTTAAGCCAAGACCTCATCTGGCAGCGATTGTTAAATGCCAAACCTAAAAAGCAATACAAGCTGGTGCGCTACTTAAAACGTAAGCTGGATAGAAACTATCTGAAAAAAGCCAAGCAACTGGACCTGTATTGGCGCTACCCTCAAAGAGTGTTCAGTGACACAAACGCAATCGATCTAACACCCCAAGTTCGCTATTTGCTATTGAGCAAGGCACTTAAGCGAGCGCCTGAACACTTAATCGATGAATCCTCGAACCCTATTTTTCATGATCTGGACACCGATCAAATAAAACAGTTGCGCCTAATCGCCACCAAAGCGAGCGCGTTGCAATCCCCTGAGAATATCTTTGATTGGTATGGCCTTGCTAAAAAACATAATAATCTAACCGACGAGATTCAAAGTGCCTTTTTACAAGGTGCACTTAAAAAACAAAACTGGCCACTTTACACCCACCTTTACAAGCTGGCTGACTCATCCGTCAAGCAAGAGCCTAAATGGCAATACTGGCAAGGTCGTGCACTGGGTGTTTTAGGGGCACCGATACATCAGAGCCGAAAGTATTATGAAAAAGCAGCGGTTCATCGTGACTTTTATGGTTTCTTAGCCAGTCAACAAATAGGCATCAGTGCCACTATGAATCACTCACCAACCCATGTGCCTGCTTCTGTTATTCAGCGCATGAGGTTGAATAACGGTGTTAAACGGGCGCTGGCGTTGTATGAACTTGGTCGAATACCTCAAGCCAGAAGAGAGTGGCAAACGGTATTTAACCAACAAACTGAAGAAGGTAAGCAAGCCTTGGCCATTATCGCTGGTCGACTTGAATGGCCTGACCGAGCCATCATGAGCTTGGCACAAATAAAAAGCTGGCATGACCTTCAATTGCGCTTCCCACTAACCCATCATGAGTTATTTGAAAAAGCCGCACAAAAAAACCGAATCAATAAGAACTGGATCTATGGCATCGCCCGCCAAGAGAGTGCCTTTATGCACGATGCGAGAAGCCCTGTAGGAGCGACAGGTTTAATGCAAATCATGCCAAACACCGCACGCGGCATCTCCAAGCGCTTGCGAATCAGCTACTCCAGTAAACGTTTATTGGACCCAAGCTATAACATTAAGCTTGGTGGCAATTACCTTAAGTACTTACTAAAGCGTTACGATGGCAACCGAGTATTGGCCACCGCCGCTTATAATGCAGGCCCGGGTAACGTCAATCGCTGGCTGAAGCGCTTCCAAGGCCCTGTAGATATTTGGATAGAGCACATACCGTTTAACGAAACCAAAGAATATGTGCAGAGAGTCCTCACCTACAGCACCATTTATTCTTATCGTTTAGGCTATTTACAGCCCATACTGGATGACCAAACCATGTCCGCATGGGCACAGTTGCAACCCGGATTTCTTACGGTTTCTCAGGCTAAAATTAAGCACAATGACAAAGGTTAGCTATCCTGTAATTATTGATTAAAGGAAGTCGTCTTGAATACTGATAAACGCTACAGTATTGGTGAGCATGGTTCGAGCTCCCAAAATCCAGACCTTGACTGGAGCCAAATCCGAGAAACCATCACTATGCTGGCTTTGGCCGTGGCACAGGTGGAATCGTCCATGAAAGACGGTGAGCAAAGTGTCGGCACCCTCTCTGCTTCCTTTACTGATATGGCTGATTATCTATCCCAGATTCGCAATTTAACCGCAAAGGTGTCACCGGAAAGCCTAGAACGCTATAAGTCTGTTATTGATGAAACGACCAGTAATCTTGAAAAAAATGTTCACAATGCTGTGGTTGCTTTTCAATTCTATGATCGTATCAGTCAGCGCCTAGATCATGTATGCCAATCATTGGACAAACTAGGTACTTTAATTGGCAACAAGGCTTCATTATATAATCCAGAATCTTGGGAGGGTTTACAAAACCAAATCAAGAGTTCCTATACCATGGATGCAGAACGCATCATGTTTGAACATATACTTCGAGGGCATAGCATTGAAGAAGCTCTTGAAATTTATCGTCACCACTTTGATAAAGAAGATAACAGCAAAGATGATCAAAGTGGTGACGAAATAGAATTGTTTTAACTCAGCGTGACAGTGTCACCCAGGTTCAACCAACCCTGCGAAGAATGAATGGCATTTTGCCCTACCATCACGTTCTTGCCCTGCTTCCTGTATTTCAACATTACCTGCATGACATCGGGCTGTTTCTCTGAACTATTGATATCCAATGTCGGTATCACACAGCGGGAACACGGCTTAACAAGATCAAAGTCTATTTGGTTAATTGTGATTTTTTTCCATTCATCTTCTGCAAATGCATCGCAGCCCGACAAAACGATATTAGGCCTAAATCGTTCTACACTGATGTCTCTACCCAGCTTATTTGATAAAAAGCCAATGGACGCCTCACTGACAATTAATAAAGGAAAGCCGTCAGCAAAACTGGTTTGGTCGCCGACGTTAGCGAAATCTAAATCCACTTGTCGATGGGTGTCATCGTCCATAAAACAAAGATTCACTGTACGCTTAAGAAAAGCACTTAAACGTGTATTTATTTCAGAACGAATCATGCGTGCGTTAATCGTGTCATCCCATACACGCACATCACGAAACTCGTCCATGCTAGGAATGAGGTTTAAATTAACCGTATATTGCTGGCCTTCCACACTTATCAACAACGTATTATCGTGAACCTGTGCACCGACCTGATTCATCTTTGGGCATTGGCGCTGGGTTATAAAACGCCCGCTGTCATCCACCAACATAAATCGGCGATCCCATTTAGGCCCAAATGCGTCTAGCTGCACACGCTCAACCGACTGGCCCTTTAATGACTTAACAGGATAGTAAAATAATTGACTGACTTTAATTGTCATCTAAATTGCCTTATAAATTGAATAATTATAAGGCATAAAAAAATAGGGCCAAAGGCCCTATTTAAAATCAACAAAAATCAAAGAAACACTTAACCAAATAATTGTTTCGCTCTCACTTCAACAGCTTGTGCAAGACCGTCCGGTTGGAATTTTGATAGAAAAGCGTTACAACCCACCTTTTCAACCATAGCCTCATTGAAGCTACCACTCAAAGACGTATGCAACACCACATACAAATCCTTGAGTTCGGCATCCTTACGGATTTCCGTTGTGAGCATATAACCATCCATCGAGGGCATTTCAGCGTCAGTTATTACCATCAATAACTGGCTGTTAATGGGGCCCTCTGATGCCATATTCTTGAGAATATGTAAGCCTTCAAGACCATCACTGGCTTGTATCACCTCAATACCAATACTGGTAAGGGTTTCTTTCACTTGCGAGCGGGCAATGGCTGAGTCATCGACTGTTAAAACTTTTAGCCCAGACTTAGCGGTACGCTCCATGACATCCAGATCTACAAGATCATCACTGATATTGGTCTCGTAAGGTACGATTTCTGCCAATACTTTTTCAACATCAATTATTTCAACAATTCGACCATCTACCTTGGTAATCGCCGTTAAATAATGGGATTTACCCGTACCCTTAGGCGGCGGCATGATTTCTTCCCAGTTCATATTAACGATACGCTCGACACCGGCCACTAAGAACGCTTGTACCGTACGGTTATACTCCGTCACAATCATAGTGGTTTCATCAGTGATCTCTGTGGGGCGCATACCAATGGCTTGGCTTAGATCCACTACGGGAAGAGTATGGCCACGCAAATGCGTCACACCCTTAACCACTGGGTGCGCATCAGGAATATGAGTAAGTCGAGTAACCCTGAGCACTTCTTGAATCTTAAACACGTTAATAGCATAAGCCTGGCCGCGTCCAAAGTGGAATAGCAACAATTCTAGGCGGTTTTGCCCAACAAGCTTGGTTCTCGAGTCAACGTTAGATAACACACCTGACATAGATATTTACACCTTTTATCTACTCTAAACATTAGTGTAGCCCAAGCTTCAGCTTTGCCCACTTTCAGCTAAGCTAAATCATTATGCCCATGACTTTAGGGTCACTATGAGCCAAGACACCCATGTTCTTCTTGCTAGGCAGCCTATCTATAACATTCAGTTAGAGATAGCCGCTTATGAGTTGCTCTTTCGCAGTCACACCCATAGTGAAGGCGCAGACTTTGTTTGCGGGGATAAAGCAACCAGCCAAGTCCTACTGAATGCATTTGGTGAGGCAGGCCTTGAGGCCGTATGTGGCAAACACCCTGCTTTCATTAACTTCACTAAGAATTTGATACTGGAACTGCCCCCGTTTGACCCAGAGCAATACGTCATTGAAATACTTGAGAATATAGAGGTAGATGCACAACTAATCGATGCCCTTACCCATGCTAAGGCCAAAGGGGCTCGACTTGCCCTAGATGACTTCATTTTGGACCACAATAGCGCGCCATTACTTCACCTAGTGGATATCGTTAAAATTGACGTACTGGCCCTGACACTGCCTCAAATAGAACGTTTTGCCAAAGTATTCATTCCAAGAAAGCTCACGCTTTTGGCCGAGAAAGTAGAAACCCATGAAATGTATGAGTTTTGTAAGAGCCTGGGGTTTGAGTTATTCCAAGGTTACTTCTTAAGCAAACCGCAAAATATAGAAGGCCACGCCATACCGGATAATAAGATGGTTGTGCTTAAGTTATTAGAAAAAGTACAGGACCCAGAAATAACCGCAGCCAAATTAACTGACCTGCTCAGCCAGGACCCGCAAATGGGTTACAAGCTACTAAGACTCGTTAACTCTGCGGCATTTGCAAGGGTGCAAAAATGCACTTCATTACAACAAGCAATTACCTTATTGGGGTTTAATCATATTCGAAGCTGGGTGGTTCTAATTGCACTTGGTAACTTAGAAGATAAACCGCTAGCGTTACGTCAAACCAGTCTTGAGCGGGCTATTATTTGCCAAAAACTAGGAAAAGAAATAGGTGAATACTCAGTTTATGATTATTACACCGTGGGTTTATTCTCACTATTAGATGCGTTTATTGATCGCCCTATTCTCGAAATTATTAAAAGTTTGAACTTACCAAGCAACATGGTGAAAGCTTTGATGAACAACCAAGGTTCACTGGGCCTTTCACTTCACACTGCCAAGTGCATGCAAGAAGCTCGATTAGATGACTTAAAAGAAGAGAAGTTACGCGAGTATGGTTTAGACCTTGACGCTCTTAACGAACTCTATAAACAAAGCATTCTTGAAAGTGACCAGCAAGCCGAATCACTTTAACCCCCACCTAATATTTGTGAGTCGGCCACCTAAGACCTATTCAGCCGATTTCATTTGATTCAAACCAGCGTCAAACACCTCAATTGGCACCTAGGGTCAACAAATGGCCGCTTGAGCCATTGTTACACTTAACCCAATAAACAAAAATATTCATCATCATAATAATAACGAGAACAGTGATGAACTATATTCTAATGGCCATTCCGGTCTTTTTTGTTTTAATTTTACTAGAGCTTGGCTGGGCTTATTCTAAGAAAAAAGAAGTGTTTCGACTGAATGATTCAATCAATTCCCTTTCAATGGGTATCATGAGTCGTGTCACCCAGATTTTATATGCTGCGGTACCGTTTTCCTTTTATGTATATTTTTATGAAGACTTCGCTTTTTTTGAATGGCAAGGTAATGCTTGGACCTGGATTGCCGCATTTGTTTTATACGATTTCAGTTATTACTGGGTGCATCGAATTGGCCATACTATGAATATTTCATGGGCCAGCCATGTAATTCACCACTCCAGCGAAGAATACAACCTCACAACAGCGTTACGCCAAACCAGTGTACCTAATGTAATTGGCTGGGTATTTTATATTCCGTTGGCCTTCATGGGCTTTCCGCCCATTGTATTACTTACGGTAGGTTCACTGAATTTAATTTATCAATTTTGGGTGCATACCCAAGCCATTGATCAAATGCCAAAGTGGTATGAATTTTTATTTGTCACACCAAGCAATCACCGTGTGCATCATGCAAAAAATAAAATTTATGTAGACAAAAATTTTAGCGGCGTCTTTTTGTGGGATCGTTTATTTGGTACTTACCAGCCAGAATTAAAAGAAGAGAAAGTGATTTTTGGCATCAGCACACCACTGGCTAGCTGGAATCCAGTTTGGGGAAACCTGCACTTTCTCGCCAGTTTATGTCAGGATGCTTGGCGCACAAAAAGCTGGAAAGACAAATTTACGCTGTGGTTTCGTCGTACGGGATATCGACCTGCTGACGTTGCGCAAGCTTATCCTATTAAAAAAAATAACCAAGCTGCAGAAAAATACGACACCCCATTAAGTCCAATGGCAAAATGCTATGCATTATCTCAACTAACAATAATCTCGGTGGCTATTTTGCTATTCATGCTGAATGTTGGTTCGTTTACATTGCAGCAAAATATGATCGTAGGGTTAAGCATTGCATTTTGTTTGTATAGCTTGGGTGCGTTTCAAGAAAGCAAAAACCACGCAATGGCCATGGCATTATTAAAATACACCGTGCTCGTTGCCAACCTGGTTTGGGTTGTACCCGCCGCGCCATGGTTAGCACTGCTCACTTTATGTATGGGTATCGTTTCGATTATTTGGCTTTACGCCATTCAAAAACAATCAAACACCGTAAATGCCGCTTAAACATTGAATATATTTCAACCATAAAAAAAGGGCCGAAGCCCTTTTTTTATGTGTAGCAATTAAAACTGAACGCTTAAACTTACTGATGCATAATCACGATCGGATATCAGACTGTAATCCCCACCCATATAATCTACATAAGAAATACTGGCGCTGTACATGGATTGATAATCCGCTTGCAAAGTCAAACCAACAGACTGCTCACCTTCTTTAAATGCACCACCTGGTTGAGGTGCGAAGCCTTCGACATCATGTGTAAAGGCTAATGTTGGCTTTAAGGTAATGCCCGAAAATACATTATTGTATTCGCCCACTAAACGGGTTCGGTAACCCCATGAACTTTCTGTTACAAAGCCTTCATCCGCACCATCAAAAATACCTGCACGGCTAAATTTGATGGCATCATCACCTTCATCAAGGTCATGTACAAAGGTGTAGCCCGCTTCGGCGATTAAGGTATAACGGCTTGCACCCATGAAGCGATCGAAGAATTGTAATACCGTAAATTGTGCTTGGCTTACATCAAATAAACGATAACCGTCAAAGTCTGCGCCGTTGGCAGTTGCCGCCACATCGGCAGCCAGTTCTGGAGAAGTTGATAGGCCTGTCAAACCGGCTGTGAGTAATTGGGTGGCATTGATTTGTAATGGCACGTCTTTTTTATGGCTAAATTCACCAGACACCGCAACCGAACCCACATTGGTAGCGAAACTTAAACCGGCAAGCTGCATATCTTCTGGGTAAGAGACATAATAAAAAGTATCATCTTTATTTTGTGCTCTGCCTAGTTGCCAGTTCTGAGATTTAATACCACTAACCACAGGCAGGCGACTATGGATGTTCATGGCGTAAAAACCAAACTCGGTATCCCCTAGTGCTTCACTCATGTAACGAAACGCAATACCAAACTGCCCTTCGTCTTTGGCCAAACGATTACCATCTTCAGCACGGTTAAGTGAATACTCAGCCGCAACACGCTCTGCATCGCCCAATGCTTCTAAACCTGGCCCTGACAACACCACTTGATTACAACCTTCCGGAGCATAATCGTTAAACGCAAAATACGTTCCGCAACCTGGAATCACAGTTTCTTGGAATTCAAGCTGATAGAAGGCTTCCATGGATAAAAATTCTGTTAAGCCAATGTTTACGTAAGCCATGTTAACCGGTAACAAACCTTCTTTGATTTCAGCACCAGGACGGCGAAATGCGTTTACATCAACAGGGTTTATTGAATTTACACCGCCTAAAATAAAGGTACTTTCGCCCCAGCTGACCACCTGTCGACCCAAGCGCACATCAATGGGCGTATAACCAATTTCGTACATGCCGTATACATAGGCATCTAATAAAGCCGCGCCAGAGAATTTTGACAGTTCGTTAAAGTCTTTATCGTTGAGTTTTTCATCATCAGCAAAGCCGTTAGATCCATGGCCGTGGGCAACTTTTGTGTCTTCTAGTGCAAAGTCATGCCAATACTTACCGCGAATAAATACACCGTGATCGCCACTGCGTAAATGCAGGTCATGACTGCCTTTAATAATTTGTGAAAACGCATCGCCTTTTTCAAAATTAGCATTACCGTCATTGTTATTACCTGGTGCTAACAAGGCTTGATCAGGTTCGCTCATGCGCCAGCTTGAACCCACAGAAATTTGCGACGAAAAACTGCCTTCAACATCCATAAAAAACTCAACGCCATGACTCATGGCACTGCTTAATGATAAACCCGATATAACTACCGCTAGCTCTAGCGGCTTGATCATTTTATTTTTAATACTCACAAACACGACACCTTGTGTTGATTTTATCTTCCACATATTTTGTGAGTGGCCGATTATGACTACCCATAAAAACGCGAAGGATACACCAAATGCGCCAACGTGTGAGGGCTAAACTTATATTTTGTGAGCAAGGTAGGCTTTAAAAAGAGGACTGGTGATTAAATAAACAAAAAAGGCAGCACAGGTGCCGCCTTTTTAATCAATCAGGTTAAGCTTTTGGGTAACCGGTTATTTCTTTTATTTGTTTATATAAAGGCTGTAAGCGTTTATACATTTTCAAATACACATTTTTATACAATTGATCATACAGACGACTGGTTTGAAAATCCGGTTCAAACACCTCTCCCACAGAGGTCATTGCATCAATAGCCGTATCGTAATTTTGGTATTTGCCTAACCCTACGGCTACATTGATCGCCGCTCCTAGGCCAGAGGTTTCATAAGTACTCGGTCGCTCAGCCGGTAAGTTAAAAATATTTGCGGTCAACTGCATGGCCGCATCACTTTGACTACCACCGCCACTGATACGCAATTTGGTAATATTGACACCACTGCGTTTTTCTATGCGCTCTTTACCTTCACGCAGGCCATAGGCGAGCCCCTCTAAAATTGAGCGATACAAGTGCGCTCGGGTATGTACATCACCAAACCCAATCACAGCCCCCTTTGCTTCTGGCCCTGGTGTGCGCGTACCCGGTGACCAATAAGGCTGCAACATTAAACCCATGGAACCGGCCGGTACAGAGTTTACTAATTCATCAAACAATACTTCGGGGGCCACACCGCGATCATTGGCCATTTGTTGTTCACGCAGACCAAATTGTTTTTTAAACCAGCTAACCATCCAAAACCCTCGGTAAATCATAACCTCAGTATTATAAGCATCCGGAATCGCCGCAGGATAAGGCGGAATAAACTGCACGGGCTCCACATATTTGTAGGTTGTCGTATTAATGGTTGCCGTGGTGCCATAACTTAAACACGCTACATGAGGGTCCAAAGCACCACTACCAATGACCTCACAGGCTTTGTCTGAGGCACACGCAATTACAGGCAAACCTTGAGGTAAGCCTAAATGTTGCGCTGCTTGTATGGTCAGCTCACCTAGAGATTCACCGGGCTTTACAAGTTCAGGCAGCATGCTGTCTTTTACATTGGCCACCTGCCATTTCCAATCGCTTTTACCGGCCCATTTATGATGTTTATAATCAAAGGGTAAATAGCCAACTGTGCAGCCAACAGAGTCTTTATATTCGCCGGTTAAACGGTACGTTAAATACCCGCTTAACAATAAAAACTTGTGTGTTTTCTGCCACACATCCGGTTGATTTTGTTCTATCCAAGCCGCTTGCGCTTTACGCTGAAAGCCTTCAATTACGGGGTTTAAGCCAAGCAATTTAAATAAAAGCCCCCACATACCTTTTATCGGCTTTTCTATTTCAGCCTGACGTTGGTCCAACCAGATAATGGCAGGACGCAAAGGAGAGCCCTTTGCATCTAGGTTAATCATGGTGCCGCGCTGAGTCGTAAGCCCCAAACCCAAAACCTGATCAGGCGTAATATCGGTTGACGCCCACAATGCTTTGCAAGCCTCACCAGCTGACTGCCAATAATACTCTGGGTCTTGTTCGGCCCAACCAGGTTGCTTTGAAAAATAAGGTTCAATCTCAACCTTACCTTTGGCCACTAACTGGCCTTGTAAATCAAACAATAAGGCACGCACACTTTGTGTGCCGTTATCGATGGAGAGAATGTATTGCGACTGCATGCTCGATGAATCCAGTTTTATTATTTTTGTATTTATGACGCCGCGGGCAAATAATAATAACGCTGCCACGTGGCTTGATAAGCTTGCCATTGCGCTTGCCATTGGTCTTCATCCCAATGCATTTCTTGCTGGCAAATATGTTTAATCTTTTCTTCAAATTGCGCACCGCCATCCGGTACACACAAACCGATACGCGTGCGTCGCAGTAATAAATCATCTAGATTTACCACCGCCTCCATACGCGCAGCAAAACGCAATTGTGCCCAAAACGTTTGAGTACCGGGCACTAATGCCCAGCCTTCTTCTTTAGCGCATTCACACACACCATCGATTTGTTGACCATAGAAACCTAGCAAGCGCCTTTGCCATTGTGCATCTAACAATTTTAAATATTCAGACCCTGATGTGGCCTCACTAAAAACTCGCTGGCCGTGATCATGATAATTCACATGGGGTAAATATTTAGCAGCCGCCTTTAACACATCAAGGGCAATTAAACGGAAGGTGGTTAGTTTTCCGCCACTGACGGTTACCAATCCTTCGTCATCCCAAATACTGTGATCGCGCTTTTCAGATGATGGATTTAATGCACCACCGGATACAATAGGACGCACACCTGCAAACGTCGCGACGATATCGTGTTTCACTAAATTCGAATTAGGGAACAAGTGATTCGCGGCGGTTAGCAAATAATCCACTTCAGAAGCTTGAATACTAGGCTCCATTGAGCTCATTTCTGGATTATCGAGATCGGTGGTGCCCACCACAGTCATGCCTTCCCAAGGGTAGATAAACATACTGCGACCATCCACCGGATGCTTTAACGTAATGGATTGAGCACAAGGTAAGCGCCAGTTAGGAATCATTAAATGACTGCCACGCAAGGGACGAATTTTACTGGCCTGCCCCATCTGGTTACGAAACTTATCGGCCCAAGCACCCGTAGCACTGACCACCACTTTAGCTTGAATTTCATAACGCTCACCAGTCACCTGATCACTGGCAATGACACCGTTCACATGATCATTTTCTTTTATCATGCTATCCACTTGGCAGTAATTTAAACTCACCGCACCATCGTTATGAGCTTCATTTAAAACGCGCATAACTAAGCGAGAGTCATCCGTCACCGCATCGGCAAAGCGAGTGGCGCCCATCAAACCGTCTTCACTTAAACCAGGTAACTGATAAAGGGCTTTATCTTTATCAATAAAGTGGCGGTATTTTTGTCCGGCAAATTTATCGTAAAGGGCTAACAAAAGCGCAAATATTTTTGGCCCAGGAAACTGCCCCTTATAGTGAGGCCAGCTATACGCCATTAAATCCACTAAGCCTGGTGCTTCATTCATTAAGCGCTCACGCTCTTTCACTGAATGACTGGTCAGTTTCAAATTACCAGATGCTAAGTAACGTAAACCGCCATGCACCATTTTTGAAGAACGACTGGATGTCCCCCATGCAAAATCCTTTTGCTCAAGCAGTAAAACGTTAAGCCCTTGACGAGCCGCTTCACGTGCGACACCCACACCGGTTATCCCACCGCCTATCACCAGCATATCCCACTGCTGGGTTTGCTGAATTTGACGAATGATTTGTAAACAGAT
>Ga0209634_1001201_pt1 | contig 19275 bp, 14 predicted proteins | sample LinPmetageLP40_FD_184043 | JGI IMG/M metagenome (GOLD analysis project Ga0209634, IMG submission 184043) | Marine viral communities from the Pacific Ocean - LP-40 (SPAdes) (version 2) | ecosystem: Environmental > Aquatic > Marine > Oceanic | place: Pacific Ocean | collected 2010-08-26 | reverse complement strand
CAGGAAACTTTTTATATAATCCTTTTTCACCTAAACCTTTGATACCCTTAATCTTATCTGAACTATCACCTAATAATGTTTTATGTAATATAAAGTTTTTAGGTGACATTTTGTATTTATCAATTACAGTTTGTTCTGTGTAATATTCTTTTTCCATAGGACGATACACTATAACATTATCATTTACTAATTGAATAAAATCTTTATCTGAGGATACTATAAACGCTTTATCTTTTGGGTCATTAATTACTTTATTACATAAATAAGCTATAATATCATCAGCCTCAACTTTATCAATACTAACAGTTTTAACAGGTAATGTTTTTAAATATTGAATTACTCTAACCATTTGATCTACCTTAGAATCATCTTCATCTCGTTTATCATCAAAAGCATCCCAATTAGTTATACGTTGTAAATCTCTACCTGATTTGTATAATGGATTTATGTTTTTTCTATTGTTAGCTGACCCAGCTCCATCAAATACTACATAAACTTGTGTTGGGTCCATTTGGCGAATCATAGCACCTAATGAACGAAAAAAACCACCTAAACCTCCTATATGGACACCATCTGGATTTACCATATTCATTACTGCAAAGTTCCTAAAAAATAAATTTAAACCATCTATAAATAATATTCTTTCACTTTGTACAGTTTCCTCCCCTTGTTCTTGAATCCCATCAAGAAGTTTAAATAATTCTTTTTGTTTCATATGCTGTTTTTATGCCCGGAATATACGAAAGATATTCCGGGTATCAAAATTTACTGTGGCTCGTCTCCAAAAGATGTTATATCTGAGTATGCTTGATCTTCTTCGACTACTCTAAAATCATCACCACCTAGAATTTTCTTCCAATCTTCTTTTCTATCCTCTTTGTATTTTTTCAACTCTTTATCGTTGTCATTTATAAATCCATGAGGAGTCATAACAATTTTACCTCTAGTAGTAACACCATTAATGTGATTTTTATCAATTTGAATGTTTACTCTTTTAGCAAATTCAACTTGTTTACCATCTTTAATTGCTTTGATTTTAGAAGTTCCAGCTGACATAATATTACCAAATGTGACTACAAACGTAGAATCAAACCACATTGCGTATCCACCTTTATTCATTAATTTAGGTTTACCCATTGGTGATTCTGCTTTTAATGTCCACACTTTATTAATAGCAACTAATGTATTAGTATAAGGTGATGACTCTTTTCTAGATAATGTAATTTTTTGATTTACACTATTACCAAATTGAGTTGACATAGCACCTGCATTCCATTCATTATTGTTTTTATTTGATTTAATTGACATTTCACAAGGTACTGAACCAATTGAATCCCATAGAAATAATAAATCATATGGTAAATTACCTTTCTTTTGCTCATCAATTAAATCTAAAATAAACCCAGCAACATCTTCAATAGAATTAATAGTTTCTCTATCTACATAAATAAAGTTACCTTCATAATTTTCTACTTCACCTGTTTCTTCATTTATAACTTCTCTGACATCCATACCCATCATTTTTGCATGATCCCAAGACCATTTCATCTCTGTAATAATGAATACTGGTAGAATTTTACGGGTTTGGGCAGCAACAGCTGCTTCTAAAAGCGCTGTTGTCTTACCTGTATCTGAATGTCCTCTAAGAAGAACAATATGACCCATAGGAATACCGGGAATTGAAGTTACATCCTGGAATGCTGGTGATAAAGGGATCCATTCTTGGTCTTTAAACTTAATGTTTTGTTTTAATCCCTTTTTCTCTTTAAATGCATCTAAATTGAAATTCGATTGTATTTCTGCAGAGACTGCCTCCGATAGTGATTTTTTCTTTTTCGCCATGTATTATTTTATTTATTAAAACGGTAAATCGTCTTTTTCTTCTTTGTCATCTTTAAATAAATCATCAAACTGATCTACTTTAGCTTTACCTTTATTAGTATCTAATGAGTAATTTTTCTTCTCACCATCAAATGGTACAGATGGTTCAGATGAAATACTACCTTCTTGCTCATCAGGAGATAAAAATTCTTGTAATCCAGCTTTAACTTCATCAAATGTATGTTTTTTAAATACATCCATTGGGTTTGGTTGATTTTCAAGAATATTTTTTACAACATTTTGATCATTAGATATTGGTGACGTTTTTAAAGATGGTCCTACTGATGTACTATTATAAGGAGTTCCTGTTACTTCAGGTCCTACAGTAGTCAATTTAATATCTCTACCTCCTACAATATCAGTAAAATCTCCAATTTCCTCATCAGAAGCCATATTTAAGAAATCTTGGTATACTTGTTTACCAAATTGCCATAACTTAACACCTTCATCTTCTTCACCCCTTACTACAATAGGAGCAAAAATACGAGTTTTAGCATCTAATTTTTTAGCTAATCTCCAGTTTTCTTTATCTCCACTTTGACGTAATTGTTTTGTGAATTCCTGTATTGGATCTTTTTCACCCCAATTTTGTGGTGATGCCATTACTCTTGGCCCGATTCCATAATAAAATAACATTTCTGTAAATGGTATTTGTTTATTGTGTTTGTTAGGTACTACTCTAACTACTTGTTTTCCAATTGAAGGTTTCCAGAAAAGTGATTTTCCTTTTCCTCCTGTATTATTGGAAGATTGCTTGTTTAACGATTCTAAGCGTTGTTTGATTAAATTTAAATCCATAATAACTTTTTTTTTGTTTTATAACGTTTATTAATGTGGTGAATATACGAACGAATGTTCGATTTGCCTAACTATACTTCAAGAATCTTGTGAATTTTAGTCTTTAATTGCTTCAATTCATCTCTTTGAGTAAGTAAAACTGTATTTCTATAATGTTCCCAAGTAATTGGAAATTTAGTATCAACTACTCCTCCATTTAATTTTTTTATCAATTCATTAAGGGCATTTATAGTATACAATGTGTTTGATTCTTTTTTTCTATGTACAAGAATCGTATTTTGGGGTAAGCTATCTAGATTTGCCTGATCAATATTATATGTGCAAACATATTCGTCATTGCTTTTAATATGCAATACAAATATCTTATTATACATGATATCATACTTAGAGGTTAATCCATCAATTAATGAATCTAACTCATCTAATGTGGTAAATGTGCAAAATAATTTGTTGTTCAAATCTTTTATATTTAGTGTAGAGAATTCGTTAAAATCGTCTACAGTATACATATTAACCGGTTTATCTAAAATCGTAGTTGCTTCCATAACTTTCTTTTATTTGTAATTTATATTTTTTTATTATTTGTTTAATTTCATCAATCAAATCTTCCTCTCCTTCTTTAAAATCAAACAAAAACGAATCATAAGTATATAAGACTAGCTTAGTTTCTCGATTTCTTAATGATTTAAATATGTCCCATAATATACGAACATTCATTGCGGTCTCCAAGTTTTGTAGTACATAATTTAATAGCTTTTGGGGTTTCATGTCCTCCAGCTTATCTTTTTTATATACATGCTTTGAAACAGGACATTCAATCCAGCCCTTTTCGTTAAATCTTAACCATAAATCATCCACATATATTTGAACTCTTTGAAAAAATTCCAGATTTTTAAACTGCTCGAATACTCCTCCGTATAGTTGTTTGAATGTTAGCTCTTTAGACTTTTGATAATCCACGCCATACATTTCTGCAAATGATTTATGAATATCATCATCACCAAAGTCATACCCCACCAACAACCCCAAAAGAGTAGGATGATAAGCACCAATATCCAACTCAATAAACTTGCTGTTACGTGGAATAAAGCTCTTCCTACATCCATTATCCTTGTTAAGTGCTGCGTAATTAACTCCATTGAATTTATTTGCGGGTCTAGTTGTTAATGTTTTAAAGTTGTACTGCGTGTATACGTATTCGCTACGCTCATCGTAAAAGTGCGATTTGAATTCTTCTCTATTAATTCGTATACCACTTTGCTCCACGGCGTTGAAAACCACTGTGGCTTTTGTGTTGTAAAAGTCGTTGATTGGCTCATTTATTTTGTTTTTTAAGTCGTTAAATATATTCTCACAATATTCATAATGTTTAACTATAGGTACTATTCTATTAACATCCTTTTTGTCGGGATACTTGTTGTAAAAGTAATTATGTGTTTGAGTTGATTCTGGTATATACGTAGGTGTAGTTAATGTAATGTCAAAAAGCTTTTGTAATATCAAATAATGTAAAAAACTCTTCTTATCACGTACATACACCTTGTCTAATGTGTTTAACACGCATTTTATAGCGTCTATACCAACATTTAATGTCTCGCTATGGTCGTTTGTCAATATAAACCCCTTTGCGGCATTTAACGGGCGAATATAAACAGCACAAATTCCACTTTTTGTGGGATGCTCTACATTAGAATACGGAATTATTTCAACAAATGCTTCCTCTCTAATATAATTTTTAAATACCTCTAACTGCTTATCATCTTCAACTAACCAAAACATAACTCTTATTTTGGTTCAATATACAATGGATTTACTTATAATCCAAGTTTAATCATAAATACTTGTTAAAATTATGTCTTTACCTTTACCATGATATTTACCTGTCATAAGAGTTCCATCTAACATAGCATGATAATAACCAATATATGCAGTTCCATCAGGTAATATAAGACCTTCTTCTCCATTTGAGTATAATATTTCTTCACTATTTCTAGCATAAAATTGAATATAATTATTTAATAAATATTCACCAAGACCTCTTGTATTTAATCTTTTTTCAGTTAATTTAACTTGATTAAAATTAGTTTGTAAAACATCTTCTTCATTTCCTGTTATAGTCCAAATAATAACAAATATATTCCAAATTTTCCAATCATACTTAGGATCTTCACTTTTTAATAAATCAAATGTACTTTTACTTAATTCTACAAATATAGGTTCATTTGCTTTAATACAAAAATATCTTTTAAAATTACCTATTTTATAATCTTCATCAGTTGGTGTTGGGTAAAACTCTTTTGGTATGAATGTTTTTTTATTCATATCAGTTTTAGTAATAGCATTATAAGTTGAAATATTATCCATATTTTGAAATTGGCCAGGTACTGTTTCTGTATTCCAATTATATGCATATACCTGAATTTGATCTGGTTGTATAAAATCGAATACTCCTGTTAGTTTAGATACAAATGGAACTATTTCTTCTTGAGGGTTATCATTAGGATCTACCCCTGAGAATGTTTTACCATTAGCCATCGTCCAATATGCTCCTACATAATTTTCTCCATTAAGGAGAGTTTGATACTCACCTCCTCTAGTATATTGATTAGTTTTTACTTTATTTTTAGGTATATACATTTTTATTTATTATGTACTATTATATCATCTGCTATGTAACTATGAATATCTTTTACTGTAAAGTTATAAACAGGAGTATCATACTGAGAATCTTCTTGTACTTTACTAATTTCTTCTATTTGAGTCCACTTGTTATCTTTATTAATAATATCACCTACTTTTAATATTCCATAATCAGTTCCCTCATCAGGTACAATTGATTTCCAACCATCTTTTGTTAAGAATGGATGTTCATCTGTAAATGTTATTTTAAAATCATTAATGTTATATAAAGAACGATTACCTAATAGTGTTGGTTTTAATTCAATTACAGCACTATTACTACGTTTACCATCTTTCCACCCAACTACTTCATCACCTACTATAATATCTTCAATATTTTTATAATTACCATCTGCTAATGTAATTTTAGTACCAGCAATAAAACAACAAACACTTGAATTATAGCTGCTATCAAAGTTACTTTTTGCTGCTGCTTTATATTTTTTTATTTCATTTTCTATATTAGTAGTTCCTAGGGGTGGGTATAATGTTGAAAAATCATTAGGGAAATTTTCTTGTAATGTATCTACGAAAATTTTTCTTAAATATTGACCTTTTTTTCTAGCAGTATTTCTATTTGGTATTAAATCTACTACATCCATATACCAATAATCAACACCTTCAAGGAAAGCTTGAGCCTCTTTTTGAGCTGCTTTACCTTGTTGATTTATATCAGGTGCTGTTGCTTTATAATAACTTCCTAAACCAATTTCATTTTTATCAACTTGTGACTGGCTTGTTTGTGATTGAAATTGATAACCAATAATAATATTCTGTTCCTCATGTCCACCAAGAAATTTCAATGAACTTCCTCCTTGTATAAGCATATTTGCAACAGGTCCTCTTCCTTTTATTATAATTTCATCAAAATTATAACCATTCGAACTATTTCCAACTAAATGAGTTGTTAGTCCAAACTGACTATCATTATTTACACATAAAAATCTTTCACCATCTATACTTCCAGCATTAGGAAAAAGATTCATTATATTTGAAGGGCCTAACATACAAGCAAATCTTCTTCTAACCGTTGTTTCATCAGTATCAAATATTGTTAATACCCCTAAAGTAACATTTTTATTTACTTTTCCTACTAATGTTAATTCCATTCTTCGTAAAGCATCAATAGGATCACCTGTTCTATCAAATTGTTTAGTATCATATCTTTTAGTTTTACTATTACTAGTAGCACCACTAGTACTTCCTTTTTCAAGTTTTGATGATGGTACCTTTCTTAGTTTTACCTTTGGTACAGATTGAGTACCTAACTTAGTTACCCAAGAATCTTTATTAACTTCATGGTCTACTGATTTTACTATTATCTCTACAGAATCTTTATCATATGATGGAGGAAGTATTTTTTGATCAATTTCAAATCTTTGCATCATAACAATACCTGATATGCCATCTAAATCTAAACTTAAATTAAAAGGTAAGAAAAAAGGTGCTTCCATTACTCCTAATCCACCTGAAGCCGCGGGTTGGGAATATAATCCATTTAATTGTTGATGATATGTAGTACCTAAATTCATAAAGGTTTCTATATCATCACCATACCAATTTCTATCGCGAAAAACATCAGACCATAATCCTCCATCGGCATTAAATATCGAACCTACACCACTATCAGACCACCAACCTTTACTATTTAATTCTTTAATAGTATCATCCATTTTTACAAGTTGAATTTGTGCCTCAGGAACTGATTGGTCTTTGTCTGTTAATACTTTTCTAGGAATTACTCTATCAATAATACCAGCATTGTAGTTTGAAAATGACGTAGCATTACCACTTGGTTGATTACCATTAGATTGAGATCCTATAGATATCATAGTTGAAAAGTTAGAAGGAATACTAGCATCTATACTTAAATTTCTTACTATACTTCCTGCACGATTTTCTGGATTTGAGTGGTTGAATCCAAAAGTATTAAATTTGCACATTTTTCTTTTATATGTTACAGGAGGATCACCAAAAAATGTTTGTGGTATATCTTCAACAAATCTTATTCTTTCTCCTTCATTAGGTATTTTTATTTTAACATTATTTATACCTCCTAAACCTATGTTTAACTCTGTAAGTAATTGTTTCAAAAAAGCAAATAAATCTTTTTCATTTTTTTGGATGTCATTTATTTTTCCATCCATATCTAAAATTATTTGTGCTACATGATTAATATTTACGTAAACATTTGCTAATCTACCTAAATATTTATTATACTCCCAACCAGATTTTCCAGTACCAGCAATGTCATTAAATTCTTTCTTTTGGAATGTTTTCTCAAATTCAACAAGTGGAGTTAATTTCGTAAGATATTTTATTTCAAGATTATTTAACTCATGATTAGTATAAGGTATTATAAATTTGTGGGGGGCAGTTGGAAATTGGCCTGGGAATCTTCTTATGAAATTATTGTCGGATTTTAAATTTTCAAAATTCATATCAAAAACATAATTGGGTGCTCCCTTACCATTGGTAGGAACTATATTTTTTTGAATTAAAGCTATAAGAATACCAAACTTTATATATACTTGAGGTGTAAAATTCTTTAGATCAGTTGTTGTTTGAACTAAACTTATAATACCTCTATTAAAAGTTACTGATTTTCTGACAAACCCCCCATTATTAGAAACAATAGGAAAATCATTCATAGTATAGGAAGAAACTGTATCAATTCCATTTGTATCTAATTCATTATCTAACCATTCAGTTTGGTTTTCACCTGTTTTTTGTTTTTCATTTTGATATATAGCAAATAAATTTTCTATTAAAGTTCCCCCGGATTGACCTGCTGCTACTAATGGAATTGGATTATCTTCATCCTCATCTGCTAATGCTTTTTCAGTTAAATCTTTAGCATCATTATCAATTTTACTTTCATCAGTTTTAGTATTTACATTTAATCTTAAACTTTCTATCATCTCACCTAATCCTCTTAATTCTACCACACAATTATAACTTCCATCAGGATCCATAGACCATTTAAAATTAGTAATTTTGCCAAATACTGCTTCATAATTACCACTTGTTCTTTCTCTTTCTTCTTTAATTGCTTGAATTATTTTATATTGATTATTAGTAGTTTTTCTTTGAGGGTTTAATAATAAACTTAAAGCAGGTGAGAAAAAATCATCTGAATTTTGAAGATTAACAGTGTCGCCAGTAAGTAATTGACCATTATTGTTAGTTCCTAAATAAGTACTCCACCCAAATTCTAATAATAAAGTATACCCAGGACGCATATATAATGTATCTACTAAAGCAAATTGGGTTCTACTATAACATTTAATATTGATAGTTGTTTTAGTTAAAGCGCCATCATTTTCATATTTTACATTTGCTGATGTAATACCAGGCATGGGAACAAGTCCTCTTTCAGAAGTACCTCCCCAACCATAAGATGAGTTAAATGTTTGTCTTGTGCCATCTACATAAACTATTCCACTATCATCACCTACTGATGATTTTATGCCAGAACTTTTTCCATATTCAAGAGATAAAGCTCCACCCTGTAATATAAAATTTCTAGCAGCTTGTGTGCCTTCAATATCGTTTAAACTTATATCTGGTAGGGATAATAGTCTATTTAAAGCACTATAAGTAGGAACAAATTCACCTTCTTTATTTGTATAACCTGTTTCTTTAATATTAATGGATGATGCTAACCTAAGCCATGGAGTTTTTGATTGTTGATATAATAAATCTTGATTTTGTTTACCAACTACAGCACCAGTTTCACTATCATATCTATCTACACCTCTTCCTAAAGAAATTTGTCTTTGTTCAATTTGATTTGTTACCCAATCTTCAAAAGGTCCTCCTTGAATATTTCCTATAGCCATTATTGTTCATTTAAAATATTATAACTATCAATTATATCACTTATATTTTGAGGGATAGCTATTACTGAACCGGGTGGGAAATATAATGAGCCAAAATTAGCTACATTAGGATTTCTTATAGATATTATCCAATATAAAGTTACATCACCATAAAATTGGAATGCTAAAGAATCTAATCTATCACCAAATTCTGTCTCAACATAAATATCACTTTCACGGGCTCCAAGCTCAGGATAAAAAACTGTGTTATAATATAAATCACCTATAGTAGCTACAAAGGGATTTTCATTTCTTATCTGTTCTATTTTTTGATATCTATTCATGACTTTTTATTTAATTTTCAACTAAACCACTTGAATTCACAGCTGCTGCTTCTTCAAGAGTTAAATATTCACCTGGAGTAGCCGTTGCTGCAAAATCATTTTCATATTCATCAGAATAATTTGTTGTAGAATTATTATTTGCTAATGCTATATATTTTTGATCTGGGTCTTTTATATTTATTAAGCCAGCTTTTTTATTTGCTAATGCAGGAATAAATTTATGAATTGGAGTAAATTGTAATCCTGTTACTTTAATCATATGTGGTAATTGTTTAACACCTGGGTCTTTTGAACCTGATGTATCAATTGCTATCTCCCATGTAGATTCCATAGGAACTGTAAAATTTAAACTTTTTATAATTCCAGGTTGGTCAAATAAATAACCTCCTACTGTCATTTTAACTATATTTCCTCTCATATACCCTGCATCATTATAATCTGGGGCTAGTGTTGAAGCTAAATAATTTAATTTTTTGTACATAGGAATTAATTCAGCTTTTGATTGAGCATAAACTGTAAAACCAATACTAATATCTCTATTAAAACCAGCATAATTATATAGTTTTTCTCCTCTACCTACATATTGAACTTCATTCCACTCAGCACCATAACTATCACTAAATTCATCTAAAAATGCTCTAAAATGGATGTAAGTATTATTAGCTCCTTGATTATAATTATTAATTACAGCTATATTAAAATTACAAGAATCTCTTGTTGATCTTAATAAACTATCTCCCACTGAGCCTGTATACATAGCTAAAGCATTTATTTTATCTAATGCTGTTTTTGACATACTACCTGTTACTTGATATGCATAATTCCAAACATTTTTCTTACCAAGACCTGGTGTTCCTAATCTATCAGTAGTAGGATTTGATTTTCCAGGATCTCCTTGATTAAATAAATTATTTTTATTTTGTGTTGCATAATTAGGAGCTAATGATAATATTGAAGATACAGGTGCATTATTAGTTCTTACATCTCCTGGTTGTGCAAAAAGATCTTTGAATTTATCTTGGTTCCTTTTAACTTCTCTAAAATCAGAAATATTTAATTGACTTCTATTCCCAGAATTATTTAAAGATGCAGAATATAATTGTTCTTGATTTAGTAATTCTGCACCATAATTCCATGTTATATAATTATTTGAAGTATCACTTTTTAAAGATCCCCCATTTTCATAAACATTAGGATTAAATAATCTAAGAGCTCCTTCTGGTTGAGCAGAATATTGATCTATTTTTTCTAGGTCTAAACTATAACCTTCTTCTAAATCGGATAATATAAGATCAGTATTAGAAAAGCCACTATTAATTTGAGCATTTAAAAAGGAATTAGTTGCACCTTTATGAAATATATTTGATTTTATTATTGAACTAACTCTTAAATTTTCTTCTATAGAAGGATTTCCTGTAATAGATGCTTCAATATCTTCAAACCCATGTCCTGGGGTATTTAAAGCACTATAATCATTAGGACCTGTTACTTGTATAAATGAAGTTGCTCCAGTAGTACCTTTAGGTAATTTTGCATTTTTTAGTCCTGTTCTTTGATCTGCAAATCTTATATTAGTTTTTCCAAATAATAAAACAGAATCAGGTCCCCCACTATAATTTAATATATCAACACCAGCATTATTTGGGTTTAATGTAATATTTCCTCCAATTGTTGTTTCTTCATTCCCTAAATTAATCCCATCATTTAATAAAACTAATCTATTATTAAAGGCCCAAGATCCATCTTGAATTATATTTTGAGTATTTATAGTATGAAAATAACTATTTATTCCCCCATTATTAGACTTATTATCTCCAAAATCACCTGATAAAGGATTTATATCCGTACGAGGATTAACACCAAATAAATTAGTGGCACCTGTGGCTAATGGAGCTAATCCTGCTTGAGCTAATGTACCTACAGCTGAGTATACACCTTGATTAAGTCCTCCTCCAGCATAACCAGTTCCAAAAGATGCTTCTGTTTTTACATTTTGACGAGATAATACATTTTGTTTAGCTATAAATTCAAAACCATTTGGTGATCTAGTATCAAATAACATTTTTGTTAATCTACTAACATCATCTAATGCAGAATCAACTGATTTTAATCCTCCTCTTAATAAAAAGTCAACCCCACTTTTAGGTAGAGGTTGCCCATCAAGTTGTTGTTCAAAAGTATCATTTGCTCCTGGGATGGGTTTGATGATATAAGGTTGGCCACTTTTACCTTGATCCCACCTATCACCACCACTAGTAGTAAATTTCAACTTATTTAAATCTGTAGTTGAATTTATTAACATTTATTGGTGTTTACAATTGATTATCTCTTAACCTATTAATATCAGTACCTCCTTGAGCTAATACAAAATCATCATAAGTTTGATTAGAATTATATGTGTTAAATCCAGCTAATGGTGCTCTTTCATTTTGAGGACCATTACCTGGCTGTAATGTTGTAGGTGATGGCAAAGCTGATGGTCCTGATGCTCCACCGGCATTATCATATCTAGGTTTAACAGATAACATATTTGGGTCTCCAATATAAGAGTATTGAAAATGTTGTGTTGATAATTTTGCTTCTGTATTAGATGAACCTACAGGTGTTGGACTTGCAGGAGACACAGGGTATCCTAATCCAGAACCATTTGCTAAGAATTTATTTTCTAATGATTGTGCCATAGTTTTAAATTTTAATTATTTTGTTATAAATATTAACCTATTCCAGAAGATGCAAGTGATAGATTTCTTCCTACTTTATTACCATCTAATATTACATCCCCACCACTTTGTACTACTGCAATAAGTTGATCTAATTTTTTAACAACCATTGAATCTTTTTCATTATCTTTACCTTCTCCACCTCCACCAGTTCCAATTACTCCTAATTCTGCTAATCTTATTAAAGGTTCTGCTACTAAAGATAAAGCAACTAAACCAGCAATAGCTGGTAATGCCATTATACCTGATACGGCCATAGCTGCAAGTCCTACTGAAATTCCTAATAGTGCTGGTCCTAATAACAATAAAGGCCCAATATTTTCCATATTAAGAGCTCCCATTAAGTTTACAAACCCTTGAGCTACAGCTGTAATTACGGTAGCTACTCCTGCAAATATTGAGGATATAATTCCCCCAAAAGTAGCAAATGCTGGTGCTGCTAATTTCATTGCAAATCCTATACCTATTATAGCTCCTGTTACTGCTGCTAATCCTAGTAATACCATTGGAGATGCTAATGCTCTAAATCCTACTGCTATTCCTTTTAAAAACATTCCAATACCTCTTCCAGCCGCACCCATTGCAGGACCACTACTTTTAGTTGCCTCAGAAACTTTTTTTACTTGGTCTAAAGCTGTGTCAGCAATTGCACCCCCACCTTTACTTGCTGTCATTAATCCAAGAGATTTTGCAGCAGCAGCTCCAAAGGAAATTACTTCTTTTGTTGATTTAATTAATCCTCCTGCAATTTTAAGAGTTATTATACCCCCAATTAAACCCATAGTTGTATAAAGAGCTGCCGTATTTTCTAGAAATCCAGCTATTGGTACTAATGCTGCAGCAAGACCTTGTGTAATTTTTGCTACTGATTTAGATAATTGTTCTGATGTTGTTAATCTTTCTGCTTCAGTAACACTCATATCAGATGCTGCTGCTGCTTGAGCTATATTACCAAATTTCTGTATATTTTGTTGAAGAACCATTTTTGCTAATTCTTCTCTACTTAATCCTATAGCTGCTGCTGCTGCTTCTTGTTGTATTCTGTTTCCAGTAGAAAAAGCCATCATTATAGCTTCTTGTTTTCCTATTTCTTGTGCTAACTCAGCTAATTTATTATTAAGTGCAAATCCCCTTGCTCTTTCTAAATTTATTGATCTTCCTAAAAGTAATTCAGCATTCATTTCTGCTGCAATTGATTCTTCAAAATTTAGTAATGAGCCTGCTATTTTATCTACTTGTTCTAAAGAAATTCCTAATTTTCGGGCTTCCATAGCTGCAGCTTGAATATTTTCTACACTACCCCCCATTGAAGCCTGAATAGCATAAGAAGCACCACCTACATCTTCCATTACATCCTTAAGATTAAGAGATATCATATTAGATTTTACAAAATCATTTGCTGCTGATGCTATATTATCTTTTACTACTGATAGTTCTTGTCCTGATTTTTTAGCTAATTTAGCTAAAACTGCTGCTGAATGAGCTGATAAGCCCATATTTTCAGTTAATTCAGCTACTTCGGCTATATCTTCAGCTTTAAATATGTTACTGGCATTTACTCCTAATTCTTTAGATAAAGAGGTAGCAGCCTTCATAAAGTCTACCCCAGTAGCCATACTACTATTAAGTACACCTTGTGATTCTAATGATTGTCCTGTTTGTTGTCTAAATTCTTTTTCGGCTTTTTGAAGTTCACCAAAAGATGCTAAAATAGATCCAATAATAACAGAAGGATCTGTTAAAGAATTTGCAATACTTCCACCTATAGATTTTAAACCTACAGCAAGAGCTTGTGTTTTTGAAAAACTTTTATTTAATGAATCAGCCTCATATGCTGCATCTTCCATAGCTTTAGCAGCATCTCCTAAACCTAAAGTTTTTCCAAATGCTCCTAAAGACCCAGCTAATGTTTTAATTATACTACCTCCAATTCCTAAAGAAGCATTAACTTTTTGTCTTATTGCTAATTCTTTTTCAACATTATTTAAGGTTACTTGCTCTTGACTAGTTGCTCTTTCTGCTGCAGCAATTCTATTTAAGGCAACTGTAGCCTTACTTTGCATTTGTTGTAAGGTCTTTTCAGATAAACGTTCTTGAGCAATAAGAGCATCTGTTAATTTTTGCTGAATTGAAAGTATCTGTCGATTATATTTCAGTTCTTTATCATACTCAGCATTAATAGCTTTTAGTATTTCTTCCTGATTTTTATATTGTTTTTCTTTATCAGCCAATGGTCAATTTTGTTATAAATATCAAAAACATCTATTTTTTAGATGTCTTTGTCACATAATTAGGTGATGATGGAGATTTTTGTTTTACGTTTTTAAGAAATTCCGGAGATGTTACTTTACCATCAGTTGTTACCGATTTACTATTACCACTTTTACCTTGGGCTTTTTTAACTTCTTCATTTTCTCTTTCATAATGATCATTTATTTTATTAAAAGTAAAATTACGTAACCAAATAGGCATATTATACACAGTATGCCAGTCATAACCACCTTTACCATGGAATACTATATCATGAATTTGAGCAAATAAACTTAATCTATAAGTTTGCGTCAGGCCAAAAAAAGTTAAGCCCTATCGGGACATTTATGTCCTCGTCGCCACCTTCTAAAGTTGTGATGGATACGTTCATATCAACATCTGGTTGAAAATCATTAATGTGTTTTCTAAAGGCTCTTGAATCTTGAGCTAAAAAATAACCATCTACAAATTCTCTAATATCTTTTTTTTCTGAAGAACCATCTACGGATACTATCATATATTTAAGACGTGTTGATAAATCCGCTGAAGATTTTGGATTTATTTTCTTTAATCCTTTTAATTCTTTTTCAATTTTTTGTTCATCACCATGATCTAATAATTTATAAGTAATTATTGTTCCTGATTTAGGACAAGTGAATGGAAATTCATTTTTTCCTTGTTCAAATTTCGATTTATCTATTTTTTTATTTTCTAATGCAGATAAATCTACTTTTACTTTTTCATTTCTATAATTAAACTCATACTCACCACCATAACCTAATATTCTAGCAGCTATTAATAATGCATTTTTGTCACCAATTATTAAATCATTATAGTTTATTTTAGATATTACTAAAGATTTTAATAATTTATCTAATACTGTACCATCATTTATATATGACTGATTTGTAAGAATATCTTCTTCTTTAGCTGTCATATATTTTATTTCAAGTTTACCAGATGATAACGGGTTATCTTCAGGATAAACTATCCCACTTGACGGGAGTTCTACTACTTCTGTGGGGAATTTGTGTTTTTCTTCGCTCATATCTTTTATTTGTTATAACTTAATTTCATGTATACATATATAATATAAAAAAAAGCTTGACCGAAGCCAAGCTATTCTTTAATATATGTAATTTCTTTTTTAGAAATTCAATACGCAGTAATCCATTCCTAAATTTAATGTGATATCTTGAGCTTCCGCTTCAGTATCCCAATTAAATCCTTTAAATGTTGCATCTTTTATAAATGCACCTTTAATTATCCATTCAGAAACTACGTCTCCTACAGGACCTAATACATTAATAGTTAAATCTTTTTTATAGAAATCACTGTAACCATCTCTACCAGTTACTGATTCATGATGTAATCTAACCCACTCCATAGTAGCTTGTGCTCCTGATGGTGTAATTGGGTCATATAACGTCATTGATAAATCAGCCCATTTAGCTTTTCCTTTTACTTTTCTATAAGTATTTATATGATTTAATACGATTTCACCTTGCTCTACCTTAATCTCACCTACCTCTTTAATCATATATGATGGTATACCATCTACATACATTATAAATCTATTGGCAACTTTTGGTTCAAAAGCTGTGAAAAACATTTCGTTTGGATTTACTACTGCCATTTTATTATTGTTTTATTTTATTATACATATTATGTTTTATACTTCTTATGATGGAAATGTTGCTCCAGTTGGTAAAATGTTGAAATCTAAATAAATAAATTCTGCTGTTTTAGTTGGTTGAACATAAATCGCACCTACCATTTGGTTTCTATCAACCACATCTGGTCCATTATTTGAAGCATCCATTACAACTTTAAACGCGTATAAACCTTGTCTTTGTTGTACTGATTCCATATATGGATTAACTTGGCTTAAGAAATTATTTCTTGTTGCCGCAGTGTTTTGTTCAAATACTAAATTATCAGCAATTTGTACAATATACGATTTTAATGCTATTAATAATCTTCTAACATTTATTCTATCTAAAGCTGATGCTTGGGATTGTAATGTTTTCTGACCAAATACTACAACTCCTCTTCCTGGGAATGTAGCTATTGGATTAACTTTTCCTACATATAAAGTATCTCTATTAGTTTGAGTTAATTTTCTTTGAGCTTGTACTACCGTACTTAAACCACCTCTATTGATACCAGCGGGAGCGAACCAAGCTTCACTTGTTCTGTCATTATACGCGTACACACCCGGAATCATCGATGAAGGCACCGTCCATACTAAATCAGCTGTATTAGGATCTACTATTTGTACCCATGGCCAATAAGTTGCGGCATATGAGTTATCTAAACCTGCAGCTGTTGATACGGCTGTTCCAACAGTTCCTCCTGAATAGTTAACTGTATCTATAATTGCTATAGCATCTCCTCTATTTGCAGTATTTGATACCATTAAATCTAATAATGTTTTCCAAGTTCCACTTGAATAATATAAACCAGGAGCTGTTATGATGTTATATTGATAATCATCTTTATTAGCTAATACATTAAACGCATCTGTATAAGAAGTAATTCCATTAGCTGCGCCATCTTTTATTCCTTGTGAATTGTCATCACCAATTTTATCGTAATATAATTCTTGTTCATATCCAGCACCACTAGTAATTAATGCTCCTTCACCTAAAGCAAATGATCCACTGGATACATCTGGTAGGTAATCAGCAAATGCTGCTTTAGCTTGTCCGTTATTATCAAAATAATTTGGAGTAGGAAATGCTACATTACTTACTCTTACATATCTTGAACCATTTCTAAAAGATCCTTCTGTGCTTATGAATGGATCTGAAGTTCCTGACCCATTAAGTACTTTTGTTTGGTTTCCTACTACTCTTTCAATATAATTAGATGATTTTGGATCTAACGATATATTAGGGAATATTTCAAGTATTCTTTTAGATGTTTGTGTATCATTACCTTGTCTAATTATTAAACTAAATGTTCCAGTTGCTGTATCTGTAGCTTGTATTTCCCATCTTACATTATCTGTTGTACCAAGTGCTAATGTTCCATTTGATCCATTTGCTACAGGTGGATTTGTTCCACTATTCATTATTGTTCCATCAGTTAATGCTTGTAATGTAAAACTTTCTTCATCTACTTTATCAGCATTTGTAAAAGTTATTACTGCATCTGTTGATGGTGATCCTATATTAGCTAATGGGATTGTTACTGAAGAAATATCTTTAAAATTAGATGACCCTTGAGTATTTAATGTTACTGAAGTTAGTTGAATTAGTAAGTTACTTGTTATTTGTGTTGTTCCTGCTGCTGATGGACCTGCAATTGTAAATGTAGTTGCTGGAGAGCCTTCTATTTGAGTTGAAACACCTGCAATTACAGTAAATGTAGCTGTACCTGATCCTGTAATTCCAATATCTGCTGCCGCAAATGTAATTACATCTCCTACAATGTAATTTACTCCTCTAACTGTTGGAGTAACTGTTCCTACTATTGTATTAATATTAGCATTAGTTAAAGTAATTATTAATGATCCACCTCCCACATTAACTGCTAATCCAGCAGCTACTAACTGTGGTTGGGTTAATGTAATTGTTCCAGTTACGTTTGTATATCCTGTTGAAGCACCAGTTGCTATGTCGATAGAAGCTACTGCTCCTGTACCATCAACTAATACTGTAACTGTTCCACCTTGAGCTCCAGCCCCAGCACTAACCATTGAATCTAAAATTGTAATTGCACCTGTGCTACCTGGGTCATAAGAACTTGCTGCTACTGCAGCACCTGATAATCCTGTAGTTTGTGTTGATACTGGAGCTAATGTTCCAGCTTTAATTGTATCTACCGTAAATGCTGCTCCTGTACCTGTACCACCTGTAAATGCAGCTGTTAATGTTTGAGCTGGTGCGTCAGTACCAACAAGTGTTGAATTATCTATATTTGTTGTATTTGCTTGTAATTTAAAGAAACCTGCTCCTAAAGCACCTTCTGCAATTACAGCTGATTCACCATCTTTATACCCACTACCTGCAGAAGCTATTGCAACTGTTGAACCTCCATTCGTATAATCATTAGCTACAATTACAAAATTTGCTGTTGCTGTTGCATTTGTTCCTACTGTTATAGGTACAGCATTATAAGTTCCTGTTGCTACAGGAGTAATATTTGCAGCCACTGAGGCTTTTAAAGGTTTAGCTAAAACATTACTAGTAAATGAACCTAATTTAGTATCTCTATTTACATTAAATATAGTACTAGTATATGGAGCTGCAGCTGCAGCCGTATTACTAAAAGCAGTACCAAATTGAGCAGTTGCACCCATAGAACCTGTAAAGCTATAGGGAGCTGGGGTTAAATTTCCACTTTCTAAATCATTTCTAATAGGATCTGATGTTGTATTTGCTTGTGTCCATGATCCTGAAGCTACTCTATTTATAATTAAAGATGTACCACCATTATTAAAGTAGTTAAATGCTGAAATTGATGTAAAATATGAATACTCATTCGATCCACTTGCAAATGTACTACCAAAACTTGATAAATACTCTGAGTATGTAGTTACTAATTTAGGAATTCCTACTCTACCTAAAACTGTAGGTCCAACTAAACAAGCTCCTGCTTGTACTGGTTGTGAAGTTACTTGAGATTGATCATTTTCTCTTGCTAATACTCCTGGGGAAATTAATGTTTCTGCCATTTTATGTTATTTTTATGATAAATATACTAAATTTTTTCAAAATTTTATTTACTTGGTAAAAATTCACCAGTTTCTAATGAAATAGTACCTGGTCCATATTT
>Ga0209634_1001200_pt1 | contig 19283 bp, 4 predicted proteins | sample LinPmetageLP40_FD_184043 | JGI IMG/M metagenome (GOLD analysis project Ga0209634, IMG submission 184043) | Marine viral communities from the Pacific Ocean - LP-40 (SPAdes) (version 2) | ecosystem: Environmental > Aquatic > Marine > Oceanic | place: Pacific Ocean | collected 2010-08-26 | reverse complement strand
ATTACCTGTTGTTCACCATCAATGTAGAACTTTCCGGCGGAAGTTGTTACTGTTGCAACATTATATAATTGGTTTCTAACTCTGGCATCTGTATAATAAAGGTTTGTTCCTTCTGTTATATCAGATGTTGATTTGGTTGACAACCAAGTATTGGCAGTAGAAGTAAAATCTGCCGTTGCCAGTTTAGTTGCTATGGAGTTGGTGATAGTTGTCGCAAAGTTTGGATCGTCACCAAGAGCCGCAGCAAGTTCGTTTAATGTATCAAGTGTAGTTGGAGCCGTATCCACCAAATTAGCGATTTGAGTTGTTACATATGTTTGGGTTGCATATGTTAATGTTGCACCCCCGCCGACAGGAATTTGTTCTAATACCCCGCCATTGTCTTTTAGTTCTATAGTCCCAAGTATGATAGAACTACCGCTGAGATACAAGTCGCGGAATTTGTGTGTCGAACTACCTAAATCATAGGTTACGTCTGTGTCGGGTATAATATGTCCCGATACGTCACCAAGTTTAGTCTGTACTCTGGCATCTGTAAAGTATAGATTTGTTCCCTCGACCAAGTTAGTTGTTGATTTCGTTGCCAAGTCTGTGTTGAATTGTGCAGTATCTCTTGCGGCAGTATAATAAAGATTTGTTCCTTCGCTCAAATCTGTTGTGGATTTATTAGTCAGATCAAGACCGGCACCAACCTGTAATGCGATTCTTGCATCAGTTCTCGATTCGGTGTAATAGAGGTTTGAAGAACCTTCCGTTAAATCATCGGTTGTATTGTTTGAAAGATTATCTTCTGTGGCAGAAATTGTTAGAGTATTATTTGCATCATCATACGATACGGTGACATTTGAACCGGCCTGAATTAAAGCAGAAACTCTATCATCAACTCTTTCATTCGTAAAGTAAAGATTTGAGCCTTCCGAAAGATTAGTTGTAGATTTTGCAGTAAATGCAGAATCAAATCTGGCCTGCGTATAATAAAGATTTGATGTTCCTTCTGATAGATCGTCTGTAGTCGATGATGCTAATCCTTGTGTTGAAATAACACCAGTGGCAGAATCATATGTTAAGTCTCCGGTAACAGAAATTGATCCACGGGCCCGTGCGTCTGTGTAATAAAGATTTGCTCCTTCTGTTATATCAGTGGTCGTACTCGATGACTCGTCGAGCAATTTTATCCACGAACCAGCATGTGCAAAATATCCCTTACCAGTGGCGTGAACGTGTGCAAACATACCATGATAAGTTGTCGCATTAGGAAGATCTGCCGTGGTTGCATACATGTTAGAAAAGAGAATTTTATTTGCGCCAAGGTTTAAATCTTGACCCTGTACGTGACTGCGTACTCTTGCGTCCGTATAGTAAAGGTTTGTCGAACCTTCTGAGATAATGTCTGTATTTAGAGTACCGGCGATTCCAGTAATTTGTAACTGTAAATCTGCATCTCCTTGTTCTCTATCAAAAACTTCGTCATCCAAGTCCGATGCTAGTGTGGACTCTGCCCCCTGAGCGCGTGTGACCTCTGTGCTAAGGTTGGTTGTTAGTGTATTCTCCGCAGCAGTGGCACGATTGATTTCAGCCGTTATACTATTCTGAAATGCAGTGATATCGCTGACATTCGAATTTATTTGTAGTTGTAATGCATCATCTGCATTGTCCACATACGTTTCACTTGCAAAATTTAAAGTGTTTATTACAGCGGTGGCCCGTGCATTGGTAAAATATAAGTTAGAACCTTCTGCCAAATCCGTTGTAGATTTTGTAGCCAACCTCGTGTCAAATGCGCTATAGACTCTGGTTGTTGTGTAATATAGTCTATTAACGCCTTCTGATAGATCGTCCGTAGTATTATTTGCAAGGTCGAACCCACCAGTATTGTCTACATTTAAGGTTAGAGTTCCGTAAATATCGCTATATAATGCAGTAATATTAGATCCTGCCGTAATAAGTGCGGATACCCTATCATCTACTCTTTCGTCAGTATAATAAAGATTTGTTCCTTCTGTGAGATCTGATGTGGTTCTGGTATTGAGGAATGTGTTTACACTTCCTTCGATAATGTCGTCTGTATCAAATTCTGTGAAATTGATAGAGATATTTAAAAGATTTCCCGCATCGTCATAAGATTTGGAAATTCCTACCCCATCGACAATAAGATCTGCAACTCTATCATCCACTCTTTCATTAGTGTAATAGAGATTTGTACCTTCGGGAATGTTTGTAGTCGTTAAGTTATCAACATTAGATTGGACTGCACTAATTTGATTTGTGATTGTGGTGATGAAATTGGCGTCATCGCCAATTGCCGCGGCGAGCTCGTTTAAGGTATCTAGGACACCTGGCGCACCGTCAAGCAAATTGGATACGGCCGCATTAACGGTCGCATTGACATAACTTTGATCTGTATATGAATTCGCAGTTAGATAAGACTGTACCCTAGAATCGGCATAATAAAGATTCGCAGAACCTTCTGGTATGCTGTCAGTGTCGGGTTTGTTTAATAAATCTGTCCAACTACCAGATGCGGCAATGGCCGAGAGTCCAAGATTTGTTCTTGCGCTCCCAGCAGTTGTTGCTCCAGTACCGCCATGCGATAGTCCTAAAGTTTCGCCGGATTGAAATTCGCTTAATCCGGTAGTATCTCCTGAACCATCAATGACGACTCGAATTGGTGTAACGTCAGTCATTAAAAAAAACCTCTTTTTTATTATTTAGGAAGTTTATGTGACCGTCCTGAGGTTTTACACACTACTCCCAACCATAATGTAACTTTAAGAGGAAAGCAATGTAACATCGACGTCAGTGGGCATATTGACAAGTTCTGTTGTGCCCTGCCAGCCACCTACCATCATAAGAATCCTCATACCGTTTCCATATGGTTCGGAACTCATCATGCCTTTATACAATCTTCTCCGGTTGTTGTTGGTGGCGCTACCGCCAACCTGTGCATCACTAAATCTATCACTGGTAATCAGAGTGTCTTGACCGACTGCTCCCGCACCACAGAAGGCAATTAAATCGAGTTCTGTTCCTGTGTATAAGAATCTCTGTGAACCTAATCTGTTTGGAAACTGAATTACTAATTGCCCTGCATCATTCAACGCAAGTTGTTCTAGTGGATTTAGGATTGCGTGTGAATCTCTTTCATTGATTCCTGCATAAACGTGTCTATCCCAAGGTTTGAATACGTCTTTCTCACGAACAACAAACCTTCTAAATCTTCCCTGAACATCCATTTCAAGTGCTTTCAGTTCTGCATCTTTCAGTTCGTCAATTCTAAAGTCGAAGCGATAATTTCCTGACTTGTCATATACGCCTTGATATGCGAGAGAAGTTGTTCTTTCTGTCGTTTTCGAGGTAAAATATGGTGTAAAGTCGGAAAACAATACAGGTGGCTCCGATGATTGATACACGCAATGAATCGGTTGATTTGCAGAAGTATAGTCTGGTAAACCAGTGGTTGCATCAACATGTCTCTGAATGATAAACCATGCATGGTCATCAGCCTGATCAGTTGATGCCTGATCTCTAACATAAAATCCAATACCGTGTTCTGCAACAGTTAAAGTATATTGCATAGGATATGTTACAGCAACCATAGGATCACTTTTACCAGTTCTTCTAAACAAACCTTTCTGTAAACGCAAATTTCCGTTATTAAACGGCGTGTCGCCGGTCAATTCTGATGATGTGCCAACCAAGTATCTTTCTTCGAATCTATATTCGCCGGATTCTAAAGTTCCGAAGTCAATAGTGCGCGCCGCGCCTGTGGATGCGTTTGGTATTGATGGCGTACCGGTCGTACCTGAAGTATTGGGGAAAACTTTTGCAAGACTCCCGAGGGTTGAGCTCTGCGCGACAGTTATACCATTCATGTTATAGTGTTTTGTACCAACAACCCCGGCTCGTAAATTGAAACCAGTTTGTAGTGCGTCTGCCAACTCAGTTCTATTAACTCTTGGATTTACAAGGTGTGAAATAGATTCGCGGTATCCGTTAAATTGTGGTCTCAACGCACCCATAAATCCGGGCTCCCGCATTACTGCCGATTTAGTCCCATCTCGTCCTTCAATATTAGAAATGTCGCCATTGGATTTTAATTGAAACTTTGTCGCGGCGTGGAACGTAAGATGTTCGTATGGAGTCGAACCCGACTCAGATTCATCTTGCGTCAATTCTAAAATGCTCGAATTAACATATGGAGATGTTTCTCTGACTTCCTGTCCTCGTGCGATATCGACTCTAATTCTCCAAGGTTGATCTCCATCGTTGCCAGATAACTTGTGATTACTCGCAGTTTCTAAAACGACCGGGCCCATAGAATAGTCAGTTATATATTCGAAACTTTCAATTCCGATTGTAGAGGTCCATTTAGTAAATTTATCAGAACTTGTGAGTCCTCTTGCCGCTCCTGCGTGGGTTTGGTTGGGGTGGCTGTTGATACTTTTCGCGCCAAAAGATACTTGTGGACCTTCTGCCCGAGTGCTTGGTGTGTGATCTTCGTGAATAACTCTGGCAAGATACGAACCAGAATAATTAGTTTTTTCGCCATGTCCACCAAACGAACTAGAAACTGTATAACTACCGCTGACGGGATTTGCTAATGTGCCCAAATCTCGCGCAAGTGGGAAAGACAATCTAACTTCTTTTACTTCAGTAGTTATGCCTGCGGTTGTTGTAACTAATGATGCAGTAATTGGATCATCGACACCAGTACCAAAATCGTCATAATCTGCATCGACTGCATAAAAACTTGTAACATCTACTGTAAACGCTGCATGGGCTGGTAAATCGCCTACCAAAAATCCATTTGCTTGGGCCGTAGCGGCCACTGTCTCGCCGATAGTAGTTGCCGGACTTGTAATACCTGTCGAGGCGGAGGCTAAAAGACCCCACCCAACACCTTTTATTGCCTTTTTCATATATCCTGATGATGCAGAACTATATTCTAATATAATAAAATTCGAACCGGCGGTTACAGTCATATATTTCTTAATATATGCATTTGCTTCTAAAACAACTTTTAGTGCTTCTGCAAGTTCTGATGGATTTAGGTTTGCGGGTGACTCGTAGTTTATGGTGATATTTCTTACAGCAGTGGTTTGTGTAACATCTGCTGCTGTTTCATCGATAAGTCCTGTCAGAGTAAATGTGAAAGTATCTTCGATGTTAGAACCATCTAAATCTCGAATTTGAACTTTGTGTGCATAACCATCAATATAAACAGATTGCCCAGTAACATCTGTTGCGCCTGACGCACCCACATCCATTGTGGCAGTGTTGTTTGGTACTACAAAAACTGTCGCAGTGTTTGTTAATGATACATTGACACGCGCAGTTCTTGTCGGGGTCATTGTAAGATTGTCGCCAATAGTTCTGGATTCAAATTCGATAACACCTACTGCATCTTCTTTGATGTTGATACTATATAATCCGCCCTTAGGATCTGCAAGAATTGTTTTGATAAATTGTTTATGAATTGCTTGTGTGAATCCTTGAATTGTATTATCGGAACCAACAGTCACATCAACATTAATATTTTGCGTTGGTGCAGTGCCGGCGGGTTGATGAACAAATGCAAACTGATAAACATCGCCAACTTGGAATGCGTTGCCTGTAAATCCAGTGGTCAACCCAACCATCATATCGCCTTGATATTTTTTAGGCTCCACTGTTCCCGCTGGAAAGAAAAATTCGTCTTTGTAATTAGAAATCCAGAAATGGTGGCGGATGTTGCCATCGTTGCTAATTTCTTCTTTATAATGTCTAAGTTTTGCGTTTGTATTAATTCCAGATGCCACCGAAGGTAAAAAAGAAACATGCCGAGCGGCAGTTGTCATTATTCTTTTAATTTTTAAAAATTCATTTTTATATATTTTTTCTGAAAGTTCTGCCAGTCCAAGATATCCAGTTTGCACGATTGCCAATACCGGCAACGGAGGCCTTACTTTATAGAAGTGTCCAGTTTTCAAATCTGATGGACGATCAAAAATAGAAGTTGTTGGCGTTCCAAAAACAATTTCACTATTTGCGTCGATATCTACGGCAGCGCTGACAGTAATTTGATATTTTCCATCAATACTGACAATGGTTTCTGTACCTACTACTGCTGCGCTCGCTGTCTGATATGAAAGTAGTGTTTGTCCGACAACCAAATTTTCTGTATTCAACATTGCAACGGTGGTCGATGAGACGGCCGCCGTTGAACTATATGCTTTAGTTTTCCAAAGTTCAGACCCGCCGCGCATATCGGGGTGTGGGTTTAGATATGAAAACAGTTCTACATTTGGACCTAGAGCAAATTTTTCATCTCCGGCCATTTTGATTCCGATAGCGATTTCATTTGAATTTTTTGCAAGCCAATAGTTCCAATCCGGACCAGTTGATGCCGTCCCACTTTTATAAACATCGTCGATTTGTTGTTGACGCGAACCATATTCTCCGTCTAAGTCCCAAGTTGTCGCTGCTGTGCCATATGCCGTTGCGCCGGTTGCGCTCGGATCACCAAGGCCAAATGCGCCGCTTCCAGCTCCAACAGCATTAGAATCGTAGTTGTATACTATAAATTCATCGATGAATTTTGTTAACTCGTCGTCGGTAACAGTAATTTTAGTGATTTGCGGTCCAACATCTTCAAACCCATTTGCCATAAGGTCTGCTGATAATTGTTTTATCATTGGTTGAAAATTATCTCGCAACGGATCGAAATCATATGCATCGAGTGCAATAATTTCATTTCTCTGGATTGACTTGGACATTAAAGGATCTCCTATTTAATTTTTTATCTAATTCTTTTTTATTATTTATAAAAAAAGATCATACACCATTTGATATCAGAACTATGTCATCTTGGGAACCATCGGATTTAAAAAATTCAACAAATCCACTAATCATAGAGTTGCCAGTAAAAGTTGTTGTCAATGGAATATCATCCCTGTTACCATTACTTTTTGTAAATTTTATAAATCCGCCTACACCGAAATCACTCGATGGGGCATATTTGCCGGTCGTGCTGTCATATTTCATTCCGACAACGCCACCACCAGAAACTTGTGCGGACGTATGTCCCGTATATTCAAAATTTTGTATGTCGTTTTCTATAATATTTATATCGGATATTATTGTTCCCTCGACACCAAGAGCTCTCGTCCTTTCTGCAAAAATTGCAGTATCTAATAGACTATCTGCATTTTTTAAAGAAGTTGCATTATTTATGTAATTGGTTGTCGTTTCTTGTATATATGTTCCGTTAGATGCTAATCCCGCACCCGTCTCAATAGAATTTATTTCAGACTGTAAAGGAGACAAGTTCACCGATACTGAAGTTATTAAAGTTGTCGGATCAAAATTTGATACAATATCACCACCAAATTCTAGCTCGGCAGAAATACTTCCTTGTACTACCAGAGCAGTCCCTACAGGAATCCATGCCTCACCAGTACCATAATAAAACGTATTTGTCGAATTGTCTTGTGCAAATCTACCTGTCGCGGGATTTTGTGCGTTCAATGTTGCATAATCAACAAAAGTGTCAAATCTAGGTATATTAAAATTTTGCCGTACATTTTCTTTGATAACCGCAAGAATTTCTGCGTCTGTGGCAGATTCGGGTAGACCGTTTTCTACGGCATCGCCACCCGCGCCTGTACCCCCGTCAAAAATTCCCACATAATCAGACTCTAAAAATTCCCCCAACACAACATCGCCAGAGCCTGGTTGAACTATCGCCTTTACTGGAAATGCCTGTGTCATTTAAATTCTCCTAACACGCTATTTATAATTGAAAAGAATTATGTAACTTGTCCACCGGTCCCAGTAGATTGCAAATCGTTCACTTGACCCGCCTTTGGGGCTCCAGTTTTCCCATCCACACACGAAATTGCTCTTCTAATAGTCAAAACTCCCCGACTACCACTGTTTCTTTTATATGTTCTGACAGACAACGTGTTTCCTTGGTTTCCGCCTATCATATCCACTGTGGTTGCTGTAAATTTACCTGTGGCAAACCCTACATGGCCAGATCCAGACTTTTTGCCGTTTCTATACATTACCACAATATCACCGGCCTGCATGTCATCCCAAGGAATCTCTTTCCCATAATTTTCATACGCTCTGGCCATCGCAGATTTGATATGTTTGTTGCCACTACGTTTCAATGTTGCACCGACAAAAACTGAACACCACGCGGTTTCATCTGCGTACTGAGTGCCTTTATATCCAATTTCGTCCCATAGGGCAGTGATGTTTGGATTGCTGCCCGTCTCTTTCCATGCACTATTACCCATTGCCAATGCTTTTTGTGCTTGGTCATAAGGATTTGCTTGTGGTATTTCCCCACACATTCCGCTCGACAATTCTTCGTATTTTGGTGGTGGATTGGTTTCGTGTTGCTCAGGATTGTTAATTGGATTGGAGTTTGCGGAATCATCGACGGATTGTATATTCCGACCATATGGCATAGGACTGTCTTTTAATTGAGTGTTAGTTGCGTATGACAGGTCCAATGCATCTGGTCGTGTCGCTCCACCACTGTCTCCTATAAAAACATTACCGCTACCACTACGGACGGCAGATCCACATGCAACAGGATCGCCTATGCGTCCCATTTTTCTTCCTTCTGCGTACACATATTTTGCACCGTTTGCAAGTATTGAACCGTGTGGTGGTATTTTTGGACATGCGTGTGGACTCCAGCCATGTCCCTTACAGTGTGCTGCGATACTGTTGATAAAAACTGTTCCCGCACCACCTGTGCTTGATCTGGGCGGGTAACAACCGTGTCCGGTACATACATCGCCCTTTCTAGTTGCAGCTGGCATAAACTGGATATCCCCTTATTTCTAAAATATCATCTGTGTTTTTATAAAAAATTTCTTCTGAAACTTCATACGCACAATTCAATTTAAATGTTTCGTTGTTTCCATCTTCGGATATATTTTCCAAATACAAAAATCTTTGTTTTGATTCTATGTCGCTGAGCGCAAACCTGACGCTGATAACATCTAAACTCATTTCATTATAGCGATCCTCGACAATTTCATAGTCGCCGGCAAGACTTGCCAATTTTACTATAGAATTTATGTAATTTTCATATGCATTTTTTTGATCATCGTCTATGTATTCTCGCGACGAAAACACAAAATCTCTTTCTTCGAGATATAAATTTATGTCGATAACGCCGTTTCTGTAATTTGTAATACTATTTATTAGATTTTCGTCGAGTGCAATATTGTTATTTGACGGGTTGTATGCATAGTTTTCATTACTTCTATTATCGGCGAGCCATGCCTGTCTATTCTGGTCACCAGTATCAATCTCTGTGGATTTGTTTAAAAATAGATCTTTATCATAAGTATAGTTGTTATAAATTTTGAAAAGGAGGGTGATTTCCTTTTTCAATGCTCCGGCATTATCCATACTAAAATCTTCAACATAGAAACTTACACCGGCCTCATTTTCTACAGACTCGAATGCAACTCCTGATTGGGTCGCGATAAACACAAATACCTGATCAAAATCATCTGGATCCGCATCTGTCCTATCCTCTACAACTTGTTTTTCGGCCAATAATTTTCCCCGGCGAGCAATTAAAACTTCTCTGACCTTTTCATCTTCAGAAAATAAAATTTCTTCGTTAAGTTCTGTAATATTTTGGTCGAGAATAGAAAGGGCGGACACTCCCGTATTTGTGGTAGTTTCTGTTATTCTTGTGACATCTATATCGCCTATGAGTCTATCAATTTCGTATCTGAAAACGTTTTTTGTTTCTATTCCATTTCCATGATTAACTTCCTTGGGAAATTGCCCGACAAAGTTGTTAATATAAAATACTGTGTCGTTCTGCGTTATTTTTTGGCCCACAGCAAATTCGCCTTCCGATCCATCCGGTTTTATCAAATCTATAGTGCCTTTAGTAATATTTGCGCCAATAATTTTGATAGTAAAATCTCTTGGAGTTATCATTTCAAAATCTTCGTATTCATAATCTAGGCTATCGAAATGGGATACAAAATTTCCTGAGTTGTCAGTCTGACCCTGCTCCTTTGTCCAATTTTCCCATGCATATTCTCTCAAAAATTTGTCCGTTTCCGTAATTCTGCCCGTTAATTCGCCAGTGCTGGTGAAAGACATGCAGTCGGGGAGTCGGCCGCTGGTTTCATCTATAGTGTATATAAAATTAAAAAAATTGTTTCTTGCGTTAAATGCCATCCAATCAACGGATCTATTCGTTCGAGTGCCTGTGTTTATATCCCAATCGACATGTGAAAATTCGAATAAAAAATTAGAATCTATATCTGTAACGACTTGAGTTTCTTTGTATACCCCTGTTCGAGATCTGCCGTGTCTGCCACCCGCCTGAAAACTATTTTCAGATATGTATTTCGCGGGCGAAGATTTGTTCATAAAAATTCCGTTGCGTGTATTACGCAGCACGTTATGACCAAAGGCCTGCGACCCTCCATCTCGCAGCCTGCGCGTCGATGAATTCCATGTCTCATAATATGTCGGTTGAAATTTATTTGCATCGAATAAATTTGATGCAATACCGACAAAAGAATCGAAGAAAAATTCATATCCCTTTGTGATCAGTCTATACTTGGGCCTAAAGATTTCCTCTAACATTAAATGTTTGAATAGATTTGTTGGATTGGGTGCTGTAGTTGTGGATTGTAAGAAAAATTGTTCTATCATAAAGACAGTATCGTCGCCTTGTAATTCAAATGGCTTAAATTTTAAGTCGGCATTCCATAAATTTAAATCAACAAAAAATAGTTTATGTACAAATGTTTTGTCGAGAGTTTCTGTATAGAACGGCTTTACAACAAATTCTATGTCCTTTGCGGCTTCAAAGTATGCTGTTTTTGGATACTCAAATTCTATAATATTGGTTTTTCTTACAAATTTTACATCTTCTATCATGGTATAATTGATTTGTTCGATAAACTGTATGTTGTTTAATTCGACATCTCTCGCCATCTCCACAAATCTTTCATTTGTGTCTGCATTAGACTGATATCTTTGAAATCCAAAATTTATGGGAACTGATGTGTCGAGCGGTTTGCCAAAGTAGAAAGTTCTGGTCATATTACGCGAGACATCATTTCGCTCAAAGAAATATAAACTATTTTCCAAATTTAGGCATAAATCTTGTGTGCGTAATAATTGATTTCTTTTTGTGTTAAGTGCGGATTCTTGTGCGCGTAATAATTGATTTCTTTTTGTGTTAAGTGCGGAGTCTTGTGATTTTGAAAATGCAACATTGTCAAAGAAACTTTCTGACTCCACAATTTCTAGGTAATCTGCGAGATTTATATTTTTGTTTAGTCCCACTATCGAACTTATATTTAAAAATTCTGCGAGTGCGTTCTCACCAAACAAATTTCTATTTTCAACTAATTCGGTGTATTCGCCCTTTGTTAACTCACCCCCCAAATTGTCGTTGTCAGAATCTAAATAGTCTGATATACTAAATTGTGTGCCTATGATAGATGTTTGATAAGATAAAAATTCTGCTTCGGCCAACTCGCCCGTAAAATTTTCTGGTGGAATTAATGGTAAATGTTCGCCGGAATAATCGAATGTATATTTTATTCCCGCAATTGAAACTTCCCATGTTTTCGTACTGACATTTTCAGTTACTTTATAGTTTCCAATGCTTCTGTCATAAACAACATCGCTTTTTGGTTCAATAAAATTCTCAATTTCCCAAAATACATTTCCACCTAATACTAATTGACTATCGTGAAATTGTGATAAATTTGGGCCCTGCGCCCCTGTAAATGGCGAAAACTCGAAAGTAGTTTTTGTAGATTGGACTATCATGTTGATATTATTGTAATCAAGTATAGTGTAGCCTAATTTGTGTGCTTGAATAAGTTCTACTATGTTCTGCGATTCTATGGTATTTGTATTTTTATTCAATTCAAAATTAAAACTGTCGTAAGTTTCTAAGAAAATATTATTTTGTGCTAGCGTAAATCTTTCTGAAGAAATATTTTCTATAAATTCGTGATTTTCTTTTGGACTTCTCATCATCTTAATAGATGAAGATCTTTCGACTGCAAACCCACCGACACCAACATAACCTTGTTTATGTATTGTTGGGTCTAAGTCTGCCGCATATGGGGTGAAAACAATATTACTAAATTTTGCACCCGTTTGGCCCCATGTAGAAAACCCAGTTCTAGATGTGATAAATTTTTTCGTCTCTTCATTATCGTTTAGATTTATTTCTATCAGAGTTTCATCATCTATATCGGTATTGCCGAACTGACTTGTCCATACTTTTACGATATTATCCGTTTTTTCAATTCTTATCTTGGTGTTTCCGCCAGTAGCCCAGTTTCCCGATTGTATTGCTGTTTCGCTGTTTGTCCAAACAATACTTGAAATATTGGGATTTACAATATCTTCACCTTGGTTAGTCAACGCGGTCCCCAAATTAGAAACCACTGCCCAAGTCTCCCCGCCAAGAATACCGCCCTGTGTCCTAATTGCGCTTAGTGTATATTCATACTGTTGGTCCTTGACATAACCAATAACAAGTCCGATACCATCATCGTCTGCCGCGGTCGATGACAATTCTGCCTCTAATATGTACGTCTCAACATTATCTGGCGTGACAGCTCCAACATAACTGCGAGAATTGTTGACATATTCTATGGTTGATTGATCAGCAGATGTCCGCCAGTGTGACACGCCCCCAGAATCCATATCATCTGGACGGTTTGGGTATTCGTCAGCCCGTCCGTCAATATGGACCGCATCATGTGAAAATTTTAACCAATTATTATCAAAATTTGAGCTATTAAATTGTGTGGTCCTAGAAGATACTGATAGTGTATAATCTAAATCGTGGACTGACAAGTCAAAAGACCAATTTATTTTTAATTTTTTTCTATCTTGTTTATAGGGAATAATTTCACGCTCAAAATCTGTTCCTTCTACTAAAACCACGGGCGGAGTAGAATTTCGAGTGATTATTATAGGCCGGACTGTGGCTGTATCTGATTCTGTCCAATCGCCATAACTAGAAATAAAGAATGTGTCCGATTCACTAGGAACAATTCCTTCATCGTACTCGCCGCCTGGGTGGTCGAATGGCGTGTCCGTTATTATCGGGGTTCTTTCAAAAGTAAACCACAATAGATTTGCATTTTTCGATATATCTATTTCGCGCAGATTTATAGAGTGAAATTTCCAATCTATAGAGTCTGCCGTGAATTGATATGTATGAACCAATTCTGAGGATGTGCCCAAATAAAATTTCTCTAAATCTGCCTCTGCATCTTCTAAACTGTCCGTACTTTTATAAACTTTTACTTCTATGTTGCCTGTAGAATCTGTATGTATCCCACTGCCTGCAAGATGAAAGTGAAACGCATCATTTAAAAGTTGTTCATGGACTATAGGCATGGTTGCTGTTTTTCTAAAATTTCCTTCTAGAACTACAAATTCTCCCCTGCCATGATTTTTTGGTGTTTGGATATCATACCAACTTCCTGCCTCGTGTTCGTCAAATAAAGAAGTGTAGTTATGATAGTTTGGTGCGAGAAATCCGGTGGCGATATCTCTGCCAGATTCCGCACCATTGCGAAAATATTTTGTAGTTGTATTTTTTTCGTGATCTATTTCATATACATTGTAAACCAATTTCGAACGAATTACATCTATCTCTATGCCAGTTTTTTGTTTCTCAAGAAATTCTGGACTACTAGGTTTTGGAGAATAGTAATAGTTAGTATACTGTAAAGTGATCTCTGCCTTTGTGTCGAAAATAATATTCGCCACTTCGCGCGTCACCACTTTTAATGTCTGTCCACCACGAATCTGAAACTGTGCCATGCTAAGTTATCCGTAAAATCTAGATGTATTATCGTTTGCCAAAAATGGTCCAATAGTTCCTGTGGCCTGTGTATTATGTATCGGAACTAACGTGTATAACCTATCAACACCATCACGCATAATTATAATGCCCTTTTCTTGAGAGAAGTTGTCTAATCCAATGACCGGAGTATCATCACCCTCGATAAATTCGTCGGCACCGGACCGTTGTGGAATCGCCGTTTGTATAGGGATTTCGCTGTCTGGTAATTTTGGTAATGTAGAAAATCCATCATCTTCTACTGCTGTCCTTGTATTTATCTGGGCCAGGACACTCTCATCAGAACCAGATTTAATTTGGGGTTGTGTAGAAATTGTTATTTCGCTGTTTGTACCAATCCCTGTCTGTGAATCGTCTGGTATTTCGCTGTTTGTACCAACCTCTGATTGCGAATCGTCCGGTATTTCGCTGTTTGTACCAACCTCTGATTGCGAATCGTCCGGTATTTCGCTATCGGCTGCAGTTGCGAGTTGTGCATCAGTTCGTACTTCGCTATCACCAATACCTTCACCTTGAGTATCAACCGACTCTGCGCTGTCAGTTGCAGTTGCGAGTTGTGCATCAGTTCGTACTTCGCTATCACCAATACCTTCACCTTGAGTATCAACCGACTCTGCGCTGTCAGTTGCAGAATCGCTTTGTCTGTCATCTGTAACAAAAGTGTCTCCGGCAACTTCGCTTTGTTGATCTGGAGTCTCGTCAGTTCCGCTACCCAACGAACCCTGTGCATCTATGTTGTCATCTCTGTCTGATAAAAATATAGTCGCAGTATCCACCCTATCATCGACACTAGAGCTCAATACACCATCTATGTTGTTTTCTAATTCTGAATTATTTGCAAGGGTGGCCTCTTCAACCTCGACCGACTCATCATTTCCAATCGCAGTTCTAACGCCATCAATAACTGCACTTATGTTTTCGCCTATTATTATGGAATTGTCGCTTGTATTGTCAGACCCACCAGTTTGATTTTCTGAACCATCTTCTGTACTATCAGACCCACCATTTTTTATTGTAGGATTGTCATCTGTATTATCAGTTCCGCCAAACGTCACCTCGTCAGAATCCACAGATTCGACTCCGTCTGTTAATGCGATTCTGTCGATATCTAACCTACTATCAACACCATCGTTTCGCCCAGCGCCCACATCAGCGGTAACATCTGTTGCACCCACACTATTTTCTGACGCATCGTCCCGGCCGTCATCGGCGGATAATACATCTGCTGATGTATCTAATCTGTCATCAACATTTCCGCCCGTAATACCACCTGTATCGGTGGTGTCGTCAGTACTTAATGTGGTTGTGCCCGAAGTGTCTGCGCTATCATCGGTTCCTGATCCCAAAACATCTGAATTGTCCGTACTTGTATCGGATTCTCCGCCGCCAACACCTGACTGTCCAACAGTGGTTTCTATTCCTGTCGCCGTTGTGGTTTCACCATTATCAGTCGTATCAGAACCACCAACAACATTTGTAGATCCGTCATCGGTGTTATCCGCACCAGCAGTTTGATTATCGGAATTATCATCCGATCTGTCTAAACCACCGACGACATTTGTAGATCCGTCATCGGTGCCATCTGTGCCAGCAGTTTGATTGTCAGAATTATCATCTGAACTATCTGTCCCACCAATCTGATTGTCAGAATTATCATCTGAACTATCTGTACCGCCAGTTTGATTCGTGGTGCCGTCACTACTGTCGCTGTCAGCTATCAGAATATTTTCTGTTGAATCTCCGGTATTCTCATCAGAGGTGCCACCAACAGTAGTTCCATCTTCACCCTGCCCTGTGCCAATTGCACCAACCCCGTCAGCATCGTCACTGGAGTCCGAATCTATAAAATCTCCGCCATCCGAGTCTGGTGCGGTGTCCGAATCTATAAGATCTCCGCCATCTGAGTCTGGTGTGGTGTCCGAATCTATAAGATCTCCGCCATCTGAGTCTGGTGTGGTGTCTGTGTTCGATGCGTCTTGGGCTTGAACATCATCTGCCACTTCGCTGTCGGTTGCACTTTCGCCCTGTCTATCATCTGAAATTTCAGAATCAAAAACGGCATCAGATATCGCATCCGGATTTGTGTCGCTGTCTATCGCACTTTTGCCATCCGAATCTGCCGAGTCGTCTGTATCAAATACAGTTTCTAGTTGTGCATCTTGCGTGACGGTCGTATCAGTAGAAACTTCAGACTCGGAATTTTCGGTTGAATTGTCGTCAACAAAACTTGTAGTAGCACCATCGGCTGTTCCAAAATCACCGCCAACACTATTATCCGTTCCATCATTGGAATCGTTATCACCACCAATCGCCACAGTCGAATCATCATTTGCAAAATCTGATCCCCCAGTTTGATTGTTCTGCCCGTCTTGCGCGGCATCGCCATCTGTTACTGTGTCGGTTTGTGCGTCTGCGCTTTCATCTGAACCGCTCAACCCGTCTGTCTGTTCGTCGCCGGTAATACTTTGTCCAGATATGTTTTGTGTTCCACCATCATTAGTGTTGTCAAAACCGCTCAACCCGTCTGTCTGTTCGTCGCCGGTAATATTTTCTCCAACAGTGGTTTGTGTCTCCTCGTCGTCTGTTGTATCAGTTCCTAAAACATTTTCCGACTGTCCATCTTCTACACCATCTCCATCTGTCACAGAATCCGATTGTGCATCGAGACTTGTAGTGTCGCCGGACACAGAATCAGACTGTTCGTCGTCCGTAATATCGCTACCAGATACAGAATCGGACTGGCCGTCGTCTGTAGTATCGCTGCCAGTTGTAGAATCTGACTGTCCATCTTCTACACCATCTCCATCTGTCACAGAATCCGATTGTGCATCAAGACTTGTAGTGTCACCGGACACAGCATCGGTTTGTTTGTCGATAGTCGAATCTGCACCAGATATTGTTGAAGTTTCTCCATCACTCGCGGCGTCACTTCCTGATACGCCGTCGCTTTGGTCGTCGTTCGAGGTGTCTGCTCCCGATAATGCCTGTGTGCCTTGATCTCCAACATCACTTCCGTCAGTTGCAAGATCTGTTTGTTGATCGCCGGTATCGCTTCCGTCAGTTGCAAGATCTGTTTGTTGGTCGTCAACAGTGTCATCATCGACAACAGAATCTAACTGACTGTCTAATGAAATGTCTGACCCGATCAATCCATCTTGCGCCTGATCACTAGAATCGTCGCTACCAGTTGTGGAATCTGTACTAGAATCTTCTGCGACATTATCACCAGATATCGTATCGGCTTGCGAATCTCCTGTAGTATCACCATCTGTCGCACTGGCCAAAGAATTGTCACCAGTTAAGTTTTTATCACCGACTGCATTTTCTGCTGCGTCATCTGTGATATTCCCATCTATAACAGAATCGCTTTGATCATCACTCACACCGGCAGAACTATCTACGTTATTTTGTGTCGCATCATCAGAAGTGTCAGAATCAGAAATCAGATCGGTTTTTTGATCATCAGTTGTGGTTCCGTCTGATAATGTCTGGATCGCGCTATCTCCTGAGACATCCCCATCCGTAGATATCTCCGATTGTTCGTCGCCGACCGTCTCTCCGTCTGTTGTAGTGTCGGTTTGTTCGTCTATACTTTCGTCGGAACCACTTAATCCATCTGTCTGATCGTCATTAGAAACATTTTCCCCAGATATAGTCTGTATTTGTATATCGTCCGAGGCCTCGCCGTCCGTGACAGAATCGGTTTGATCGTCGCTAAGTATGTCGCCATCAGTGACGCTATCAGTTTGTGCGTCCAGACGTGTATCGCTGCCAACAATGTCATCAGTCTGCGCATCTCCGATTTCGTTTCCAGTTTCCGCACCCGTTTGATTGTCATCTCCGGCCGTGTCAGCTCCGGCAACGCCATCAGTTTGTGCATCTAAACTTGTATCACTACCGGAAACGCCATCAGTTTGTGCATCTAAACTTGTATCACTACCGGAAACGCCATCAGTTTGTGCATCTAAACTTATATTATCACCAGTAACGCTATCAGTCTGAGCATCGTCGGTTTCATTTTCACCAGTAACGCCATCAGTTTGTGCATCTAAACTTGTATCACTACCGGAAACGCCATCAGTTTGTGCATCTAAACTTATATCCCTACCGGAAACACCGTCTGTCTGTGCATCTAAACTTGTATCACTACCGGAAACACCGTCTGTCTGTGCATCTCCGGTTTCGTTTCCATCCGTGACTGAAGATTCTGTTCCATCTTCCTTTCCCTCATCTGCCGAAACCAATCCTGTTTTTTGATCTATGGTTAAATCAGAACCAGACACTCCATCTAGTGCAACATCTGGATTTGTGTCGGTATCAGACACTCCATCTAGTGCAACATCTGGATTTGTGTCTGTATCTGTCTGACTGTCTAGTGCAACATCTGGATTTGTGTCTGTATCTGTCTGACTGTCTAGTGACGCATCTGGATTTGTGTCGCTATCAGTCGTTCCATCCAGTGACGCATCTGGATTTGTGTCGGTATCAGTCGTTCCATCCAGTGACGCATCGTCTGCTATTTCTGTACCAGAAAGCCCCGAAGTTGATAAATCGTCCGATATTTCAATGTCAACATTACCTGCCAGCGCCGAGTCGTTTGCAGCATCACTATCAACTAGGCCACCAGTAACGGTATCGGTGCTAAGATCCGAATCTGTAGTTGTTCCAAGTGCTGCATCTTCAGATAAACCGGAATCTGTCACCCCATCCAATATAGTATCGAGTCCAGTTTCGGAATCTCCTAATATTTCGCTGGAGACATCATCTGACAAATCTCCGCCAGACAATCCTTTGGCTGATGTGTCTGCGGTTTCGTCTCCCGTCCCACCAAAATCGCCAGACAGATCATCAGAAATTTCGGAATCTATCGCAGTTTCTAGTTGAGAATCTTGTGTATCTTCTCTGCTAGAAGTTGCAAGATCACCACTATCCGTTTCATCGTTTTGGTCAGTCGCTCCAGCCGTGGCTGTATCGCTTGTACCAGTTCCATCGACAGATAGTCTACTATCTCCATCGCCTGTCTCGTCGCCGCCGGTATTACTATCTGTGGAACTATCCCCCAAACCATCAGAACCGCCTACACCAACAACTTCGCCATCGGACGAAATGTCAGAACCCGTTACAGAATCCGTTTGTCCATCGTCGCTCGTATCATCTCCCGAAAACGAATCCAATGCAGAGTCCACACTTATGTCTGCGCCAGTGGAAGAATCTGATTGTGCATCATCGCTTGTATCTGCGCCTGACACCACATCTGACTGGACATCTACATTAACATCAGTATCAATTGTTGATACGGCCTGTGCATCATCACTCGTATCCGTACCCGACACCACATCTGCCTGCGCGTCATCACTTGTATCCGTACCCGACACCACATCTGCCTGTGCGTCTACGTTTC